>Ga0181355_1001162_pt1 | contig 11554 bp, 10 predicted proteins | sample Fa13VDMM15DN_FD_130099 | JGI IMG/M metagenome (GOLD analysis project Ga0181355, IMG submission 130099) | Freshwater viral communities from Lake Michigan, USA - Fa13.VD.MM15.D.N | ecosystem: Environmental > Aquatic > Freshwater > Lake | place: USA: Michigan | collected 2013-09-23 | reverse complement strand
GAGGGGAGCAAGCAGAAGCTGGAGGCTTTACTCAAAGAGAAAAACGGCTCTTTGCAGGCGCAGTCGCAACCAGAATTGCAAGATCCAATCGAAGCGGCGATCAAAAACAACCCTGGTCTTACACGGCAAAAAGCAGTGGAGATGGCGGAAAAGTTCGGGTTCTAAAAAGCCAACTTGTCACCTACTCGCAAGAATGGAAAGCAGGCGCAGGCCTGGCTCGTGTGTACCGCAACAACGGTATCACGGTGCCCAAGTTCTACGAGTTGGAGCAAGGCAACGCACAGAATGCACAACGATTCTCTGAGGCCATCACAGCCAGCAAACAAGCCAGTGGCGACATGGGCGCGGCTGTCTTCGTCTACCCAGTCGAAGACTACCAAGGCATGCGCCTGTTCTTGTCTGAAGACGGCAAGTCCGGCGTCGCTGTCAAACCCGATGGCGACATCGTGTCAGTGTTCTCGCAAGCTGGCGCTGGCCGCTCTGTCATGGAGTTGGCCGTGGCCGCAGGCGGTACCAAGCTGGATGCATTCGAGACGATCCTGCCTGAGTTCTACGCCGCGCACGGATTCGTTGCGGCTTCGCGTTTACCCTGGGATGACACCCAGGCGCCCGAAGGCTGGAACAAAGAAGCGTTTGCCGACTTCAACAATGGCGAGCCGAATGTTGTATTCATGGCCCTTGACCAGTCGTACTACGGCTGGCACAAGATCAGCGATGGCAAGAAGTCCAAGACCTATGACGATGCCGTCGCAGATCAAAACCGCGCTGTAAAGCGCAACAAGAAAAGGAGAGAAGATAATGGAAAACCCGCAGTCTTTGCCCAATCAGGAACCGGAGCAGGCGGCGTACAACGCCTACGAGCAAGCGATCTCGATGTTGCCAAGCGATACGGGACAGCCAGGGATGGAGCAACTTCAGTCCTTGGTATCCACTATTCAAAACAACCTCGGAATAGTCTTGCCGGATTCGCCTACGGAACAGGCTTAAAAGGCGCAGAGGCTGGCCGTTTGGCTGGCGCTGACTCTCGCCTATCCAACCGCATCCACTTCTATGTGGACACCGGCAACGGCGTACGCCCCGAAGCTGGTGTTGGCGGCAATGTGCATGCCGTCTACCTGGACAACCTATACGACGCGGCGGCTGACCCGCTTGGCCTACGCGCCCAGGCATCGGCCAATGGCCGTGACGACCGTGGCCAATGGTTCAACGCGGTCGAGTCCGCAATCCTCGATGCTGGCTTTGATGGCGTCTACATTCCTGCCGCCCAGGGCGAGCAAGGTGTGGCCGTATTGCTTGGCCCACAGCACAAGGGTGTGCCGGTCGAACAGCATGGCATGCACGCAATGCCTGCCGCAGGCGCGTATACGCCCCCTGCAAGCACCAAACGCAAGTACGCCATGCTCACCCCTGAGATCCGCAAATTCGAGGCCCAGGAGGCCCAGATCAAGGCGGCGGCACCATCGGCTGACCTGCGCTCTGGCACGCTGACATTTGACGAGGCTGACGCCGAGGCGGTGGCCAAGTTCTTCCCGCCTGCCGCACAAGCCCAGCCACTGCGCCAAGAAGAGCGCGGCGGTTTCGATCCGAAACGATTGACCACAATCCTCAACGAGAAGGCGGATATGTCCACCTTCCTGCATGAGACTGCGCACTTTTTCCTGACGGTTTACGCTGACATGGCCGCACGGCCAGACGCGACCGCACAAAACAAAGAAGACATGCAGACCATTCTTGATTGGTTTGGTATCAAAGACCTGGCCACCTGGAACGCGCTGTCTCTTGATGAGCAACGCAAGTACCACGAGTCATGGGCATACAACTACGAGATCTATTTGTTTGAAGGCAAAGCACCAAGCGTGCAAATGCAATCGATGTTTGAGCGATTCAGCGCCTGGTTGCGCCGCGTCTACAAGTCGATCCGCGACGAACTCAATCAGATCTACCGACAAGAAAACGGCGAAGACCTGCCAATCCTGACCGGCGAAGTCCGCCAGGTGATGGACCGCATGCTGGCCAGCGAAGAGCAGATCAAGCAGTCCGAGGCAGTCAACAGCATGGTGCCGATGTACCAGACCCAGGAAGAGTCCGGCATGTCCGACGAAGAGTGGGCCGGGTACCAGGCAATGATGGCCGAAGCCACAGAGGCATCGATCACTGAGTTGACACAGGCAAGCCTGCGCCAATTAAAGTGGCTTGGCAATGCTCGCTCTCGCGTACTTAAAGAGATGCAAGCCAAGACGGCTGACATCCGCAAGGGCGTGCGCGAAGAGGTGGCCGCAGAAGTTCAAGAGGACCGTGTATACACAGCCATGGAGTTCTTGAAGCGCGGCATCACCAAAGACGAGAACGGCCAAGACATCCAGGCATTGACTGGCCACAAACTCAAGATCGCCGATGTGAAGGCGCTCTACCCTGAAAGCAAAGAGTCGCTGACACCTGCACCTGACCTGGCCAAACTTGGCTATGGCAAGTACGGCATGCTGGCCGAAGAAGGCCTGCCGCCTGACCTGGTGGCATCGATGTTTGGCTTTGACTCTGGCGACCAGTTGGTGCGCTCATTGCTTGAGGCCAAGCCGATCAAAGAAGAGATCGACAACCGCACCGACGAGCGCATGCTGGCCGAATACTCTGACCTGCTGGACCCTGCCAGCATCGAGTTGGAAATCCAAAAGGCATTGCACAACGAAGCACGCGCCCGCTTTGTGGCCGTCGAGTTGCGCTACCTTGCCAAGGCAACACAGCCTGCACGCTTGATGATCCAAGCCGCGAAGACTGCGGCCAAGTCAATTATCGGCAACAAGGTGATCAGCGAGATCCGTCCGCGTGACTACACCCTTGCAGAGGCACGCGCCGCCAAGGAAAGCACAAAGCAATCCAAGGCTGGCAAGATCACCGAGGCCGCAAAAGCCAAACAGAACCAACTGCTCAACAACCAGTTGTCGCTCGAAGCAGTCAACGCACGCAAAGAAATCGACAAGGCCATTGACGGCTTTGCCAAGATTTTCAAAGGCGATGCAAAGATGGCCAAGAATCGCAACATCGATTTGGTCAACGCCGCACGCTACATCCTTGGCCACTACGGCCTTGGCCCGCGTGATGTTGAGCCTGCAAAGTTTGTCGAGCAACTCAAGTCATACAACCCAGACCTGTACGCAGACATCGAGCCGATCCTGCTCGAGTCGACTGGTGGCCCACGCAACTACAAGAAGTTGACGCTCAACGAGTTCCGCGAAATGAAGGAGATCGTCGACGCGTTGTGGTACCAATCCAAGCGTGAGAACGAGGTGATGATTGAAGGCAAAGCAGTTGCTCTCGATTCAATCATTGCAGAACTCAATGCGCGACTTGATGAGATCGGCGTGCCTGAAGAGGTTGCCGGTGAGCGCATGGCACCTGGTCCGAAAGAGAAAGCCATCCGCGCCCTGTACAACGCCAAGGCATTGACTCGCAAGGTTGAGCACTGGGCTGATGCAACAGACGGCCCTGGTGGTCCTGGTCCATTCACCAACTACATCTGGCGCCCACTGCGTGCCGCGCTTGACCAGTACCGCGTCGATCGCAATCGCTATGTCAAAGACTATGTCGACATGATCGCCAAGCTGGATCTGCCAGTGCAAAAGATCAACGCGCCAGAATTGAACTACACATTCGGCAATGAGAACGGCGGCATTGGTAAAGCAGAGGTGCTTGGCGCCTTGATGCACATCGGTAACGACGGCAACATGAAGAAGCTGATTGCTGGCCGCAACTGGGGTCAAGTCAATGAGGATGGCTCGGTCGACACGACGCGCTGGAATAGTTTTATGAACCGCATGATCGACGAAGGCGTGCTCACAAAAGCAGACTTTGACTTCGTGCAAGCTGTATGGGATTTGAATGAAGAACTCAAGCCTATGGCGCAAGAGGCGCATCGCGAGATCTTCGGCTACTACTTCAAAGAAGTCGAGGCTCGCCCAGTGGTTACACCGTTTGGCACATACCGTGGCGGCTATGTTCCTGCAAAGACTGACCCGTTCATAGTTCGCGACGCACAGCGTCAAATGAAGATGGAGGAACTCGAGGCCGACTTCCGTAACTCTATGCCAAGCACTGGCGCCGGGTTCACGAAGTCTCGCGTTGAGTACAACAAGCCTTTGTCACTGGACATTCGTGTGATGGCCAAGCACATCGATGATGTGATCCGCTTTGCACGCGTACAGCCGACGATCCGCGACACACTGAAGATCATTCGCAAGCGTGACTTTGCAGACACGATCACGCGTATTGATCCGACTGTGATCGAGGACATGATCCTGCCATGGCTCAATCGATCTGCTCGCCAGATCACGAGCGAGGTCGGCATGAACCGAAGCATTGACAACTTCTGGCGTGCTGTCCGCACTCGCACTGGTATCGGCATCATGTTTGCCAACATCACCAACGCGATGCAACAGGTGACTGGCTTCTTCCCTGCATTACTCAAGGTCGAAGGCAAATACATGAAGACGGCTCTGGTCGACTACATGAAGAGTCCAACTGCCCAGGCTGAGTTCGTCGCTGAGTTGTCGCCATTCATGGCCGATCGCATGAGCAATCAAATGATCGAAGTGCAGGACATGATGAACGACCTGCTGATCAACCCAACCAAGTTCGACAAGATCCAGAAGTGGTCCAACAAGCATGGCTACTTCTTGCAACAAGCCTTCCAGAACTTTGTCGATGTGGTGACCTGGGTTGGCTCGTACAACCAGACTGTTGCAGAGTTGGGTGCAGATGTTGATGAGAAGTCAGCAAGCAATGAGGCCATCAAGCGTGCAGACGCCGCAGTTCGTATGACGCAGTCCAGCCTGTTGCCTGAAGACTTGTCCGCATTCGAGGTTGGATCGCCGTTCTACAAGACGCTGATCCAGTTCGCTGGCTACTTCAACATGATCGCCAACTTGAACGCCAACGAGTACATCAAGATCTTCCGCGACATGGGCTGGCGTGGCCACAAGGGCAAGCTGTTCATGACCTACCTGCTGGGCTTTGGCCTGCCAATGCTGGCCGCTGACGCCATCGTGCGCAGTCTGGGCGGCGGCTGGGACGACGATGATGACGACGGCTACCTCGATGTTTTTATGTCCTGGTTCTTTGGATCACAATTGCGTGGTGCAGTTGCCCTGGTGCCGTTTGGTACTGCGGCCACCGTGCCATTCAACGCATTCAACAACAAGCCTTACGATGACCGCATGACCACCAGCCCGTCTGTATCGACGCTGGAAGGTGCGACCATCGGTGTAGTGAAGGCCGGCATCAACATTGCAGATCCAGACAAAGATGTGACGGGCAAGAATGTCCGCGACATCCTGACCTTGATCAGCCTTGTGACCGGCGTCCCCGTTACCGTGCTCGGCAGACCGATTGGTTATGCCATTGAAGTTGAGCGCGGAAAGATTGAACCAACCTCTTCTGCCGACTACATTCGCGGCCTTGCCACTGGCAAAGCAAGTGAATCGTCGAGACAGTAAGGTACCCGTATCCACAACCAGAATGCTTAGTCTCTTCACAATTGTCCAGGAGTTCCGTCCATGACCATCAGTTCAAATAGCCGGAAAGCCGGTCCGTTCATAGGTAACGGAACAGCCGCGACTTTCCCCTTTACATTCAAGGTCTTCCAGGCTTCTGACCTGGAAGTGGTCAAACTCACGGTTGCAACCAACATCGAAACGATTTTGGTCCTCAACACTGACTTCACCGCGTCCGTCAACGAAGACCAAAACTCCAGCCCTGGCGGCACGATCACGCTGTCTGCTGGCGCCCTGGCGACCGGCTACAACCTGGTCATCACCTCGGACATCGAGAACCTTCAGCCAACCGACTTGACCAACCAGGGTGGCTTCTACCCTGAAGTGATCACCGACGCGCTGGACCGTGCAACGATTCAGATCCAACAACTTCAAACTTCTGTCGACCGTGCGGCCTTGTTGCCGATCACCAGTAGCGCAGACGCCGAATCGCTTGTGGCTGACATTGTTCGATTGGCTGACAGTGCAGACAACCTGGACATTGATGCAGTCAACATTGCGTCAATCAATTCTGTTGCCGGGAGTATTTCCAATGTCAACACCGTTGCGACCAACATCAGCAATGTAAACACCGTCGCCGGTGTGTCGTCCAATGTAACGACTGTGGCCACCAATGTGGCTTCGGTCAATACTGTTGCGGCTGACTTGAACGAGCCGGTGTCTGAGATTGAAACTGTCGCGGCCAACATCACGAATGTAAACACCGTCGGCACCAACATTGCCAATGTGAACACTGTGGCCGGTATCTCTGCCAATGTGACCACCGTGGCTGGCATCTCTGCCAATGTCTCGACTGTGGCCACCAACAGCGCCAATGTCACGACTGCCGCAACGAACATTGCGTCAATCAATACTGTGGCCGCAGACCTCAATGAGCCTGTGTCTGAGATCGATACAGTGGCCACCAACATTGCCAATGTCAACACGGTCGGCAACAACATTGCCAGCGTGAACACTGCCGCAGGCAACAACGCAAACATCACCACGGTGGCGACCAACATCGCCAATGTGAACACGGTTGCAACCAACATTGCGAATGTGAACTCTGTTGCAGGGAACTCAACAAACATCAATGCTGTGGCTGGTAACAGCACCAACATCAATGCGGTTGCAACAAACTCGACCAACATCAATACTGCCGCGACCAACATCGCCGCAATCACAACTGTTGCCAATGATCTAAACGAGCCGACCAGCGAGATCGATGTCGTTGCAAACAACATTGCGAATGTCAACTCTGTTGGCACCAACATCGCAAGCGTGCAGACCGTTGCAGGCATTGCCGGTGATGTGAACACTGTCGCAGGTGTTGCACCCAATGTGACTACGGTTGCAGGCATTGCGGCCAATGTGACCACTGTTGCAGGCGTGGCCGCAAATGTCACGACTGTGGCTGGTATCTCTGGGAATGTCACCACGGTCGCAGGCATCTCGTCGAATGTCACGACTGTGGCCGGTGTCGCATCAGACATTCCAATCGTCGCCGCCAATGTGGCAGACATCAGCAACTTTGCCGATGTGTACCAGGGCGCAAAGAGCACGCCCCCAACATTGCGCAATGACGGCAGTGCATTGCAGATCGGCGACCTGTATTTCAACAGCGTGTCCAACGCCATGTTCGTGTACGCGAGCACCGGCTGGGTTCCTGCTGGCTCGAGCGTGAACGGCACCAGCCGACGCTTCCGCTACATCGCCACTGCTGGCCAGACAACCTTCACTGGTGCTGACAGCAACGGCAACACCATGGCCTATGACGCAGGCTTCGTTGATGTATACCTCAACGGCGTGCGCTTAGACCAAACCGACTACACCGCGACGAGCGGCACCAGCATCGTGCTGGCATCTGCCGCCGCGTTGAATGACGAACTCAACATCGTTGCATTCGGCACATTCAGTGTGGCCAGCATCAATGGCGTCGACATCATCAACGGCACAGTCAGCGCGAACAAACTTGCCGCAGGTGCCGCTGTGTCAAACATCGGCTACACGCCAGTCAACAAGGCTGGCGACACGATGACTGGCAACCTCGTCACAACCGGCGAACAACTAGCAATTGTTCGATCTACTGGAAACATGGCTCGGTTGACTTTGCAAAACACAAACAGAAATTGGTCTGTTTCAAATTACGGATCTCAATTTACTCCAAACGGAAATTTTGCAATTGCAGATGAAACGGCTGGTGCAGTGCGTTTTGCAATCGACTCCGCCGGCCGAATAACAACTCCAGAACAACCCGCTTTTTCTGTTAGATGGCTTCCAAATTCAGGCACATACTCTGTTCTTACAAATAGAGGCAATCACTTCAACACCGGGAATGGACGATTTACCGCGCCCATTTCCGGGATTTATATGTTTACATTTAATGCATTGAAAGATAACTCTTCTTCAATATTAGATGTAATGATAACCATGAATGGTTCAACATATTCAATCGCTCGCACTAATGGTTCTGGCATATACCAGACAGCAACCTGCGCTGTTGCAATTGCAATGGTTGCTGGTGATTACGCAAACTTGTCATACGCACTTGGTCTTGTTTATAACGACCAACAATGGAATGTGTTTAGTGGCTATTTGCTCGGATAAACGAAAGGAAAAAAATGTCTCAATACACAATTACTCTTTCTTCCGCCGAAGACAAGGCTCTTTCCTACGCGGCAATGAGCCAGCAAGACTGGATCGACAACGCCGTGCATGAGCGTTGCCGCATCGCCATCGATGAGATCGCGAAGATCTGCGTCGAGCAGTGCTTGGCCAACGGCATCCAGATCCCTGGCTCAAAAGAAGCCATGGTCGACCTGGCATTTCAAAATGGCTGGGTGATCACTGCCGCGCAACGCCAGGCCCAGGCCGAAGCAGAAGCCGCCGCACGAGCACAGGCCGCGCAGACTGAAGGAGCGTAACCATGTCCAACTCCCGCAATCTTGCAGACTTGCTAGGTACTGACACGCAGATTAAAGAAGGAGATATTGCAAACCTTGCAGTGTCTGCCGGAAAGCTGGCTTCGACTCTTGATCTCAGCGGCAAAACATTGACTATGCCACCAGCAAACGCGGCAATGACTCGTCTTGCGTCTGGAACTATTTCATCAGCTACCGCCGCTCTTGACATCAACTTGAGTGCGCATTCATACACCTGCTACAAGTTTTTTATTCGCAATATTTCAATGGCGTCTGCTACACAAATTTGGATTAGCAAATTGATTAGTAGCGGCACCACTGCTGGCGGTTGGTATGGTGGCGCAACTCGTGAAGGTGAAGGAGCAAATGCTCAAGTAAATTACTCAAATCAACCACATTGGTACATATTGGGCGATACAACATCCGTAACAGCCGATACAGGCATATACCATGGTTCGATTGATGCAACTCTTATGTTAAATGGCACATCAAATAAATGGTCTGGCGTTGCAAATGCGGCAATTCGCACAAATTCTGGTACCGCGCAAAACATTAATACTGGCGCAATAAATATTGAAACTACAGCACTATGGGGTTTGCGTTTTGCTGGTGGAGCAAACATTGCTACCCTAAGTTATGCTGTTTATGGAGTGAATATGTCATGATTGAAAATTATTTTGTAAACGAGCAAACAAAAGAAGCCACTGGTATTTTTAATGGTGAGCCTTTTTCTATACCAGCCTGCTTTGCAGATGGCAATCTAGTTGCCCTCACAAGTGAAGAGTGCGAGGCAGTGCTGACTGAGCGCAATGAGTTGAAAAAACTTGCTGACGACAACGCATACAAGCACGCTCGCTCCGCAGATTACCCGCCAATCACTGACTACATTGACGGTGTGGTCAAAGGCGATCAATCACAAATTGATAAATACATTGCGGACTGCTTGGCCGTTAAGGCCATGTATCCAAAGCCACAGGAGTGAAATGAATGGACCAGACGCTGTTTAACTGGGTGGTAGGTGTTTGCGGATTTCTTGGAGGCTGGGTCTTGAAAGTTATCTGGGACGCGATCAAAGAACTCAAGAGCGACATCCGCCAAATCGAGCGTGATCTGCCAGAGGTCTATGTGCGCAAGGATGATTTCAAAGAAGCAGTTCGCGAAATCAAGCAGGACATGAAGGACGGCTTTAACAAGATCGACAACACGCTGGGCCTGATATTCAAGAAACTCGAGCACAAGGAAGACAAGGAATAATGGACCATGTTGACCGATGGAAGAACAGACGACGCATGGCCTGGGCTTCCTTGGTTGCAGGCCTGGTGTTCCCTTTGCTCTTACTCGTCACCGACTCTGCTCAACTTGGAAGCGTCGCTGGCGCGTTCTACCTTTTCGTGGGTTCTGTGGTGGGCGCGTATATCGGGTTTTCGACTGTAGATGACAAGTGGACAAACAATGCTCGACACCAAACTCAAACTGCTGATCAGCGCCGCACTTCTAATCGCAACATTCGCGATGGGATGGACAGCGAATGGGTGGCGTCTGAATTCCAAGATCGACCAACTGATCGCTGATCATGAGCGCCAGGTCGCACAAGCAAACGCAGATGCCCTGGCCAAGTACACAGTTCTCGAGCGCAAAAAACAGGAGGCCATCGATGAGGCAAACAAAATCGCACAGCGCAATGCTCGTGCCGCTACTGATGCTCGTAACGATCTTGAGCGGTTGCGCAACCAGATCGCCAACACCACAAGCAGTGTGTCCACCTCTACCTGCACCTCCGTCCGTGCTCACGCAACAACCCTCTCAACCGTACTCGCAGAATGTGTCGGACAGCTTGAAGCGGTGGCAAAAGATGCTGATGGACACGCCCTTGATTCAAGAGCGTTAAACGGGGCTTGGCCGCGATGAACGGGTTCAGACTATCTCAGCGTAGCATCGAGCGATTGGATGGCGTAGACGACCGCCTGGTCGATGTGGTGTGCCGTGCCATCGAGATCACGACCGTCGACTTTGCAGTGACCGAAGGGTTGCGCACCGTCGAGACTCAGCGCAAATATGTTGAGGCTGGCAAAAGCCAAACCATGGAGTCAAAGCATTTGACCGGTGAGGCTGTGGACCTGGTGGCGTACATCAATGGCCAGGTGTCCTGGGAACTGAATCTGTACGACAACATCGCCGATGCGATCAAGCAGGCCGCGATTGAAAAGAATGTAGCGATACGCTGGGGCGCCGCGTGGAATGTGCCGGACATCCGGCTTTGGCGCGGCACGATGGAAGAGGCCATGGTCTACTACATCGACACCCGGCGCAAGCAAAACAAAAGGCCGTTCATTGACGGCCCGCATTTTGAACTGGTTTGAGTTGTCTCCATCCCGTCTGGCATAAGCAGTTGCCTACTCCTTCACGACGGTTAGCCCCAGGGTTTCATTCCCCTGGGGTTTTTTTTCACCTGGGTGCGCATGTGACATCAATGACGATGTCGGCTGAGTACCCGTTGACCTTTCGTTTCCCATACATCATGACGGCGCGAAGGCCTGTTGACTCACACTCACGAACCGCAGTGATGACTTCGTTGCGGCTCATCGAGTGAATCTGTTTATCAAGAATCAACTCCTGCTCGACTGGTGTGGGTGGCATCGGCTTGTTGCTCGAGCACCCACTGATCCAGCCAAGGGAGCAGACAATCAGGATTGTGATCATTCTGGTCCTCATGGCTTTCCTCATTTGTTGTCGGTTGTGAATCGATTGCTTTTCTCGAAAGCCTCGACATCGTCGATGCGGTACCGCACCTCGCTGTTTCGGCCATCGCCCAGTTTGATGTAAGCCGGTCCGATGTTGGCCACCCGCCACTTGCGCAGGGTGTTATCGGCGACCTTCCATCGCTCGCACAATTGTTTAGGCGTCAGCAGTTGGGACATTTGCCACCTCCGCTTGTGTGATTTCGCCAGTTGCCTGGTCAATGACATCATCCGCTGGCTGGCCCATAGAGGCCTTCAGGCGGCTTAAAGGGGCTTGTTGGGCCTCTGGTACTGGCGTGATGTTTACGGCCTCTCTGCGCTCCACCTGGACGAATCCTGATGCCTCGTTGTCGTTGGCGATAACCTGGTC
>Ga0181355_1001161_pt1 | contig 11556 bp, 19 predicted proteins | sample Fa13VDMM15DN_FD_130099 | JGI IMG/M metagenome (GOLD analysis project Ga0181355, IMG submission 130099) | Freshwater viral communities from Lake Michigan, USA - Fa13.VD.MM15.D.N | ecosystem: Environmental > Aquatic > Freshwater > Lake | place: USA: Michigan | collected 2013-09-23 | reverse complement strand
TGTGGACAGACTCTAGTGGAGGTAATTATTTTTTAAAAGTATGGACAGGGGCAGCTTGGCAAAAAGTATATGCTGGTTTTGCTGACTCTGCTACAAGCGCTACTACTGCAACGACTGCAGCGACCGCCACCAGGGCTCTTTCTTCCTTAGTTGCTTCTGGTGCCTTAGTTGCTTCTGGTGCCTTAGTTGCTTCTGGTTCAATTATTTCTTCAGGCGTGGTTGCCGGATGTTCAATAGTCTTAAGCGGACTACCTCCGGTTAGCACAAGTATCTCTGGGTCTTTGGTATACCAGGTTCAGAGCTCAGGCACTACACCTAGTGGTCTCTTTGTTCGAGTTCTAACCGGTTGGGCGTACACAGGCTAACAACGCAATGTGGCTTTTAAAAACCAAGCCGATTTAAAAGAATCTCCGATGTACTCGGCGAGGTAGTTTTCAACGTCAGGGGCGTCTACTTCTTTTGCCACGTGTAAGACTTCTTTAGCTGTCATTCCCCCGTTATCTAGGTTATTTAAGTAAGTTGTGAGCATATCCCTCATTTCGTATGTTTTTACATTTTTAAAATCATTACAGGATTGCTGTAAGCCTTTTGCACACATAGGCATAAAATAGTCTAAAGATCTCACAAGCTCAGAGAGGGAGTCAAACTGCTTTATGTGGAGCTCATACTGATCCTTTAAAAACTCATGGATCGAGAGAAAAAGAGGACCCTCCACATTTAAATGAATTAAATGAGACTGGATGTACATCTGGTGTGTGTACGAAGCCAAGCCAATCAACTTTGAGGAGAGCTCTTCCACTGTTGGTTTTGGTTCGACCTCGGACTCTTGTTGAACTGTTAACTCAACATTCTCCATTAGAGGGGTTGTGTTTTCCGTGAAAGAGTCCGAATAAGTCATATCAAAAAACGCAAGCTTCAGCGCTGGCTGGTTCAGTTTCACTCTCCACTGTAGCTGACACAGCTGAAGTGCGAAGATACTCTTCGAGTGCAGCTCGATTTACACGAAATAAAGACTTTGCTCCGTTAGGCTGCAAATTTATGTAGACAAGCTTAGGCCAGCCACCGGGCTGACTAGCTTCGGATAAAGCAATCCTTTTGCGGACAAAACCAGAACTGCAATTTAAAAGTTCGGCGGTTTCCGCAATCGTAAGAAGGGGTTTGCTTTCCGACATTGTGTATGCAAGAGAAAAGTTACGGCTCTATATTACATACGTTTCTTGTGTACGCAACAAGAGTCCTTCATGCGTAATAATTTTTTTACTATTTGAATGGTAGTATTAAAATGAAACTCGAGGCGCACATGATCCGCTTAGCAGGTGAAGTTTTTAAAAGTTATAACAAACCGAAAACTGATATCCAAGGAGGGAAGCAGTTCTCCGTGGCAGCTAAAGAGGAGGGTAACGTACGCCTAGTTCGCTTTGGGGACGCAAATATGGAAAATAAGAGTGATGACCCGGAACGCAAAAAAAACTTCAGAGCACGTCATAACTGTGATGAACCTAAGAGCAAACTGACAGCAGGGTACTGGTCTTGCCGAGCTTGGTAAATTTTTTAATTAAATTATTTTTTTAGGAGCTAAAAAACATATGGTATATGTGTAAGAAGTTAGTGTTATTCTATGCAGATAGAAAGATTGCTTAACAAAAAATAAAAGCCTCTAAATTAACGAAAATTTTAGCTAGAGCTAGACTTTAAACGTACCGCGATCTCGCCATGGACTCTCGCAAGTCAGAAGATGTCACAAATGTATCTTGCGGGCTTACGCTTGAAGACGAGTTTGTTTTAACTCGAATAAAAACTAAAGCTCACGAGTTAAAAAATGTAGAGAGAGATCAGTATATGTGGCAAATGGTGTATAAGTTAATTCTTCGGGAACGTGCTTTTAAGGCTGTGATGGATAGGATCGGCATATCTGTAGAAGCAGGCGTGGATTTGTTTGACGATTTAGATCAAACAGAAAGTTAGTCTTTTTTTCCTATACTTAGTAAAGAATTTAGAAAAATATGCCTCCCATTACTCCGCAACAGCAAGCATGGTTAGACGTAATTGCTTACGCAGAGGGTACGGATAGAACTAAAAGTCGAGGAGGATATAATATCTTGTTCGGAGGCGGGCGTTTTTCTGATCTTAGAAAACACCCAGACAAAGTTATAGATAAAACCAGTGCCGCTGCAGGCAGGTATCAATTTATGCCTGATACGTGGAAAGCTGTGTCTACAGCGTTAAAACTTCCTGATTTTGGCCCTGCTGCACAAGATATTGCTGCTCTCGAGTTAATCAGACGCCGTGGTGTTGATCCTAATAGACCTATTACAAAAGAGTCGGTCGCTAAACTAGCTCCTGAGTGGGCTTCCTTACCTACCCTCGCAGGTAAAAGTTTTTATAATCAGCCCGTAAAACAATTTTCAGAACTACAAAAATATGCTGCATCTCCCTCACGTAATATTCCAGGAAATCAAGCTTTTCCTTCTACTCAACCTAGCGCTTCTTCCACTCAACCTAGCGTTCCCTCTAATACCCAATTACCAGATTTTAGGCAAAAAGCTTTAGGTTTTCTTTTCAAACAGTTAAGTGAAAATACGGAACAACAGGATCCTTACAGCGCAATTCTTTCTGCTAACACAAAAGCAGATTTACTAGAAGAAGAAGGAGGGTTAGAGGGAGAAATAGCAGCAGATGATATTCGTCGTAGAGCCCTACTCAGCTCTTTAGGGCAGAATCAAGGAGGTGAAAAGCTGGAACTTATTGCAGCCTTAGTTGATAATATAAAAAATTCTAGATTAGCTCAAACTAGTTCCGGCGCAGGCGATGTGGGGACTCCGCCGGCATCAAAGCAAGGTTCTTTTCCGGCAACAAGTTTAAGTTCTTCACTCCCTATTGGATCTGGACTTGCGTTAAAGGGAGCCATAATCACTGATCGTAATGATACAGGAGGCAAAGGAATTGACTTTGTACTTCCAGTAAAAGAGCTTGTCTCTCCTTTTAAAGAAGCTCAGGTATTAAAGGTTGTAGTGGACCCCAGAAGAACAGATTTAATAAAAAATCCAGGAGGACCTCGTTTTTATGGAACGTACGTTGATTTAAGAGTTCCTGGCCCTACTGGTCCTTATGACGTACGTATGGCGCACTTCAATTCTCTTAACCCTAATTTAAAAGCCGGACAAAAAATACCAGCTGGATATAAAATAGGCGTAACGGGTGATACAGGCTCCGCAACAGGGCCTCATAATTCTTTTGATTTTTATGATGTAGGTAAAACAACAGCTAGCGCTAGAGTTTTAGCGATAAAAAATGAAATAGCACGTAGACTGGAGCGAGGGTTACCTTTGTAGTATGTCTTTTTCGTACGGTGATTTCGGCGGACCTGGAGGTTTTGGGGATTTCGGCGTGGCTGCCCCAGGTGCTTATGGAGGAGATTTTAAGAACTTTGTGCCAAATCAAAGTAGTGCTGGAGGTTTTGATTTGTCAAAAATACTTGGAGGAATTAGTAATAAAGTAGGAGAAGGCCTAGGTGGTCTTGCTGCAGGGCAAGCGGGTAAACTTTTTGGAAACCTACCAACAAGTTATGGGGCTGGTGTAGCGCAAGAACAAGTCGACAAAAGCATTTCGCAGATTAAAGATTTAATAAATGAAATTAAAAATCAAACACTGGCTTATAGAGGGCTAGGAGACCAAGAGACTGAAAAACTAGGGGGGCTTAGTGGGTTAGGAATTCCCGATTACAGAGTAAGTAGTATTGATCAATTTAATAAAGGAGTTCAGCGCGAACGAGATTATGGTACAGGTTACCTAACAGATTACGATCCGAATATTTTAAAATCTCCTTCCGTAAGTCGTTTTAACCAAGCAATCGGTTCCGCTTCCTCTCAGTATGCAAATGCACTAAAAGGCTTAGGTGAAAGAGGAAGTCAGCGTATGTTTGAGGCAGCGGTGGCTCCTATACCCGCTTTTAAACAAATTGCAGACGATAAAGATTTTAATAACTTACTTAACCCGGAGTTTATGAATTTAGCTTCTAACCCTATGACTGTAAATATGGACAAAGACAGGTATAAGCCTTATATGCAGTACAATGTCTGATCGATCCGGTAATTTAGCACACGAAAGAAAAGTAAGATCTTTCGAAAGAGCAGGGCTGACAAAATATCAACGTCGTTTTGAATCCAGAAAAGACATACGTTTAGCCGGTAAAATTTGGACCCGCAGCGAGGGGGAGAACAACCGTGTTTCAACTCGAGAAAGAAAAACAGAGGAAATGAAAACCAAACCAGTCGGTGTGGGATTTGGTAAAAGGGACAACATTGAGCCAGATCAACAATACTCCTCTGTTGAGTTTCTCAACAAAAAACTCGACCAAATGAGCTATACAAATCAATAAACTCTCTTATTCGTTTGTCTGTATTTATAGAGGAAGGAAAGTAATAAATAAAGCCAAAACATCTTGTTTTAATAGATTTAGGTAAACCTGGGGAGTCTATAAATAGTTCAGGTCTTTCTTTTGCGACACAAAGAGGAAGATCCAACCCTATCTTTTGTGTTGTAAGTAAAGCTACTTCTGATGAAGTTAAAAAAACTATTGCTTCCTCAAATTCATTTTTTCTGTACTTACTTAAACAAGTTTCTAGCCATACTCGCTGGGCAGAACGAGGAAATCTTTTTCTTTTTTTAAATAAATACGGGTCTTTAGGTTGTTCGTCGTTGGACAACATATCTCGCGGTGGATATAAATACAAAGACTTAGCTTTCCATTTTTGACGGAGACCATCATCTTCTTTTGTAAAAAATCTTGTAGCACAAACTAAAGTATTAGCTTCCTTGCTTGAAGCGGGGTCCAGCTCTATTTCTCCATTAAAGAAAGCAGTTGTTATCCCTATTAACTCCGGAGGAGAAACAAAATCAACTTGCGCTAGCGGCATTTGCTTTCTTATTAAGAGTTTCTTCTGCTTGATTTACATCGATTACATGAATGCTCATACCTTTTTCGTCCACTAAAACGACAATAGGTTTTTTTACTTTTTCTTGATTTTCAATAACAACCAACAGTTTACGTAAAAATTCAACTAAATTTTTATCCATTATTTCTTCTGCTAAAATTATATCTGTTTTAATAAGAGCGACCGTCATATACCTACTAAAAGAAGGTTGCGTGGGGTTAAAAAACAGAGCCCCAGCCCCTTCTGTTTTTTCGAATTCTTCAAAAAGAGTGACTATATCTCCAACAATAAGCTTTATTGCGCTCAGAGCTACTCTGTTTTGAATTTCACTCGGCCCAAAAAGTTTTTCAGCCATTTTAACTGCCTTTTCCCTAAAACTTTTCATTTTAATAACCTGAAAAAGAAGACCATGCGTCGCTCAGCACTTTAGCCGAATCAAATAGAAAATTAGTGATGTTGTTTTCCGACTTATCTATTTTGCAGTAATGACGACCCTCAATTAAACCAGAAGAACCTCCTGAAGTTATACCCTGATACACTAGTTTATCTATCGTTACAGGTTGTACTCCTAGCCGCAGGGCGATTACTTTTCTATTCACAAACACCGGAGTCGGGTTGCCTGCGCTAGAACTTGCAATCGTCTGCAAACTAGCGTCTATACTTCGAAGAATGTCAAAAACGTCTTTGGTGAACATATAAAAAAATAAAAAGGGTTGCTTCGACACCCGATATCAGGCAGCGAGGTTCAGTTACCACGATCAGGAAATGGCGAAAACTGATCGTACCCTTGAGGATACCGGAACAGGGCCATTCTTACAAGTGCCGGCCTTTCAATTTTAAGGTTGTTTAAGCCATTCTGAGTCTGTTAAGTCAGCTATTTTTGTGGGTTTACGAGTAAAACCCGTCCTTATTGTTCTAGTTATATTTGGCTGTTCAAATCTAGACTTTAAATGAGTTGGGTTTACGCAGCCAATTGTGCCACAGATTCGTTTTAAGCAAAAATTACCGATATCAGCTTTATAAAAACCATAATAAATATTTTCTATTTTTAATTTTTTACCTTCTATATTTATATTTTTATAACTAGTACTCCAACATTTGTCAAAATCTGTGTTTTGTTGCGTTAATTGTAAAAAAAGACCTCTTAAATGAGGATTTATTTGATTTAAATCGGGTTTACTTGCGTCTTCATTAATATTTTTATAGCATTCCTTACAAACTGTCTCTGTTTTTATATGATCTCTATTTCTTAAACACATTTTTAAATTGATTTTAAAATTAATTCCAACTGCTGAATAAAATCATCTGGTTCGCGGATTAAAAGCTCAACAACTTTTTTTAATTTATTTTCAGGATTTAACTCTTTTTCTGCTTCATTTAATATAAACCAGTAAGTATATGCGTTTAACATATATGTGTGCGTTTGTTTAGCCTTTAAGGCCTGTGTCTTCCACTTTTCATAATCAAAATTTGATTGATGTCTGCTACTGCCTGTTTTTAATTCCAGTTCCCTTATTTCTATTTGCAGTTCAATATCCCGAATTGTGTAGTTAAGAGCGGAAAGTTTAGCTTTACACTCTTTTAAATTTTTTGGTTCTTCTGAATCTGAATAAATCCAGGGAGGGAGGTTCTCAATAACATATTCTTGAGACCAAAGGCATGCTTTCTGCTCTACGTCGCTGATCATGGATCTAAAAAAGAAAGGAATAGTGGGCTATGTTCACCATTGAGCACATATAGAACGTGCGACTCAAACTTAACCCGGATAACCAAATTGTACTTAATGAGTTGTTTTAAACTCCTTAAAGTATTTTGTTTTGATGTACCTAGCTCATTAAGGATTTCTTTTAGAGCTAAAGGTTGGTCATATAATAACAGATGAATTAAAGCGGAATGATAATTTATGCAAGCACTGATTTTTTTAAATTCGTGATTGTTCTTAGCGAAATTGTGCGGCAATACTTCGTTTCCAACAACAACTGAATGGATTTGTTGGACATCTTTTTGTTCAGCCATAAAAACACGTCATTTTTCATCTGTGGGGTCACTTTGCTCGCGGGACTTAAGGTACGCATCATGTGATATGGGTTTACACAGACAGCACAATCGCAAGTAGGAAGAACTTTATCCTTGGTCTGTAGCTGAACTCCATAAAATTTAGAAAAAACAAATCTTCTTGGCCTCATAATAATCCCATCCGTGTCAACCAGCCGCTGAAACTGCTTAGGTAAAAGTAAGTGTTCCTCCTGGTTGAGACTCGGTTTGTTCTGCGCTAACCAAGCAGCGACTCTCTCAGAAGCGCTCTTAGCTTCACGATCCTCTTTTAAGCAGACAAGGCAGGCAAAGCGACCAGCGACCCGATGCGAGCGGGTGAGATCCCTTGTGACGACAAGCGTGGGGGAACTTCTTTGGCAAGAACAAGTAAGTCTGCTAAGGGAGCCAAATTCTTCGACCCTGTAAGAATCCAATTTATATGTTTTTAAGGGGAGCCCTTGGATTTTTTGGTTGTTTATAGGCGTCTGAACGACTAAGCCGAAGACAGAAAGTAAGGTCGGATCGGACACAGAGTGTTTTTATTTAAATTAGAGCTCATACAAAACTAGCACGGACTGCCTTGCTAGTAAAACTTTTTTTCTGTTTTAAAGGGTTGTTTAACAAGTTTTGCGCGTCTCATGCGTCTAAAACCCACTTAAAAAAATAGAAAAATTTTTGTTTTTATTTATAGTAGTATATAACTTTATTTTTTATATATTTAAAAGATTTAATTTTTAGAATTTTTTGTTAAGTCCTCGAGGCAGTAAGCTTTTTTGTTTAAAAAACGGGAGCTGACCCCTTGTGGATCCCTAAAGATATAGAATTTTTTTGTTATGTCTGTTATTATAAGAACATTAAACTCTCTTTTCTTGTGAAATGGTTACTGTACAACCTGTAGCTAAAGAAAAACTAGAGACCGAATACTGGCAAGAATGTCGAAAAAAAGCTGCACTTTTAAATATACCTGCTTGGCAGCTGGCTGAAAATGGGTATAAACACAACGAACTAGACAAACGGGACAACAATTGGTAGTATTCTGGGAAGATAGTTCATTTTATTGTGGGCACCCAAAAAACAAAAGCCGAGTTAAGAGAGAGATTTGCAAATATGTACAAAATGTACTTAGAAGGATACTCGTACGAGCAAATAGGTAGACGTTACGGGGTAACAAGAGAGCGTGTGCGTCAGATTTTTAAAAGTTACAGTTCCCCAGAACAATACTCACAGATACAACAGAAAGTTCTAAGTCGGCGTATTAGTCCTAGGCAAATTGAAAATATTTGCTCCTTGATCAAGCTGGGGGATTCTTGCAGCAAAATAGCAGAAACTTTAGGTTGCAGTGTTGACTGCGTTAAACGTGTTTCTTCGAAGTATAAACTTCAAGAATTAGCGAAAGTAAACACGTAATAATTAAATTTAAAAAATTTGCTTAGTTAAAGAAGCGTAAAAAAAATAAAAACCTTAGAATGCTCAGGTAGTGTCTAAACTAAGGTAATTCTCGGGTAAATATACGATGGCAGCGTGTATACACTACCCTTCCAGAAAAGGTCTTCACGAAGCAAATTTTCGAGGTATAATTGAGTCTGTAACAGATATTATTTACACGGTAAGCGGTGTGGGAACTGTAAGTTTTATGCTAGACCCTAGCGGTTACGCCGCTAACTTTGATGGGGTCGTTCAAGTCTTAGAGGATTTAAATTTAACTATTTCAGGGATATCTACACAGGCTTCAGCTGTTGTGTCAGGTATTGTTGGAGGTTCTGGGGTGTACATAACGGCAAGTGGGGGCTCGTCTGTAGTAAATATTGGTGTTGTTGGACAAGGAAGCACAAGCGTCACCTACAGCGGAAGTCAAGTTGTTATTTCTGGTTTAGTTACGAGTCCCACTACTATTTCTGGCGCACCTGGTTCTGGTTTCAGCCCAGGGGCTCTCTGGTTTGACACTAATGAGGGTCGTTTATTTATATATGCAAGCGGGACAGGAGTTTCTGCAGATGGTTGGTATCAAACCAACTCTGAAGCTGTTGCAGTTAAATCAGAGGTACCTCCGTCCGGTGCTGGTTTAAACGCACCCCCAAGAGACGGAACCTTATGGTTTAACCAACTTTTAGGTAATTTATTTGTTTATGACGCGACGAGCTCCGGTTGGTATGAAACGGGATCAATTCGAAACGCAGCTTATGGGGTTGCTTCTCCGGCCCCGAGCCAAGAAGGCAGCTTGTGGTATGACAGCGGTACAAGCGTTCTAAAAGTATGGAATGGCACAGCGTGGGTTTAATAGTATTATTCGTTTATCAACTGCTGCTTAACTGTGTCAACCAATTCTACAAATAATAAAATTGAGTCTAAACCTAAGCGGACTAAGCAGGGCAATGGGCTTCACTCCAAACCAAATCATGGTCGTAAAAAATCACGAGGCCAAGGTAAAGGCTAAAATTTACTTAAAGGAGTTTTAAAAATGGCGCTGGTAAGTTTCAAGGCTTTAACTTCTATAACTGCAGGCCAACCCGTAACGGTAGGATCCGGGGGATCTATTTACCCTTCATCAGCTACAACTTTAACTAACGCAAAATGTGTAGGTATTGCGCTGGATTCAGCCGGTCCAAGCGAGCTTGTTAGAGTCGATAAAGATCGCATTCAATATATTTTTTCAGGTCAGACCACAGGGAGTATTCCTTTTCTTTCTATAACTTCTGGCGTAATTAAACCTACTTACGTTAGTTTACAAACAGAAGTTAATGCTTCTGCTTACTCATCTGTGTATATTGTTGCGTTAGGTCGCGCTGTCTCCAGCTCTGGCATCAACCTCGAAATTGAACAACCGATTTTTGTTAATACTCCTATTTAGAATTGTGTAGGAAGAGGTATGATTAACTTAGAAATAAGCATCTAACTGGTTATGGCGGATAGGTCACTTTTCAACCGTAAATACACTTCTTTTACCCCAGCTGGCGTCGAGGTGTGGCTTATTAATGGTACGGGAGTTACAACTTCTCTTCCATCAACCCAAGTTTTTACAGCAGGAACTAATTTAATACAAGGGGCAATTGTTTACGCGAGCGGAACACAAGTATTTCCTGCTAGCGCCCTCAGCGGGGTAGCTGCTTTTAATTATGGAGCAATAGGCATAACTGCAGGTGCTGCAGGAGTTACATCAGGTATAAGCGTCAATCTAGACGACGTAGCCACTGTATCGTCTGCTAATATAACAGCGGAAAGTTCTTTAGTTCCAGGCGAATATTACTTTTTATCTAAGTACACAGGTCAAATTACTCGTTTTGTAAATGCTTCTGGTTCTATTACTGCGTCTGGAACAGATCAGTATCAAGCCCTAGTAAATGTAGGTAAAGCTTTAAGTACAACTGAAATTGAAGTTGAAATTACACCACCAACTCTTTTGGTGTAAGGGAGCTAAACTTAATTTAGAGTGTTAAAACCATGGCTGCTCGTAAACCACTAGTTATTGTCAGCGGGCTTTTTTCAGAATTGCCCACAGGTGACATTGCGGTTGAGCTGGCGGCTGCTCCGAGTGGTCTGATTTATGTAGGTAGTAAGTTAGGTATTGATGGTTCCGCTCAAATTAGTGGTAACGCAGGTATTAGTACAGGTTTAACGGCACTTGCTTCGGGTAATGCTGCTCTTGACAAAGCAATCTACACGGCTGAGTGGGTTCTTGGAGCTAGCGGAAATAACGACTACACCTTTACTGGACCTGGTTTTAGCGGAGCTGTAAACGACCCCCTAATTTATTTAACCCGTGGTCAGCAATATAAGTTTACAAACACTATGAATTTACACCCTTTCAGGGTGCAAAGTACGCCTAACGGCAGTGTGGGAACTCCATATAATAATGGAATCACAAATAATGATGTTTCAAACGGAACTTTAATTTGGAACGTTCAGTTTGACGCACCTAATACCCTGTATTACCAGTGTACTTCCCATAACAATATGGGCGGTCCTTTCTATATTGTCGATAATACTGCTAACAGCGCACAAGCATCTGGTAATGCTGCCCTTGTTAACGCAGCTACCGCACAAGCATCTGGTAATGCTGCACTTGTTAATGCAGCTACCGCACAAGCATCTGGTAATGCAGCTCTAACTAATTCGTCGACAGCTCAAGCTAGTGGCAATGCTGCTCTTGTAGATCTAAGTAACAAATATGACAAGACGGGCGGCGTAATCAGCGGCACCGTCATTGTAAATAAACAATCGTTTGGTACGATTAACACCATTACAAGTTCTGGTGTTCTCCTAGTTGATTTTTCGACAGGTAATAATTTTACAGTAACTTTAGCTTCAAACGCTACTTTTGCCAGTCCCTCGAATGCTAGCGGGGGCCAGTGTGGCGCTATAACAATTCGTCAAGATGCTACCGGAAGTCGTACGCTGGCGTATAGCGGTAGCTGGGCCTTCCAAGGAGGAACCGCTCCTACTTTGACTACCGCAGCTAGTGGTATAGATGTTCTTGCTTACTTTGTTGTTGCACCGACTCGTGTTGTTGGTATTCTTACTGCAGCTTACTCTGGAGGTTCCCAGTGATACCTGGGTCAGCTAGCCCGTTTTTTCTTGGTTCTTCTCTAGC
>Ga0181355_1001159_pt1 | contig 11564 bp, 16 predicted proteins | sample Fa13VDMM15DN_FD_130099 | JGI IMG/M metagenome (GOLD analysis project Ga0181355, IMG submission 130099) | Freshwater viral communities from Lake Michigan, USA - Fa13.VD.MM15.D.N | ecosystem: Environmental > Aquatic > Freshwater > Lake | place: USA: Michigan | collected 2013-09-23 | reverse complement strand
CGTGTTGGGCTTCATCACGCACGGCTCGGCCGGGATACCCTGGCTGATCAAGAACTGCGTCAGCGGGTCCTTGTTGTCACCACGCACGCGGCGGATGTAGAACGGCGCGTGGCGCGGGTGGATGCCGCTCGCGGTGTCGGTTAGCTGGCTCACGGTGCCGCTGGGCTTGACCGCGGTGATAGCCGTCGAGCGGGGGATGCCCAGCACGTCGGCGATCTCTGCGTTGGCCTCGTTGGCCACCTCACGTAGCTGGTCCAGCCACAGGGGCGCCGAGCGCACGCTACCCATGACCTCGTGGTCATAGATGCCGGTCAGGGACACGCCCAGCAAACGCTCCTCCTCGGTGTTGCGTTGCCACACCTTGCGCAGGTAGGGGAAGTGCGTGAACGTCGCCTGGATCGTGCCCAGAATCGCCGCCATGCGTACCTTTTGCTTCAGGGTCTCCAGCGTGTCGTCGGGGCGCACCATAACCTCGGTCAGGTTACAGAACTGGTACGGGCGCAACACGATTTCACTGCAGGGGTTGGTGCCGAACTCGAAGTTGGGGTCACGCTTACCGTACTTGGCCACGACGTGCTTTGCCGCCTCGCGGTTGAAGATACCGCGCTCGCCGCTGTGGCTGTTGTACAGCGAGGTCCACTCTTCCAGGAAGGTGCCCACGGTCGGCTTGCTGTCGTACACGGCGCTGTTGTTGGCCAGCGCGCGGTGCGGGTGGGTCTCCCACCAGTTGCCCGACTTGGCGTGGCGGATGCGCTCATCGTTCAGGTCGGACAGGCTGATCATGGCCGAGCGGCGCACGCCGCCCACGACCACCACCTCGCCGATCTTGCACATCAGGTCGTGGCACTCGAGCGTGTTGAGCTTGCGGCCCAGGGCGCCACGGAACGTCTTGATGGTGAACTGGAACAGGTCAACTAGGGGCTCAGGGCCCGATGCGCGGCCACCAAACGTCTTCAGGGGCGTGCCCGCGGCGCGGACCTTGCTCACGTCCCATTTTGGGATCTCGCCGGCATAGAGGCTCGCCAGGAGCATGCGGTAGGCCTTGGCCCAACCCTCCTTGCTGTCGGCCACGGTGATGAAGTGCTCGGACTCGAACAGGCGCTCGGGCACCTCGGGCAGTTTGTTGGTGTACTTGGACTCCACGCTGAAGCCCACGCCGGTGCCACACAGCAGGATGAACATGGCTTCGTCGAACGACTTCACGTCGTCCACGGGCAGGTAGGAACAGTTGTAGATGCAGGTGTTGTCGCGGTCTGCGGCCTTGCCCGAGGTCATCATGGCGCGCATAGAGGGCATGATGTGCATGCCGTGGATGGCGTTGTAGATGTCTTGCTTGAGCGTGCCCCGATCCAGCTCGGCGTTGCGGTCAAAGATGTAGTTAACGTATCGCTGGACCGTCTCGTTCCAGTCCTCCCGGCGACCTTGCTCGGGGAGGTATTTTGCGTAGCGTGACTTGTGGATGTATTGTTGGTATTGGTTCATTTTATAGGGTCAAAAAAGCCCAGCGCGTGCGCCAGGCCAGTGGAGACGGTGTGGTTGTGTGGTTAGGCGGCGGTTTCTTCTTTATCTTTCTCCTCTTCAAGTAGCGCCTCGGCCTGGGGTTGGCCCTGCTCGGCGATGGCGCGGATGGTTGTGTGGACCTCTGCAAAGGGCAGGCGCCCCAGCAGGCTCAGGATGAAGTTGACTTCGTCAACGGTAAATTTCAGTGTAATCATGAATGCTCCGAAAAGGTGCCCGTCTTTCCGGGCTGTCACGCAGTCTTTACACTGCGAAATCTTGGGCGGCGGAGGTACCACCACCCAGCTTCTCACCATCTTCCAGCTTCTGCAGGTTGTTCAATCCGCAGGCGATGCCCTTGGAACCCGCTTGGTTGTACGCATAGAACGTCAACGATGCACGACCATAGCAACCGCTGTAGAACTCGCCCTGGTCCATGATCTGGTCCAGGTTGGCGTCCACGATCTGCGGCTTCATCGACGAGTTGGCGTTGATGAAGAACGCACCCTGGTAGGCCGCGTCATCCTTCTCTGCGTCTCCGTCACGCAGGCCACCCTTGAGTGCTTTGGGGATTGTGCCCCCGAACACCGCGGCGCTACCCTGCTTGACCTTCTCGACAGCGGCGTTGATCTTGTTGATCGTTTCCTTGTCGTTTTTGTCGATGATGATGGACACCGAGTACTTGGGGTCCTTGCCCTCTTCGCTTGCCTTCGGGGTGAAGACGTTAGCGTAGGAGAAACGAACTTTACCGGTAACCACTTTTTCGCTGACTTTGGCCATCTTGGCCTCCTTGTTTACAGAAACGATGGGACTTGAAAAGGGTGCCCACCTTAACCCTCAAACTCCGTTGCCTTCTTCGCAGGAACCAGCTTCGGCTCCCCAACTGGCTTGATTATAAGCTCGCCGAGCAGATGCTTCAACTCGTCTTTGCCCACAACCTTTTCCAATTGTGCCACAGATTTCAACGCCTTTGGTTCAAAGATGTCTTCTCCGTAATGGCGCAATTTTACCATAGCTTTTTCAACGTCGTCAACAACTCTATTTTTGTTGCTAAAACCCAACTGGTACCCGGGGGGCACAACGCCGTCAGTCTCGGCCCGCTCGAGCAGGAAGTCCTCGACGTCCTTCAACCACTTACGCGTTTTCGGCGCGTTTGTCAACACCTTTGCGAGCTCGTCCTCAGACAACAACGGCGGGTCGCGGAAGTCGGACGCCGCGGCCATGTTGTTGAACTCGGTACGCGCCCGGCACTGGGCCTTGGCCTTGCAGAACTGGCAGTGGTCGCCGGCCAGGAACTCACCCGCACCGGCCCACGCCTTCTTGGCCTTGGGCTTGACCACGTTCTCGGCCCACACCACCAGCTTCTCCAGCGTCGTGCTGTCGGTCGTGATGCTGTCCAGCCGGGGCTGGTGGATTGTGTACTCGACCTCGGTGATGTTAGGGTAGGACTCCCGGTACTTGTACCAGCCACCTAGCGCGTACAGACGTAGCTGGGGGTTGTCCTTCGCGTCCACCGGCACGCCGCGGCCGAACTTCAGGTCGATCACTCGCACCTTGTTCTCCGACAGTATCACCACGTCCGCCGTGCCGAACCCGTCGGGCACCCACTCGCTGAAGTCCACGCGTTGCTCGAAGTAGGGCGTGTCGCCCTCGCCGATCTGCGATCGCACGTACAGCACGTAGTTGTCGACGTACGCCTCGAACTCCTCGTCGTAGTAGGGCGTTGCCTTGACGGCCTCGACCTCGGCGATGTATTCCTTGGCGGTCATCTGACCATAGTGCCGGCGGAGCTTGGCCTCTGCCAGGGTGTGGGCTGTCGTGCCCTCCTGACTGAAGTCGAATGCCCCTGGCTTTCGTTTGGGTTCGGGAAGTAGTGCCTCGAGTCGGGCGCTGGGAGTGCATGTCATCCAACGTTTGGAACCGGATGCACTCAGTAAGGCGTGTGCTGCCATGGCTTTCTTTCCTTAGTTTGTTACAAACCGGTGTTTTCTGAGGTATTCCACTGCTGATAATAAGACTTCCTCAGAATCTTGCGCGTTACCCAAAACCAAATTGCAACCGCGACAAAGCAATGCTCTTACTTTACCTGTTGCATGATCATGGTCTACACAAGTGAATATGCCGTCCTTCAATTGGTGCTTGCAAATAGAACAACAGTTTTGTTGTTCCTGGCGCATCCGCTCTACATCATCAGATGTCAAACCGTATTTTTTGATGTACTTGGAATTTTGAACCTCCCGTTTTACTTTTTCAGGGTGGTTCTTTCTTCGCAAAGCCCCTTTTTCTTTATCACATTCTTTGCATGCCGACCTAAGCCCGTTGTGCTTGGCTCGGTCTACATAGAACTCAGACAAAGATTTTTCGGCGCTACATCGAATACACGTTTGCATTGTTGTGCCCTTCCACGGCTGGTTGGTGCGGTATCCAGTGGTGGAGCACTGGCAGGGGAGCTACCCTTTTCCCGCGTTAAATGGCTTTTTTGAGTGAACTAATTAGGTCATTAACGGCAGAACCAAAATCCACTGTGACGTCAGCCTTTACTTCAGCCTTAATTCGCTCTTCACGATAGTCGGCGGGGAATTGACCCCTAAGCGCCACTTCAACAATTCGCGAATTAAATGCTTTGTTACCAACGTTCTCCAGCATCTGCTGCTCCCAGTAGGCCTGGGCGTGGGTGATGGCCAGATCTAGCGCATCGGCGAACTCGGGGTGGTTCTTGCGCAGTGTCTGGGCGCCGGTCGAGCTGATGCCCAACGCGGCAAACATCATCTTCTGGCTCGCGCCAGTCTTCCCAAGCTCTATCAGCTTGTCGCACATTGCTGGATCAAAGGTGTATTTTGTTGTCATTGTTCTGGTGCCCCATGAGGGAATCGAACCCCCGCCTGACGCTTACAAGGCGTCTGCACGACCGTCATGCTAATAGGGCTCTCTAGTAGAATTATCCACTTTTCGGGCCAGATTCGTCCTTGGTGGGCGATAAAGTTGCATCTCTAACCTTGGCCCGCTCCTTGGCCTCCTTGATGGCCTCGTTAATCACTAGGCGGGTAACCGCCCCGGCCATCTCCTGGATCCGCTTTTCTTTACTCTGAACCCCCAGGGCCTGCTGGAGTTTCTGTGCGTCGTTCATGCCTTACCCTTTCGTTGTTGGTCTCTAAAACTACGCAGGTCCGCCAGGATGGCGTCACATTCGTCTGCGTTCTCAAACTCCCAGATCGACAGAACCTCTTTGTTCTTGTCAAACACGGGATCCTTTGCGTCAACCTGCACGTCGACGTGGGGGAACCCCTCGACGGCGTACTCGACAATAAAGCCCCTCATACCTTTAGCTCCTTCCTGATCCGTTTAATCGACTGCCCCAGATGGTGGCGCCAATACTTCTCGGTGACGGCGAGGTCCTTGTGCGTGTACCCCGACAGCATCGCCTCGACTATCTCCCGTTGCTGTTGCGTTAATTTGTTCTCGATGACGTGCTGTATGTCTCGGATCGTCTCCGGGCCCCACGATGACCAGCCCGTCAGTGAGCTGGGCTCGACGCTTGCGTCGTCGCTTTCAATTGGATCGGGCTCCTCGTCAGACAGGCGCCGGATCGTCGCGTTTACCACATGTTTCAAAGTTTAATTGCCTCCATCAATGCCGCCTGTAAATCTATCTTGCCCTGTAGCACGTCGACCACCTGCTTGTCGATGCTGTTGACCATCTGTAGGTGGTGCACGAACACCGGCTTCTCCTGACCCTGGCGGAACAGGCGTGCGTTGGCCTGCAGGTAGTCCTCACTACTCCACGGCAGGTCGAACCACACGATCTGCGCCGTGTCCCCCGCGTTGCACTGTAGGTTCAGCCCGATGCCCACGCTCTTGGGGTGGCACAGTAGCACGTCGATCTCACCCTTGCGCCAGCGCGCGATGGTGTCCTGGTCGTCGGGGTTCAACAGCACCGCGTCGGGGAATCGTTCCTGCAACCGGGCCAGTGAATGCTTGAAGTTGTAGAACACGATCGTCGGGCTGTCGCCCAGCATGTCCTCGAGGTAGTCCAGCTTGCCGTCGTGCACGTGCACCGTCGACTTCTGCTCGTTGTAAATGGTGCCCGCGGTAAGCTGTAACAGCTTGCCCGTTAGGACCCCTGCAGAGGCAGCGGTGAGCGTGTCTTCGTCGACCTCGGCCACCATGTCCTTCTTCATGCGGTTGTAAACCAAGCGGGCCTTGGGCTCCCACTGGATCGTGTGGTAGACGTCCTGTCTGGCGGGCATGGTCAGGTAGTCGTCCGCTCGAAGGGACACGCAGATGTCACCGATCAGTGCGTCTATCTGTTCTTTGGCGCCGGGCTTCAATTTCCAGCTCCATACTAACCCCGTGCGACGATCCCTCGCGTCCGGATCGAAGAATTTCTCTTTGTAAGAACTCATCGATCTCCCGAGCCGTTGTCCCAGGTCCAAGATACCGACCTGGGGCCATAGGTCCAGGTATGACTTTGGCGTAGGTGTGCCCGTCAAAATCAAACGATGCTTGAACTTCGGTAGGAACGTCTTCAGTGACTTCCACCTCTTTGAAGAGGGGTTCTTGAATCTGGACGATTCGTCGATCACCAAGTTGCTCCAGGATGGAATCAATTTCTGATCGAATAGCCACGAGACGTTCTCGCAGTTGATTAAATACACATCCGCGTTCGACCGGAGCGCGTTCAAGCGGTCCTGGGGTGATCCAATCACCAGCGCGAATTTTAGTTTTTGGGTATGTGTCCAATTTGCTGCCTCCTGTTGCCATACGTTAGTCACCACCGCCTTGGGTCCGATGATCAGCGTCTTGCCCGGTAGCTCGCTGATGATCGTCAGCGCCGTGATTGTCTTGCCCAGGCCCATCTCCATCAGCAGGCCCATGTTGGGCGTTGTCCTGCTCTGCTCGATCAGGCGCCGTTGGTACGCGTGTAGGTTGTCGGGGGATAACATCAGTAGCCTCCGCGCTTGCGCGCTGACGCGCTTGTATCAATCCGAGGATTAGTTGGGCGCTGGATGTAGGTATTTGCAGGGTCGAAAATGGAGGGGGGTCGAAGACTTCCATATTTTTCTATCTCTTTCAATCTGTCGTGTAACCAGTCCGCCACCGCGTACAGCTCTCGTAGCTTGGCGTTGGACTTAATCATGTTGGCCTTGTTGCTAATGATAGCCACGTTGCCCCTGACGTAGCCCTTCTCGGGGTCGATGCGGTCCAGGCTGGGGGACGCGTGCTGGGGCGAGCCCTGTTTCGTTTTTGATTTGGTATCCCATAGCAACGCCGTGCCAAACACCGGGCAGATGTCGGGGGCGATGGAGCACAGGTACTCGAGGTCCACGTCGCAGGGGATGTCCTTTGCCTTGGCTCGCTTCTTTGCCCGGTACAACATGTTGTACATGTGCTTGCGCTTCTTCAGGTTGTTTTCTGGATTCATAAACTGTCGACAAACTCGTCAACTTCCTCGAATGACGAAAGCACCCACGTCTTCACGCCACACGTATGTATTTGCGAGATCACTAAGGTCTGACGTGGAGACAGTGAACCCGTCGGGGATTTTAGCTCCACCGGTATCACCTGACCCTGGAAGAACACCAGCCGGTCCGGCACCCCCGTCGTTCCCGGGCTTGTCCACTTCAGACACAACCCTCCCCTCGCCTTTATCTTTTTGACGAGTCTTTGCTCGACGTCCTTCTCTCTTGTCATTCTTTTCCATCTCCAGTATGCACCCGGTGAACATCTGCTCGACGAGGTGTTGCATGAGGTACGCGCGCGTCTCCTCGCCAAAGTCTTCCACGTTCTCGCCGATGTGCTCCAGCAGGCGCGTGATGACGTGCGACGCCTCGTGTGCGATGGTGCCCGCCAGACAAGCGGGGTTGTTGCCGATGGCCTTGAGGTCAAAGCCCACGATGACGACCGACTCCTTGGCCGTCGAGAACGAGTGCGTCTCCGCCATGCCAAGCTCGAACGCCTGCGGATCCTCGTGCACCTTGACGTTGTAGTCCTTCAGTATCTGCTTGAAGACCTTGGCGTTGAAGCACATCGCGACCGGCAGCGGGAAGAACCCCACGTCGACTGAATAGTACTGGTAGCGCTTGCTCATGCTTATTTCCTTGCTCGGATGTAATACGCAATCGTGTTGCAAATGTTTTCAGCGACCTGTGCCTTGGTGAAGCTATCCTCGGGTAGGTATGTCCACCCCTCAGCCCACTGTGCGCATGCTTCACGCTCCTCGGCGGCGACCTTTGCGGCAAATCGTTCAAGCGGCAACAACAAAGAAAGCGCGGCCTCCTCTGCCAAGTACACCCGTTCAAACCCTGCCTCCCGCGCCATGCGGATGATGTCATCTCGGTTCATGCAAATATCTCATCACGTTCAAAGTTGCTGATGCTGTCCACGTACTTGCGCGCCTTGACGTTGAGCACCACGCCGCGGTACACGTTGTGCTGTTCGCCTTCGATGCGGATACGATCGGCCACCACGCGGTGGTCCTGGGTCGCCGCCAGGAACCGGCGCTTGAACGCGAGGTCGGTCCCTGGTGGGATGTTCTTGGCCAGCGCCCACTTCTTCCAGCACGTGAACACGTCGTCCTTGTTAACGTGCCCGATGGGGTCATACACCAGCGCGTCCTGCACGAACGAACCGATCGGGTTACTCAACTCTTCCATCAACTCGAGCAACTCGCGACCCGTCTTAGGCTGTTGGAACCGCTGACCCTCGCGCGCCATGCGGCGCTGTTGTCCCTCGATCGCCCAGTTGAAAATACCCGGCAACTCTTTGGCCAGCTTGTCAGACAGCGACACGTCCTCACGGCCGTAAAAACTATTACTCATTTTGAGAACAATCATTCGGCCCGTCAAGGCGTTGGAGTTCTCGGTCAGCTGAAGTGCCTCGTTCGAGTAGATCACGATCCTGGTCGGCAGGTATCCGCTCCACGCCTCTTTGTTCTTGCGGTTGACCGTAACAGTGTCGCCGCCAACAATTCGGAGCAGTTGGCTCACGACAGCCCCCCGGTTCCGCTCCGGTGCACGGGCATCCGTAAAGCTCGCTAAGAGTTTCCCAAGCCATGGCTGAAGGCCAAAGGTATCGCATAGCTCTTCCAGCTGTGGCGCCACTGTGTTGTGCTGGCCCAGCAGGCTCACCAGCACCTTGTTGATGGTCCCCTTGCCTGAACGGCGCGGGCCGATGATGTTAAAGAACTTCTGCTGACTCGAGTCACCGCTCAGGATGTACCCAAACATCTCCTGCAAGCACTCGATACTCTCCGGGTCATCGCTCCACAGGTCGCGCAGGAACGCCTCCCAGGTCGGGCACTCTGCCAGCGGGTCGTACTCAAACGGCAAGCTGTTGAGCGTGAAGAACCCCAGGCTGTGGGGGATCAGCACGTTCTGCTCAGTGTGGAATATCCCGTTCTGCAACGACACCAGCTTGGCCGGGTCGGGCTTGTCGGACCCGTACCCATCCAACCACACCGGCGGGCGCGTGTTGGCCTTATTAGGCAGGTGCGTGAGGGCCTGCACCGCGTCCAGCACCCCGGACACCACTGACGGGCCTGGGTTGAACGGGATCAGGTTCATCTTCTTGTCGTACTTCTTGCACTTATCCAGGAACGTGTACAGCATCGAGCGCACCGTGGCCTCCTCGATGTCTTCGTAGTGCGTGCCCCTGAACTGGAACATGTCGCCGCCGTATGTCGACAGCGTGGTACCCTCCTCACACGCGAACGTGCTACTCAGGAACTCCCGCGCGTGGTTCAACGGCCCACCCGTGAGCACCTTCTCGCCGTTGGCGATGACCTCGGCCTCCTTCATGCGGTTGACCTTGAACACCAGCGTGCGCAGGGTAGTCCCGCTCGTGCCGCTGAAGCTGTTCCACTTGCGCGCACACTCGCCCTCAACGTAAGACGCGCACTTCCCATCCTGGTAGGACCACCGGTCCCACAGCTCCTGGGCCTCGTAGTCGCCCGCGAACTGGTGCTGTAGGGCCATGCCCACCTGCAACCAGTCTGCGTAGCCACAGTCGGGCTCCAGGTGTGCCAGCAGGTCGGTCTCAACGCGTGCAAGGTCCCACCCCTCGAGCGGCGGGCTATAGTCCGCGAAGTCGTCACCCGAGCGATAGCTCTGGCGCTCTGGCACGATGTCGACTAGGTTCTGCTCCTCGTCCGGTATCGCGCCGCCGATCACTTGCCCCGTCACCGTGAAGTACCGGCCGCGGGGGTACACCTCCAGACCTTTGTCGTGGTCGACGTGTGCCGCGCTGATGTCCGCGCGGGTAAATATCTTTAGTCCGGTGCCAGACGGGCTGATCTCTGCGTAGCCCTTGACGCCCTCGAGTATCTTGCGCGCCTCTGGGGCAAGAGAATCGATGCCCACCGATGGGTCAATGCAGTCGTCCAGGTCGACCCCAACGATGCCATCACTGCCATCAAATACAAAGCCAACACCATCATACCGACCCGCCTCATAAGCCTCCTGGGCGTGGAGAAAGTCACACCACGTCTCTGGGTTTGTTGAACTTGCCGCGGATCCATTTGACTGCAAAGGCAATTTTGACCATCGCCTGTTCGACCCTTCCCCAACCTCGACTAACCGCCACAACACCCAGCGGGGTATCTTCTTTAGGCCAATCGGGATTGACTCGAACTGTACTGGTAGGACTGTTGGTTTCTTCATGGTGCTCTCTTATTTGGATTACTTTTCCGATCTCAGTTTTCGTGAACTCGCGTTGCCCTGCCAACTGTTGGCCAAGGTGTCGCGCGGAGCATCCTACCACATCCGCGGCGTGGCGCATAGAGTCAAACGTTATCCAGTACGTGTTGGGCGGGTAGCCGTCTATCTGCTCGAGTAGGTCGACCTTCATTGTTCCCTCGCTTTCAGCATGGCGTCTGCCATCGCGTAGGCGGCTGCCGCTATATCCTCGCGGAACTCTTCCGTGGACACGTTGCACCTGGCCGCACTGGCACTGATGTCAGGGTTGGCCAAGATGCCAGCAATCGCCTGTCCAGCGAAGTAGTCGCGCAGGGTCATTCCTTGACTGAAACCTGTTGGTTGCACTCCATTTGCGTATTGAGTGCCAGGAAACGCTGGTCCGCCTTTGTTCATCACTCGTCCTCCTGCATCATGCGGATCATCTCGTTGCGGTTGAGCTTCATTTTGGCCAGTTGCGCCTCTGTGTGGCCAATGTGGTTGTCCACCTCGTTGATCAACGCCTGCCCGTATTTGTCGAGCGCCTGCTTATCGGTCAGCCCGTCACGCGCGGCCCTGGCCAACAAGCTGTTGGCCATTAGCTCCGCCTCCTCATCGATGTCGATGTGGTGGAATTGAATCATGCCAAAATGCTCCGCGGCCCACATGGCCACCAACGGCGTCACCATGACGATCGCGATGGCCACCGCGGGGTCCAGGAACAGCATACACAGCGCACTCAGCAACGCGCCAAGCGCGTACACGCCAAAGAAAATTGTTCTCAATCTTCACCCCACACATGATCAGTTAGTTCATCGATGCGTTGCTCGAGTATCATAACCCGTTGGTTCATCCGTGAATTAAAGTAAGCACTCACTTCAAGGAGGTCGCTTACCCTGGCATCCCGCCAGTTCGAGTCTTCTCCCATCAGTGAGCGTGGCGTTGTGTCAAGTACCTGCAACACCACGAGCTCGCCCATGTTTATGAATCGCACGTCTACAATCATTCGTCGTCCTCCTCGCCCTTGCGGGCCCTGTTTTCGTTGATGTAAGCGGGCTCAACGAGTAGCCACTCCTCTTTAGCGATCTGGTACCGCATGTACTCGTCGTTGGGTATCCACGTCAGCGATCGCTGTCCGTTTTCCCTGATGGACCCCCTGGCGTCGCTGGGTGGCGTCTTGGTCATCTGCCAGACCCTGTGTGCCTTCCTCATGCGCAACCACACCTCGCGGACCTCCTCAGTCCACTGGTCTGCATGTTCGGCCGGCAACCAGGCACGCGCCCTCTGCCACTGCTCACGCTCCTGGCTGTTCATCCGGCGGTGTGAGGGTCTTACCCTCTGCGATAACTTGTTTAAGTACTGAGACGAAAGCATACGACATTAGATAATTTTGACACTT
>Ga0181355_1001156_pt1 | contig 11590 bp, 5 predicted proteins | sample Fa13VDMM15DN_FD_130099 | JGI IMG/M metagenome (GOLD analysis project Ga0181355, IMG submission 130099) | Freshwater viral communities from Lake Michigan, USA - Fa13.VD.MM15.D.N | ecosystem: Environmental > Aquatic > Freshwater > Lake | place: USA: Michigan | collected 2013-09-23 | reverse complement strand
ATTTTACAGTTGCATCAATACTTTCATTTTGATTTGTAAATGTGGTTGGGTCTCCAATTCCAAGTCTATCAACTTTAATATCTAAAATATCAGCAGAATTACTAATTAAACCAAACTTCTTCCATTCATTATTGACATATGCTTGACCAATATAACCACCAGATGGAGGTTGAATTAATGAAATATCACCATCTTTAGGAGAAGGAATAGTTGAAGATGTTGGAGTAGAAATGCCAACAGTAATTAACTTACCTTGTGATGCTGTTCCTTTGATGTATAGATTATTTGTATTAATACCTTCATCTGAAGTGTTCGTAACTTTTTTTGTAAAGTTTACAGGACCATAGAATTGGGAACTTTGATTTCCGTTTTCTCCACCCTCAATAGTAATTCTTTCTTTAACAAGGACATCATCAAAAATACCACTTGACCTATTTTGATTTTCCCCTTGTGCGTCATCACCAGTAAAAGTAATAATCGGTGCATCAATAACTTTTTCTTCACCAGTAGCAGAACTTAATTTCTTAGTACCAGAATAAAATTCACCTAAGTCGTTCATAGCACTATAAACAACTGTACCACCTGCTTGTTCTCTTGCTTGTGAAGTTAATATATCATCTTCTGTAAGAGTTCTGGTTTGCTTTTGAGGCATACCAGTCGAGTAGTTTCCTGGTCCATAACCAAGATACTCAAAGGTATGACCTGATGCTCTCAAAAATGAAGGTCTGCGAATTTCCATAGGAAGAACTTTAATCTTCTTAACTTGAGTTCCTACTTCAGCAGTTGTTTTAAATGTACTAAATTGTCCTCTAAGAACTGCAAATGTATTTCCACTTGGGGTACTTGCAAGACGAATAATTTCAGCATTAATAAGAACATAATCACCACGATTGAATCCAGCAGCACTACTCAATCCAACAGTGGAACTGGAAGTTGTAACTGTGGTGGTTAATGTGGTGGTAATACCAGCATAAATGTACGAACCTCTTGAACCAAGATTTTCCTCTCCTCTGGTTAAGTTGAGTGCATTTGCACTTATAGCACCTTTGAGAAGTGTTCCTGTTGTTGATGATTTTGTTTGAGTTACAATACCAACGTAAAATGTGAATGTATTAAGACCAACATTCTCTTTAACAAAGAAAGAACTGTCGTAAATCGTATGACCACTTTCAACAATTGTGAATTTATTACCTGTAAGTAATCCATGTGCGGTTGATGTGGTAACCGTAACAATTCCAGTTGATACAGAACTAAACGCAAATGAAGTAATTCCAACTCCTTTTGATGATAAAACTGCTGTTGGTACTCTTCCATTTGTATTTTGAGTATATGCAGATACTCCAGTAGGATTATAAATTGTAAAAGATTTAGAGGATGGAACACTCAAAATCTTATATACACCATTTAAGGTTTCTTGATTAAATCCAGAAAGTTCAATACCATCCCCAACATTATTATTGATTTCATTAACTGTTAATAATGAAGGAACAGTATTAGTAGCAGAAACTGTTAGAGTATTTCCAACTACATAAGCAGAACCTGGGTCAACAATACTTACAGATTGGACTGTTCCCGCAGCTAGATTTGCTCTTACTGAACCATTTGCACCAGAACCACCAGTAAGATTTGCTGCATAAATGGTAGTATTTCCATAACCAGCACCAGCAACAGAAAGTGATACTTGTTTTAATGAGTTTAATGTGTGCTCTACATCTGTAAAAACAGTAATTGTCGTACCAGCAATTCCACTTGTGGATATACCAGTAATTCCAAAACCAATTCTTGTATTTCTTACAAAACTATTAATTGCTTCTTTGGTGATTGATTTTTTCTTATCACCAGTAACTACTTTACCTAATGTTCTTATATCTGCATAACTAACTGATTCAAGTGGGTCTGCATTAAAGTTATCACGATCAATTTGTGGATAAAGATTTCTTATATCCTGATTGAATGCTTTTTGTGAAATTTCATATCCAACTGTTGCTGATGGACTTACATTTGACGCAAGAACAGTTAAATTGTAAATTCCATCTTGACCATCATCAGTTCCTGGAATATGATTTTTGATTGTATTTACTCTGTAAATAAAATAATTTCCAGAATATTGCTCTCTTGATACTAAAGGTATTTGGTCTCTTTCTTGTCTAGTATCACGTTCGTTAATTAAATTTGTATAAGTTCCTGGATTAATTTTTACACCAGAAATTTGATAAGTGAATTGTTTTGTGCTTGGAACTGAAAGAACTTGATATGAACCATTATAAGTTGAAGTTAAACCAGTACCAAGTGGATTGTTTGTACTTTTAACTTTTTGGACTTTAACTTTATTTCCAACTATAAAACCGTGTGGAAGTTCAGTTGTTGCTGTTACAAGTTGATTTCCATCAACTGTTGCATTTGAAATGATTTTTTCATTTCTCAAATAAGCAGGTGGAGTGTTACTATTGAGAGTATAATTACCATCAAATGAAATTGTACTTATACCAACTGTTTTAGTTTCTTGTAATATAAATCCCCCTTGTGGTGGTCTTGCATTTTCAAATTCTTTTGGAATTACATAACGAACTTTATAAATTCTATCTTCAATTGAACGATTATCAACTTTACGTTTTACAAAAGTTGATGCAGTTTCATTTCCTAATGTTGCAGTTCCAAGATTAACAATTGTATTATAAATTTTATTTGTTGCAGTTGTTGCTGACCCTGTAATATGCCACTGACTTTGTGCCGTATCATATTGAATAGGATGTCCCAAATCACCAGGAAGTTTATCCGTTACAGAACTTACAATAGTGAGAACACCACCATTATTATTAATTCCCTTAATTGGTTGATTTGCTATTGCATCATTTAGAGAATATGCAAGTTTGATTTCATTTGCACTTAATCCTGTAGTAATTACATAATAAACAGTATCTACAGTAATTCCATCTGGTGCTTGACTTGTATCACTGAAAACTCTTACACTTTCACCATTATAAAGTTGATGAGATTCACTTAATGTAAATATGTTATTGGCAATATTATTTTGTGTTCCAGTTTTTGTTACTGTATAAGTTTTCTTCGCAGAAACACCAGTTCCACTTGGAACAGGCATTAAAATTGGAGAGGTATAAGTTGTTTGTGCTGTTCCAACAACAACTGTAAGATTTAAATTATCATTTATTCTTGCTCCAATTCTATAACCATCAACTTGATGTGTTGGTTTAACATCAGAAGAATTGTAATTATAAAGATATAACTTACTTGTGCTTCCAACTCCTACTGTTTTTGTAACATCCAAAGATAACCAAGTAACATCATTTTCGATATTTTCAATTTCTTTTGGTGGAATAATATGTGTAATATAACCGACATCATCTCTATCAAACGACTCATTTCTAAATCCAGTAGATTCGAGAGAAACCGCACCGAAGTTAGAGTTTGAGTTGTTGATAGACATATCACCACCACTTTCTGTCACAAAATGTTTAGCAAAACCAATTGCAAAGATAGAAACACACTGAATAAATCCATTATTCGAAACACGAATATGTGTACTTTCATAATCTGGTTTATAAATCGCATTCCCATTCGTATGTAATGGTCTTTGTCTACTGTTAATATCCAAAGTTAAATTACTTTGATAAGCACCATTCTCATAAACCAAGAAAGCATTATCATCTTTTTGAAGTGAAACCCCAGTAAATTGAGCAACAACCATGGACTTAAATCCATCTGCTTTTGCTCCATCAGCCCACATTCCATTAAGACCATAAACAGAACGAATGGAACAATTGAAGACATAAGGAGATGCAGAACTTACTGTATCTGATTCAATTGTTACAATACCACTCTCATAAGCACTTGTTGCTGGGACTGCGTTTGCTGGTGCCGCAGTAGATGTATAAGTAAATGTTGTTAAACCAACAACTTCTCTTACAGTAAATGAACCATTAAATGCTGCTCCATCTGCTGTAATCCCAGAAATCAAAACGGGACTATCAATAGACAATCCGTGTGCTTTATCTTCTCCCGTTAAGAAATCTTTTGTTGTTACTGTAATAACATTTGTTGGGTTGGTTGTTCCATTTCCACCAAAGATTGATGAAATACCAATTGGATTTGCTTGAAGTGAACCAACAATACGGTATTCATCAGTAGAAGGTTCAAAATCATTATTGCTTGGATAGTCAAGAACTCCTCTTCCTGTTAAATCACCATATGCTCTTGCGACCTTGTAATAATACATATCAAGGTCGGTCAAATCAGTCTGTTCGTTTCCACCCAAAACAACTTTATTCACACCATCTGCATAAGCAAATGATACTAATTTGTGGTGAGAAAAGTTAGGAACAAAACGATTGTCTGTATAATCTCTAAATACTGTCTTTGTTGTATCAGCATCTAAAAATGTAAAGATACTGAAATAACAAGTACCAGTTACATTAAAGATACTGCTATTTTCAACAGTAGTGTCCTCTGGATTTGGAACATAAAGAGGACGAATTTTTGTCTTTCTTAAATCATAACCAATAATGGATGTACCACGAGGTAAAATAACACCACCATTAATTGAGTTAAACTTGTATATGTCGTTATTTGTATCTAAAATATCATAATTTGTATTTGTTCCAAACTCAGCAAGAGTTGTAGAAGTCCAAGTTGTAGCACCTGTTCTCTTCTTATAAGTAACACTAGCACCTGATGATGTAATAGAATATCCAGGTCTATTATCAATATAGTGAGTTCCTGGATAAACTAGAATTGTAGTTCTATCAATCTTATCGTTGTTTCTTCCGTTCTGATATGAAAATCTTGCTGCTTCAATTAATGCTCTTTGAATTGTCTTAAATGGTCTTGTTAATGAGTTGCCTTGGTTTTCAAAACTATCAGTAGCATCGAAATCTGATGGACTTACATAAAGAATATTACCTTCTGCATTCTTTAAGAAATTTTCTAATCTAGAAAGAGGCATCTTACTCGCACTATAATCTTTTATAGTTATATTTAGACACTAAAAAAATCTATTCATCACAAGGCATATCTTGTGGATTTTCTAAGTCCAAATCAAATAATAATGGATGCACCTCTTCATCTATCAAATAAAATGATGAACGGTATAAATCTTCTGGTTCAAATCTTCTTTGTAAATCTGCTTTTTTCATTAACTCTGGGTCTTTATACGAATAATGTGGTAGGTCATCAAACGTAAAAGGAATTTCATTAATGAAATACATTTTCACAATTATACTACCTTTATTATACCAGCAGTAGGCATATGTGATTTTGTATTTCATTTTAATAATTCTACATACTTGTATTTAACTCAATCAATTCACCCCGAAGTTCAGCAAGTTTTGCTGTAGCAAGACACTCTACACAAGTCCAATACGTTTCACCACTAATTGGGAAGTTCTCATCCACAAAATGTGCTGCCATATCTTCGTGGAGTTCACGTAGGTCTGCAAGGGTGTCTCGGGAAATCATCATAAACAAAACTCTTTGACTACCTTAGTATTCTAGCACAAAAAGACCCCCTTGTGTGGGGGGTCTGTGCCAGTTTGGAAAGTGTCTTACCCGAAAACTTTTTTATAAACTTCGTCCAATCTTTCTTTTAGAACATCATTCTCTGCTTTTAGTTCCTTGACTGCCTCAACCAAAGTACCAATCACACCATTATAGTTGACTGTTTTGGTCTCTTCTCCATTTACAAGTTCTGGTAATACTTTCTCAACTTCTTGTGCGATAACACCAGCAGAAGACCTATTAGTTTCTTTCCAATTGAATGTTACACCACGAATTTGAATAACTTTTGCTAATGAATCATCAATTTTTTGAATATTAGTTTTTAATGAATAATCTGAATATGAAGTGAATTCATATGCAGTTACACCACCACCAACATAAAGATTTGATCCATCAAAAGTTAAGTTACTAGAACCAGTTGCAATATTTGATTCATTTTTATAAACAACTTGATTGACAGAACCTTCTACTGGTCCTGTGATTCCTTGAGTACCCTGAGTGCCTTGAGTACTTTGAGTTCCTTGAGTACCTTGTGTTCCCTGAGTTCCTTGAGAACCCAGACCCTGAGTACCTTGTGTTCCTTGAGTGCCTTGAGTTCCTTGAGTACCTTGTGTTCCCTGAGTTCCTTGAGAACCCAGACCCTGAGTACCTTGTGTTCCTTGAGTGCCTTGAGTTCCTTGAGTTCCTTGAGTGCCTTGAGTTCCTTGAGTGCCTTGAGTTCCTTGTCTTCCTTGAGTTCCTTGAAGACCTTGAGTTCCTTGAGTTCCTTGAGTTCCTTGAAGACCTTGAGATCCTTGAGATCCTAGTCCTTGAGTTCCTTGAGTTCCCTGTAATCCTAAAGATCCACCAACACCATCAGCACCTTTTAGCCCTTGAAGTCCTTGAGTACCCTGAGTGCCCTGAGTTCCTTGAGTTCCTTGAGTTCCCTGAAGACCTTGAGTACCCTGAGTGCCCTGAGTTCCTTGAGTTCCCTGAAGACCTTGAGTACCTTGAGTACCTTGAGTTCCCTGTAATCCTTGAGTACCTTGAGTACCCTGTCCACCTTGAAGACCCTGAGTTCCTTGAGTTCCCTGTAATCCTAAAGATCCACCAACACCATCAGCACCCTTTAACCCTTGAAGTCCTTGAGTTCCTTGAGTTCCCTGAGTACCTTGTGTACCCTGTAATCCTTGAGTACCTTGAGTTCCTTGAGTACCTTGATTGCCTTGGAGACCTTGAGTGCCCTGTCTTCCTTGAAGACCTTGAAGAGCAGCATTTTGTATCGTTGCTTTCTTTAAGGTATTTTCACTTACATCATAAAGAAGCAAATAATCCCCAGAAGCTGTTTGTCCACTAGTAAGTTCAGTTCTATCATTAATTAAATTTGGTGAAACACTTCTCAAAGAAGAAGAGGTAACTCCAGAACCTAAAGTATCAGAACTTAAAACCGCATTATCATTAATTTGATAAACTTTTCCAGATGCAAGGTTGAAGTTTTCACTTGATTTTAATGAACTTGACCCATAATTCCATAGTAAAGTTTTTTGAATTGATGTTGAACCAATGCCAATTCCAGCACCATCTAACAAAATAGGATCTACAAAGGAAATTGCAATTCCAATTGTTTTGGAACTTGTTTGTATAGTTGCTTGAGTGAGAGTAGTTGTCGATCCTTCAACCTCAAGATTGCCAAGAATTTTTACAGTTCCTGTGGTTACACCAATTTGATAAGGATTAATATAAATTATAGATGGACCAGAAATTATACCAGTAGTAAATCCAACATTTTGAGTTGAAATACCAGTCGAGAATGTGGTAGCAGTTATAATACCAGTAGAGTAAATATCTGCTGATGTTACTATTCCTAAAGTACTAACACCAGAAACTCTAAGATTAGTAGCAGTAATAAAACCTACTGTTGTAACTCCAGAAACTCTAAGATTAGTAGCAGTAATAAAACCTACTGTTGTAACTCCAGAAACTCTAAGATTAGTAGCAGTTAAGAATCCTACTGTTGTAACTCCAGAAGTACTAACATTAAGTTGATTTAATGTACCTACAGATGTTAAAGAAGAATTGGTAACCCCAGATCCTAATGTAGTAGAACTAAGAACAGTATTAATACCAATCTTATAATCATTACCTGTAGTTACAGTAACACCACCAGAAGTGGTAACCCCAGAAACATTAAGATTAGTAGCAGTAATAAAACCTACTGTTGTAACTCCAGAAGTACTAACATTAAGTTGATTTAATGTACCTACAGATGTTAGAGAAGAACCAGTAATACCAGTTCCCAAAGTAGTAGAATTAAGAACAGTATTGGCATCAATCTTATAATCATTACCTGTAGTTACAACAACTCCACCAGAAGTTGTAACTCCAGAGATTGACACATCACCTTGAACTTGTAGTTTAGATGTTGGATTTGTAGTTCCAATACCCAAATTACCACTAGAAGGATTATATACTAATAGTGTAGTTGCTCCAAAACCTGTGGTAGAACCAAACGAAGTTGCATAAGGAATATACTGATTTTGGTTGGTAGTATTTGTTGAGATAGAAACACTAGAAATACCACTACCACCACTACCAGAAATAGTAACATTAATAACTTTAGTTGTGGAGTTATAACTAAAAGTATTTCCAGAACCAACAAAATTAATAGCAGTAATTACACCAGTAGTAATATTAGTTCCACCAGACTGAATACCAATATTAAATCCACCAGTAGCAGTTATAATACCAGAAGTATTAACACTAGCAGTTGTAGATAATCCAAGAGCAGTAGTTGCTGTTGTAGCAGTGCCTTGAAAAGTTGGAGCAGTAACAGTACCTATAAATCTTCCAGTACCATTTACATCCAATCCTGCCGCAGGAGTATTTGTTCCAATTCCCAAAAATTTTGAAGCAGGATTGAAAGTAATGTAATTGTATGACGATGATATTGTTGAACTAGTTCCAGTTTGAGTTTTTGTAAGTAAAAGATAATAACTATCATCAACATTAATAGATGAAAGTTGGTTAAATACCAATCCTGTTAGACTAACACCAGAACCAATAAAACCAGTAGCACTTACAATACCCGAAATATTCGCATTTCCCTTTATATTTAATTTTTCAGTTAGAACTGTAGTTCCTATTCCAACTGAATAAGAATTTGATACAACTACATTTGATACAACTTTTCCACCGATGGAAACATCTGTGCTAATAGCAACAGTTGTTGCATTGATATTTAAATTATTAGGACTTATGATGGTCGGCGTTCCAGTTTGCCCTATTAGGTTTAAACCTCTTACGCCAAAATCTTTATCTGCCATCGGTTTTTTAGTTATTTATGTCTGAGTGAAGTAACATCCCGAAAGAAATACTCCTTGCATTTGTGCTTGAGTATTATTTGCAAATGGATTATAAAGAATTCTATGAGGGGCATCTCTGAGTCCATAAGAATTGGACCAATACGATACAGAATTTATTCCAACTGCATCATTTCCTTTATATTGATCTAAAAATAAATCATCAGCTACTTTTGATCCTTGATTTAATAACCAATCTCTAGTAGAAATTCTAGTTGCTTTTGGATTTGTTTGAAGATATAAAGCAATCACACCGACTACATTTGGTGTAGCCATACTAGTTCCATCAAGATACTGAAGATAGAATGATGAATTGCGAGGATCTGATGTTGCAGGAATACCTCCAAAAGGAGTAAAATCTGTATTCGAAAAAGGAGATAATATACTAGATCCAGCAGACCAAACATCAATTGAAGGACCAGTATTACTATAAGATGCTTTTCTTTCAGAAGTAATTCCAGATGCATTGACAACGGTGGAATCAATTGCTCCCACTTTGATTACTGCATCTGGTTGGTCTATATGAGTAATTGAAGGAGTTCCATTTCTACAATAATAAGTATCATAACCAGATGAATAAACAAAAATTCCAGATGTGAACTGATTGTTATAGTCTATTCCTGTTGTAACATCCTGTTTTCCATTACTAATACCAGAGTTTCCAGCAGCACAAACTAAAATTACATTTTGGCAGTCTGGATCTTCAACTAATTCATCTGCTTGAGTTTGTCCTGATGTTCTTTTTGTTGTAAACTCATAATAACTTCCATTTAGTTTTATATAATAAATTGCTGGGACGTTAGTTCCACTTGCTTCGGAGTAAGTGCTAGAATAAGAAGTTCCTCTAAATGTAGCAGTATATGAATTAGTCCATGAAACAAATTGTCTATGACCCCAACTACAATTGACTACTGTTGGATTTCTCATTCCAGTTGCTGGATTAATAGGTTTATTTTTATGCCAAACTTTTATATAATCAAATCCATCTGATGGTTCTGCCCAACCAATATCGGATCTATCGACACAAGCAATGGTCCAAATATTTGCATCAAACGCAAGTCCAAATTGATTTCCAGCAGCAGTACCAGCAACATGACTTCCGTGCCAAGATCCATTGAATGAAGAAGACTGAAGAGCAGTTGCTGTAGTATATCCAGTAATTGATCCAGATCCAGGAGCAGTCAATCCATTTGATGCCCACGTAAATCCAAATTCAGAAGGTCCATGAAGAAGAATATCTCTAACTCTAGAAACTGAATATGTGGAAACTCCAACAGGAACAGAAGTATATCCTGGTTTCAAAAACTCTGGATGATCCCAACGAACTCCTGTATCCATAATAACAATATCAACATTTTTTCCAGTCAATGAATATTGTATATCAGAATTTACTGTTGTATTAGTTCCAAAATTATTCGTTGAACTTTGATGACGAAGCAACCCCCATTGAGTAAATGTGAGTGCAGTTCCTGGAGAACCAGTCGTTCTTATATTCACAACATTTGTTTTGAATCTGTCGATACTTGTATGTCTATCGAATTCTTCATCAAGTTTTCTTTGCTCCAATGCAAGAGGATTATGCATGGACGATTTTTCAATCCATTTTATTTTTGGATGTTGTAATAAATTATTAACTTCATAAGAAGATAATGTATAAACTGATCTTGTTGGGGAAAATGGAAGTTCTGTTATGCAAGATACCTCTCGGTTTGGGATATGTTCACAATTTGAAACTCCACACAGAGTATCATGAATTTCTTGCCAATCCTCTTGAGAATTTACACAAATAGTAAATTCTTGCCTCTTATTAAAATGAGGCTCATCTACTAAATTTCTTTCGAATATTTCCTCATTTAAATTTTTCATATCAAAGCAACGTATTTCTTGCAAATCTATAAGTTGTCAATCCACTAACACCAGTTTGTGGAGTTGCTTGAAGAATACAATTCCCTCCACTAATTGTTGCTCCGATAGAAACAAGCAATGAATTATTGTACATTACTGCATATTCTTCTGTATAAGCAGTAGTTTGATCTTGCATTACAAAAACCTTTTGTGCCTGGATATAAGAACCAAAACCAATATGAACTGTGTATTCAGCAATCTTAAAGTCAGTAGAAGAAACAGAGAAACTATCTATAGTTGTAGAAACACCAACAGATGCAGTAAATGTTCCAACTCCAGTTTTTACTCCGTAAGTCTCAACTTGAAGTGGTGTTAATGGATTTGTGGTTCCAATACCAACACTATCAAAAGTACCACCTCCATCAACACGTATTCCAATATTTTCAAAATATACATCAGTACCGGAATTTATTGTCGAAGTATATACACTAGTAAATCTACCATTACCAAAAACATCTAATTTGTATGTTGGATTTGTGGTTCCAATACCAAGATTGCCAGAAACATAAGCACCACCAGTGACTTGAAGTGGTTGTGTTGATGTTCCTGTTGCTGTTGTAGTCCCTACTAATATTGGTCCATTAGTAAATGTAGAAAGTCCAGTAACTCTTATGGTCTCAAATGATTGTCCTGTGGTTGAAATGCTACCTATCAAATTTCCATAGAATGTTGTAGCAGTTATAACACCAGAAGTATTAATATTAATAGTAGAACTTACGTTATTGGCAGTTGTTGCTGTTCCAGTAAGATTTCCTACAAAACTAGAAGCAGTTACAATACATAATACTTTCATATCACCAACAACATCAAGTTATACTGGTGACTGTGTAGAACAT
>Ga0181355_1001155_pt1 | contig 11595 bp, 18 predicted proteins | sample Fa13VDMM15DN_FD_130099 | JGI IMG/M metagenome (GOLD analysis project Ga0181355, IMG submission 130099) | Freshwater viral communities from Lake Michigan, USA - Fa13.VD.MM15.D.N | ecosystem: Environmental > Aquatic > Freshwater > Lake | place: USA: Michigan | collected 2013-09-23 | reverse complement strand
GTGACCACCCAAGAGATCACGCCATTCAGGCGACCCCTTCTCCAGGTCTTTAGGCCACTTGCGACTGTAGGGTTTGACGCTGGTTTTCAAATCAGCGAGAGTAAGCTTGTTATTAACCACACCGATAATGTCGGGAGCACCAGCCCAAGCTCGCCCGTCAGGATCGCAACCCCAAACGCGAGCAACGTCATCAGCGCCAATAGTGAATTTAAACCGATCAACCACAGGCGTCTCTGCCCATAAGACTTCGTCGAACTGATCCAGAATTGACGGCATGCCTTGCCAAAAGTCTTGGTACTCATCAGCGATCTCCGGGGTTTTGTTCCCTTTTAGGTATTGCTCCATACCATAGTGGATGGCAGTCCCCCTTTCGGCAGCGGCCTCTTTAACACCCGGATTATTTTTTGACCACATTTCGAGCTTCCGTTTGTTTGCTTCGGAAGCAGTCTCAGATATGATTGTAGTTACAGACGGGGCTGGGCCAGTGGGTAACGGCGTGGTGTAATGCCTTTTGCCGTTAAGCGTAATTCTGGTTGCGGCCCTGTTTAGGTTCCGCATGAGATCCGGTTGCTTATCCTGGACCTTAATCCAAGGATCCGATAAATCTATCTTAGCAACCATTGAAGCTTTTGTATATTATCCTCAAGTTACCACACTAATTATCAAAGTGCGAATGAACGGTTTTGTGTACGCAATCTCCAGCATCCTCCTGGCTCTATTGACAGTTGTGGCCATTGATGCTTACCTGATCTTTATTGCCTCTACTCCAGGACAATGACAGGACTCGATAAGTTCTGGTACTCAATCCGTGGATGGTACAGCTGCATCTCCTGGATCATTATTGAAATTGTCAAGGAGTATCTCCCAGACTTAGTCTTCTGGAAACCACCTACTCACCCAGATGATTTCACCTGGTATGCAGAGCGTGTCAACGGAAGGCTCGCTATGCTAGCAGTAACCATCATCTTAGTCACCGAGTTAACCACCAAATCTTCCATTTGGAATCTTGTCCATGTCCTGTAATCTCACCCGTTTCTACTACGACCTTGACGGCTGGCCCGTAGTGGAAGACATTGAAACCACTGAAGCCGACGCATTTGAACAAAGCTTACAGAACGAAGATATCTCTTATACTCGAGTTGATTTGTAAAACGCCATGACTAGCTGGGACGACTACTTTACCGAAGTAAAACCAAAGCTTGGCGCCAGGGCACGAGGCTTTGAAAAAATCTTTGCCTACCTGGATGAAACCACCAATCCAACCATTATTGAAACTGGCACATACCGCGAGGAGAACAACTTCACCGGAGATGGTTGCTCGACCCTCCTCTTTGACAACTACGTCAACGATCGTGGTGGCAGCGTAATCTCTATTGACAATGACCCTAAAGCCTGCGCCTTGGCATCGGCAAACACTAGTAATCTCACCGAAGTTGTCGAGTCCGACTCAGTTGAATTCCTTGGCACGCTACGGGGAGACGTTACTCTTCTCTACCTGGATTCCTACAACATCCAAAATTGGCAAGACGACTGGGCCCCGGCTGCACACCATCTTAAGGAATTGTTTGCAGCCAAGGACATCATTCAGCATGACACTCTTATTGTCATTGATGACAACATCAAGTACGAGGGTAAGCGCCTGGGCAAAGGACGCCTAGTCTACGAACTGATGGAGTCCCTGGGCATCGAGCCATTTCTTGACGACTATCAAGTTGGCTGGGTGTGGCAGGAGCTGTAACCCCTACCTCATAGCAGTGAATGCCGTATTGCAAAAGTTGATACGGCATTTCATACTATTTGGGTTAGTCCAAAAGACGCATGTACACCAACACGTTTATACTTAGAGGACCCCGTACTTCTGAAATGTCTTTATCCAGTCAGGTCAAAGAAGCAGTCAATCAAGCCGCCGAACATCTTCGTGATGCGCTTGCGTTTGCCGCCAGATCTGAACATCCAATGACCATTGCAACTATCTCTGATCTTCTCGTACGTTTAGAATCAGTTGAATCCATGGATCAGATCTTAGAGAAGTTTGGTCATGGCCACAAACAAAAAGAGGACAGTCCCTTCGGATGAAGAACGGTTAGACCGTTACTTTGCGTGGTTGAGTTATCAAATTCCCAAGCCACCCCTTGGATGGGAGTTGAGTATGAAACCATGTAAGTGGGCTAAAATACTGGAAGAACGCAAACAAAACAATGGCAGACAAGAAGAAACCTGACGGTTTGTACAAAAACATTCAGGACAAGAAGGAGCGTATTGCTGCGGGTTCCGGCGAGAAGATGCGGAAACCTGGTGAGAAAGGCGCACCAACTGCCAAGGCATTCAAAGATTCTGCTAAGACCGCAAAGAAAAACAAAAAATGATAGTGTATCGGAGAGCACTAAAGCTCCAGGGAAATAGTCGAAACCCTGACACCTTACGGTAGGGCTTGCAACAGCGGTAAGGAGGGTGCAATCCCGGTGTGAGTAGCCGGGATTTTTTGTGTAGACTATTGTTTTCAATCCCAACAATCACGCTGGATTAGCTCAGTGGTAGAGCAGCAGTTTTGTAAACTGCCGGCCGTCAGTTCAAGTCTGACATCCAGCTTTACTCGCTATAGTTAAAAAGAACGCGCAAGCATTAATGAAATTACGCACATGTTCTTCTTGTGGCATTGAAAAAGAATTGCACAAATATTTTTACAAACAAGCTCAATCTAGATCTCACCGTGCAGACGGCTATTTAAAACAATGCAAATCTTGCGTCTTAGAAAAAAATCGCATAGCGCATGCCAAACCCCAAAACAAACAAAAAGTTTGGGAAAACAAGATTCAATATCGCTATGGAATAACAAAAGAAGACTATCACTATTTATTGGAAAAACAAAAAGGTTGCTGCGCCATTTGTGGCACAGACAACCCTTCATCAAAAAGCAAAAAACACAATTATTTTTCAATTGACCATTGTCATTTCACAGGAAAAATCAGAGGACTTTTGTGTGCCACTTGTAACAGTGCAATTGGTTTGTTGGGTGATTGCCCACAAACAATTGAAAAAGCCTCGATGTATTTAAGAAGCACGCAAGATGCTTTTAATAAACCAAGCGGCTTTAAATCCTTGCCCCACTAAATCAGCTAAGAAATTTGCAATATCAATTGCGCCAATTTTTTGTGCAACTGGTTCAAGTTTTTTTGCCTTCATGCCAAGCTCTTCAAGGTTTTTATAGTACACACTTAACATGTTTTTCCATTCATAAGAAGAAACGACTTGCATTTGAGGAGCTAAATCCCGCAACTCACAGGCACATTTTGGAAGATAAAAATCCATTGAGCGGATGAACTCAGCAAGAGCGTCGAACTGCTCTAAGTGAGCTTCGTATTGTTCACCTAAAAATTTATGTACACTAATAAAATCAGGGCACTCAATATTGAGATGAATTAAATGTGATTGAGTCTCAAGTTCCTTGAGATAAGCGCAAAGTGAAATGCACTGCTGGATGAATGCACCCACATCACCACCAGCTTTGGATTTAGCAGGAGCCTTAGGCTTGTCCTGGGGCTGAGGAACAGGTTGTGCCTGAGAAGCTTCCGCAGCCTGGTACTGTTGAGGGGCAGGAGTATACATGGTTACTTATCAATAGTTCTAGTTTATCAGCCGTCAATACCTCAACAGCTTATTTAGTGCGGAAAATTTAAACGTGCTTTGTCTCCGCGCAATTCAAATGCTTTTGCGTCATACATCAAGGCAGCAGTTACTTCGTCATCAAAATAACCAAGATGGATTGACCTACCTTGATGTTTAATTTCAACTCGCCATTTTTGTGTAGGAGTAAACCAACTAACTCCTTTGTATTTGCTTGTTGTTGGCCTACCGTTTACCAACAATCTTTTTTTTGCATTACCCAAGTTATCACTTTGAGTGCCGCCCCTTAAATCAAGCGGGTTTTCAACTTCTTGTGCGTGATCAACAATTAACTCACCAGGATCTGTACCTGTTTGAAGAAAATAAACAATACGATGTGCTTGAAATTTTTTATATGTTCCATTTATGCGGATGCCAATTTGCCAATAACCGTTGTGATTACAAGAACCTGCAACAGTACCCGCTTTGGCAGAGCCACGTAAGTTTACTTTATACCGCAATCCACTAGGAGATTCCGTACAAATGTAAAAACGTTCTTCGATTAAGCTGCGGTGGGCTTCCAGGGAAAGCCGGTTTTTTAAGAGGATGGACACAGAGCAAGCGGTAACGCGCTTGTAAATTATAGCGTATTAACGGCTCACCTCGAGATTTCTTCCCAATCCATGGATGCATAAACACCTTGGTTATTTGAACTAGCTGCAACAGTAACACTGATTTCATAAGGCGTGTTTGTTAAACCATCTCGTTCCAATTGAGATTGAAACACGGCTTCTTTAAGAATATCAACAGGAACTTGATTGTTGTTACCGCCAGCAAAATATCCTTGAGCCAAAACACGACCACCACTGCTTGACACACCAGATAAGTTATATTCAACAGAAGAATTAACTCCTGCACTGGTCCATGTACCGCCACTAACGGTTGCGGCTTGGTTAACACGCCAGCTATAATTGGCAGTTCCCCCACTTGCCATAATTGCAACTGCTGTAACAATTGCAATTGCATCTAAATTAGCAGCTTTAAGTCGAATAGCTATTGGTGGATAGTAAGTTCCAGAGGCGGTTAGATTGTATGCTCCCGTAATGGTTGTGCCTACAGCTTGCTGCGATCCACGTAGCTCATAACCACCTTCCGACAAAACGGTAGAGCAGATCTGTTTCATTGTGCTACTGCTAGCCGTTGTTCCGGTATTAGTAATTTCATACCGCAGTGGAAGTGATGCTGTAGTGATATAGGTTGAAGTAATTAGGTTTGCATGATGGAATGAATGGCAGTGTACAAATTCTCCATTGATAATAAAACCAAGGCGAACCGTACCAAGCCCGAGCCACTCAATGTCCATCCAAAAGATTTGAGCTTTGGTAAGATCAAGTGTGTAACCGGATGGACCAGTGCCATCCATCTTGTCAATATTCCAATCAGCTTTAGCAACCTTGGTGTCAACCGTAGAACCAGTTACTGCACTACGCTTAACAAACGATATGGTTGTTCCATCTTGTTCAAGGAACATGCCATTGCTAGCACCATAGTATCCAACACGTTGCCGCAGGTTTGTTTGCGGTGCGTTCATTACAAACGTGGACATCACCAACAGGGATTTCCCTGGTTGATAGGAAAAACACTTGACTGTTTCCCGAATGATTGACGAACCAGAAGCTGTGGTTGTATTTAGCGTAACAAGACCAGCGTTAGCATCAAACGTTGCAGTACCACCAGTTCCGGTAGCAGTAGTCCACAGTCCATTGTCTTTGTAACGATGGCTTGAATCAAACAAAGTCAAAGGAGAAGACGTACGAAGACGACCGAATGCATCAGAAGCAACGCCTGCGGGCTGGATATTAACCACCCCACTGGACGTACTGGTTACTTCAATTGGTTGGCCACTTGCAGTGGTTACGACAATTCCTGAACCATAATCTAAATATCCCGAAGTTCCATCGCCGTAATCATTGATATAACGGATAATCATTTTCTTTTTCCTGTGTTTCTTTAGTCTACTGCAACAACAAATGTTGTTTCCTGGTAAAATGAAAGAAAGTTAACAGACAATACAATGCCGTTAGTCAGAGAAAATTCACAGCTGTATGAAGTGCTGAAGGTATCTACCATCAGTGGACAACCCCTTCAAACTACCAGCGAACTCAACATTCCAGGATATGACTACGTTTCGTTGTCTTATTCGGGGCCTAATGTCACAGGCGTTGTCTACAAAACCGGAGGGGTAGGCGGAACAACTGTTGCAACTCTTGCGTTAACATATGATGGCAGCAACAATTTAACGTCTGTTACTCGGAGTTAAAATAAATCATGGGCTATAAGTTTAATCCGTTTACAGGTACGTTTGATGATGCAGGCACCCCAGGTGGTGCTTCCACCCAAATTCAATTTAATGATGCAGGAATCTTTGCCGGTGACGTTGACCTCACTTGGAATAAAACCACCAATGTTCTTACGGTCGGCGGTGACGTAAATCTTAATGATGGCGGTGCTTTTACCACTACCATTCAAACGATTACACCAACAGCTAACCGTACAATTTCGTTTCCAGATGCTACGGGCACCCTTGCGCTTGTGGCTGGCTCTAATCAACAGGTAATCTTTAACTCAGCTGGAACGTACGCGGGTGGTAACCTAGGGTACAACAGTACCACAGGGGCTTTTGGGTATTTGAGCGGTACTGGTACGGTTACCCAAGCAACCAACAAGGCAACTGGAGTAACCCTCAACAGTCCCAGTGGGCAGATCACACTAAATAGTGCTGCGTTGGCGGCTGACACTACGGTAAGTTTTACGCTAACTAATAGTTCTATTACAGCAAATGATGTTTTGATCTTAAATCACATCAGTGCTGGCACTGCTGGAGCTTATTTGCTAAACGCTCAATCTGCTGCCGGTTCGGCCAGCATTAACGTCCGCAACATTACAGCAGGTTCTCTTAGCGAAGCCATTGTTATTGGTTTCGCTGTCATCAAAACCCCCTAACGGTCATGGCACAATTTACGATTGAGATTCCCGATCAGCTGTTTCCAGCTTTGGTAGTGGAGTTTGGTTTGGTTCAAGGCAGTACTGCTGCTACAACGCCTGAAGAGTATTTTCAGGCCAGTATTGTTGAGACGGTGCGACAACGCGCTGAGGCTTACAAGGTCGGCCCCTATTACGTTGGCCCAACCCCGCCGCAGTTCAATGCTGATGGCACACCTTACGTTGCACCAGTAAATGATGATGCTCCAGCTGATGTTGTGCTAGTTGAGGAAAGCGTATGACGCTGATCGTCAAGCCAGGCTTTAACGGAATGACTGATGCCGATGCCATTGCATACGTCAATGCAGTGGAAGCGGCTGACGGTCAGCTGCTGGAGTTTGGCGTTGGCGCAGCTATTAACGACTTTGTAGTCGGGTGTAAGCTGGACAATACCTGGTCAGCAATCAAAGCATCGTGCATTCTTGCTGGAGCCCGCACACTTAGTGGAGCACTGGTTCCGCTGGCTGGCACTGCACCGACCAACTTCAACTTTGTCTCTGGTGATTACAACAGAAAGACTGGGTTAGTGGGAGATGGGAGTACGAAGTACCTAGATAGCAATCGGAATAACAATGCCGATCCGCAAAACAATAGTCATCTTGCTGTTTATAAAAACGACTCCAATCTTGAAACTAATGCTTACTGGGTAGGATCTGCTTCTTTAGGGTTTTCTAGCATTAACGCGGTTGGCCGACCTGGCATTTACAGTAACAGCACACTTGCTAGTAATCTCAACGCTAGCAATGCAGTTGGCCTGCATGGCCTTAGCCGCGTAAATTCATCTACAGCTTCTGTAAAACGACCGGCACTTGCTGTTTTTAACGTTTCGCTTGCTTCAACTACTCCGGCAACAGTTTCAAATTTTATTTTTACTATAAACGGCAATGGAACTCCGGTCGCCTCTAATTTTTCTGCTTCCCGCCTCGCCTTCTACTCCATCGGTGAATCCCTGGATCTCGCCCTGCTAGACGCCCGCGTCACCACGCTTATCAACGCCATCGGAGCGGCTATCCCATGACCTACACCGAGTCTTATACTGCTATCAGGAGGGCAATCTGATGCCAACTTACGTTCCGGGAAAGGTGGTGTTCCGAAAAACCTGGCAGCCAATGGACACAGATGCTGCTGCTTATATTGCTGCAGTTGAAGCTGCTGATACGGCCGCAGGCTCACCAGGCGGCCTAGAAGAGCGTACCAAAATTGCCATTGATAACTTTGTTCTTGGTTGCAAAGCAGACGGCGTTTGGAACGCAATCAAAGCATCGTGCATCCTTGCTGGAGCACGAACACTTAGTGGTGCATTGGTTCCGCTGGCAGGTACGGCCCCTACAAACTTCAACTTTGTATCTGGTGATTACGACCGGAAAACTGGGTTGCTAGGGAATGGCAGCACTAAATACCTGAATAGCAATAGAGCGGGAAGCGCGGATAACCAAAATGCACATCACGTAGCGGTTTACGCATCTACAGCCATTGCCAACAATAGCGCAGTCATCAACTCCGGAGGCACAGGCTCGGGTGCCACGAGTATAGAATACTTTAACAGCGCCATAAGCTTCCGCAGCTCTAGCGCTGGAACTGCATTTGCTGCATCACCAACAGGTTTTGTCGGCCTTAGCCGTGTGGCTGCTAGTGCATATACTCGACGCTTTAGCGGAAGTTCTGCAAGTGTCGCTACCACTAGCAGCGCTAAGTCATCCTCTAATTACATCGTATACACCTGGAGTGAAACTAATACTACTTACAGCAATGCCCGCCTCGCCTTCTACTCAATCGGTGAATCCCTGGATCTCGCCCTGCTAGACGCCCGCGTCACCGATCTGATTAACGCATTTGGAGCGGCTATCCCATGAGCTACATTCTTACCGGAAAAGTTGGTACTGGCGACAACCTACTTTACAGCCAAGCTGGTACGCCTGCCCTTGATTTGCGTTTTGCTAGTACAAAATCATTGACAGATTTTGTAACACAACAAAACCTCGTCACTTTCACCCGCGCCAGCAGCGCCACCTACGTCGGCAGCGACGGCCTGATCAAGACGGCGACGACTAATCTGCTGCTGCGGAGTGAGGAGTTTGATAATGCAAGCTGGATCAATCAAAACACTACCGAAACGATTGATGCTTCTATTAGCACGCCAACCGGCGGCTCCAATGCGTATCGCTTAATAGACAATAGTTCAAACGTCACGCACAACATATATCAAACTACAACAATCGCAGGCGGAACATCGGCCACTCTGAGTGTCTATGCTAGGCAGGCTACCCTCAGGTACATTCGGCTTTCTGCTACAGTAAGTGGAACTGATTATGCTGTAGCTGATTTCGATCTGCAAACCGGAACGGTAACTCAAACAGGAAACGGTGCGACAGGCACAGTCAGCAACGCCACTGCACAAAGCGTAGGCAACGGGTGGATTAGGTGTTCAGCAGTATTTAACACATCAGGAGCAAATAGGACCACAAGTTTTCATACCCTTGATTCAGGCACAATGCCGATTTCAGGCTTTGGAGTATCGCCTTATATTGGAGTTGGGGGCTACGTGCATATCTGGGGCGCCCAGCTAGAGCAGTCCAGCACGGTCGGTGAGTACATCCCCACCACCAGCACAATCAACTCAGCCCCCCGCTTCGACCACAACCCCACGACCGGCGAAAGCTTGGGCCTGCTGGTGGAGGAGCAGAGGACTAATTTGCTGCTGCGGAGTGAGGAGTTTGATAATGCGAGCTGGGGGAAAAACTTTTGCTCTGTAGTTGCCAATACAACTACAGCTCCCGACGGCACAGTATCTGCCGATTTAATCAGAGAGGACGCATCTACTAATACTCATGGGATAAACCAACCCTTCTCTACTATTACTACCGGGTCATTTACAGTCTTTTGCAAAGCAGCGGGCCGCAATTTCTGCACTGCATATTTTAGCGGCTCTGGTCAGCGAGCTACGGTCTTTGTTAACTTATTGACCGGTGCTATTACTCAAGAAATATACACTGGAACAACCAAAATATCTTCCACAGTTACTAGTGCAGGATCGGGATGGTGGAAAATCAGTGTAAGTGCTACTGGAACTTCTCTTACTTCTGTTATCATACTTCCTAGCTTGACAGGGACGGGCACCTCCAGTGGTGAATCGTATCTGGGCGATGGGGTCAGTGGTATTTATGTTTGGGGCGCCCAACTAGAAACCGGAGCCTTCCCCACCTCCTACATCCCCACCACCACCGCAGCCGCCACCCGCAGCGCGGACGTTGCCAGCATCACGGGCACAAACTTCAGCAGCTGGTATAACCAAACGGAGGGAACACTGCTGTGCAATGCTAAGGATGCTATTGTTTTTCCATCTTCACTGCGGCATTATGCAGACCTAACTCCAAATAGTCTTGCTTACAGCATCTCTATTGTTCAAAGCAATGCAGGCTACACTGGCCCTGGGCAAAACATTGTAGCGGGAGTCTACAACTTGTCTCTTCAGGCAGCAATTGATTTAAATGCTCAAACCGCCGAAGCGTTAAGAGTGGCTATTGCGTATAAGGCAAACGATGTTTCCGCAAGCAGAAACGGTGTACTTGGAACTCCAGATACAGTCGCATCTCTGCCAACGCCAGACAGGCTGTTAATTGGCAGCTCAGCTACTCTTCGCCATTGCAACTCGCCCATATCTCGCATCACTTTCTGGCCCCAACGCCTCCCCGACAGCACTTTGCAGGTGATTACGCAATAATTATTTATTAGTTGAATTTTCTTGCCTCCATTCAGCACGTAAGTGGCCGTAGTCCCGTGGCTCGGTAATACTTACATCAGTTGCACCACACACTCCACAAGTTCCCATGTGGAGTGTGGAGTAATTTTCTGGCCCAATATAAGTTCCATTCTTATACCAGGCGCCATACTTTACGCCACACGTGTGGCATATCCAGTCTGGATAATTAATTCGCTTTTGTTTCTTCATTGCCTTCAATAAGATCAACTAATGTTTTGCACTTAAGGTAATCATCTTGTGCACTCTTGGCTACATTTGTAGCTGCAATCAAGAATGCTTTGTAGAACTGTTCGGCACTTAGTTCATGCGCAAATTCACAAAGAGTGTCACTGAAGTGTTCGATTGCTTTTTGTAGATAAATGTTGTCATCTACCTCGGCAGGTTCAATATCAACCTCGGCAAGTTCTTTGTAAAACGAACGCCAGTCTGGCATCTCATACGTAGCCCTGGAGGTGTCGTGCAAATTCTCGCGTGAGTCTTTAGACATTAATGGTTCATCCATGGAGGCAACAACAGCGTGAGTGCGGTACCACTCTTGCCATTCCTTGATGGCATTGATGGGTTCGTGGGGATGGTCCATAAAAGAAAAAGCACACCCGTATTGTGATGTGCTTTGAAGCAGCTGTGTTTGATATGAAGCTTAAGATATAACTACCTCGGGTTCTGTATCAAGCGCAACCGCTGGCAGCAAACCAGCCTCGTATTGACGCACTGCTTCCACCATTTGGAAGTACTTCTCCCGGCAGTACGGGCCTGCCTCATTCAAGCAGAAGGCTTCCCACAAACCGGTGTACAGGCCGTGCATGGGATGCTGTGGATGCTGGCGTCCAGAGCATTCATACATGTGTTCAGTAAAGTCCGCCTTCTGTTGCTCAGCAATAACATTCCAGTTGCGGAGTTGTTCCTTGAGCCAAGGCGTATCAAAAGCCCCAGCAGTTTTAAGTTTGATTGCGAGGTCGTCAGTCATTGGAATCCAGTGCGGTAATGGAAGTAAATACAGAAGACACAGTGGGGCTTGCTTCGTAGAGGAGATCATCAATCTCATCCTGGAGTGCAATTGCAATATCCTGCGGCGTTTTACCACCGAAGGAGTCATACTCCACTTCAATGTCAATTGCAAATGACACCGTTAGTTTTGGCACAGTAACTGGTTCCATCAATAACTGGAAGGACCCAGTCACTATATCAGT
>Ga0181355_1001151_pt1 | contig 11652 bp, 13 predicted proteins | sample Fa13VDMM15DN_FD_130099 | JGI IMG/M metagenome (GOLD analysis project Ga0181355, IMG submission 130099) | Freshwater viral communities from Lake Michigan, USA - Fa13.VD.MM15.D.N | ecosystem: Environmental > Aquatic > Freshwater > Lake | place: USA: Michigan | collected 2013-09-23 | reverse complement strand
GGAGATTCGAACTCCTGACGTTCTGCTTGGAAGGCAGACATTCTACCGCTGAATTAATTTCGCAAAATGGGAGATTTGACTCTCCCAGCACTTCCTCCACACCTTTGAAGTATAAGACATAATCTGAATTATGTCAATCCCCATAACAGAATTGAACTGTTCTCTGCAGTTTACAAAACTGCTGCATCACCACAATGCTTATAGGGAGTGGCAGACCAGAGAATTGAACTCCATCCTATAGGGTATGAACCTATCGTGCTACCTTTACACTCGTCTGCGTTATTTGAAGTTTTAAGAACTTCAACTGGGATGACAGGACTCGAACCTGTAACCAGAGAGTTAAGAGAAAAACTGGATTTGAACCAGAACCAAATGGATACCCATTTTCCCACAGCTCCCTGCTCTGCCAATTGAGCTACATCCCATTAAAAGGAACCGAAGTTCCATGGAGAATAGCGGTTCTGCCCCGCTTACTTATCTGTGCAAGAGATAGATTTTACTAATTAAACTAATCCCCCAGATGGGTTAAGAATGATACGTCTAAAGAACGAACAGTGTCTTAACCCCTATCTCTTTATATATACTACCAAATTCCGAAGAATTTGTCAAGCCCTAGTGAGTATGCTTTGTGAAATCCACTGTTCCACCCTGAGCAATGATTTTAGTTTTTACTTCTTCCAGAGGAATCGGTTTAAAATCAGTGTGCTCAACACTTACACAGAAGTATCTAGGGTCAATGTTACCTTCAGAATCTAGAACTCGATTTGAGTGTAGGTGTCCGTGAACATTACATCCAAACCGTTCCAACTGACTGGTGTGAACTGGAATATGACTGAGAATCATACCGTTTAGAACATGATAACCTCGAATGTCATAGAAGTGTTCGGTATATTCACTCAATCGGAAGATATCATGATTACCTTTAATGAGACACTTTTTACCGTTCAGGCGAGATGCAGTTTTGAGTGCCCTACGATTGATTACATAATCACCAAGGACATAAACCTTATCATTGACACCCACAGTTTGATTCCAAAGTTCAACCATTGCTTCATCCATTTCTTCTGGATTGTTCCAGGGACGAAGTTTGGTTCCTTCATTCGTGAGGAACTTACATACACCCCAGTGCCCAAAGTGCGGGTCTGCGGTGAGAAATAGATTTGACATTGATTTGCTTGTGTATTCAACTATGATACACCACCTTTGGTTGGTGGTGAGGTCTCAATGGACACTTAGAGAAGTGTCTAGCACCCTGAGAGGGATTTGAACCCCCGCCTTCTTCGTTCGTAGCGAAGCACTCTTCCACTGAGTTACCAGGGCATGGCACGGGATGTAGGAATCGAACCCACATCAAAAGGTTTGGAATCTCTTGTCTTACCATTAGACCAATCCCGTATATGTTTGGATATAAAATCCAATACCGAAGGTGGGACTCGAACCCACAACATTTCGCTTTTGAGGCGAACACCTCTACCAATTGGATCACTTCGGCATTTTAGTAAAGAGAGAATCGCACTCTCAAACCTCGTATACAGGTCGCCATCAAAACTTACTATATCTGATATCAAATAATCCACTGCGTCCAGTGGAATGCCCGATACAGGACTCGAACCTGCAAAACCTTGTTTCTAAGACAAGTATGTATACCAATTCCATCAACCGGGCAGGCTCCCAAGGAAGGGCTCGAACCTCCAAACAACTCGTTCAAAGCGAGGTGACTTTACCAATTTGTCTACTTGGGATTAAGTTAATCCCGTGGAAATCAACGGGATTAAAAGTCTAGGGTGGGATTCGAACCCACGATAAGAAGTTTTGCAGACCTCCGCATTTGACCACTCTGCCACCTAGACATTAACGTGAAACCTATTCAACATAGTGTTGGAGCGACCAACTGTTTCACGTTGTCGGAGTAATTACTTCCGACAAAGCCCTCAGTGAGAATCAAACTCACGACCTCATTCTTACCAAGAATGCGTTCTATCACTGAACTATAAGGGCGGTGTGTAAGACGGGACTTGAACCCGCATAAACTAGATTCACAATCTAGCGCATTAACCAGTTATGCTACCTACACATGACAGTAGTGGGAATCGAACCCACGATCACATCGGTATGAATGATGTGCTTTACCACTCAGCTATACTGCCGTTTTTTCAATTTTCAATAATGTTAATAACCCTGCATGAATTTTTCTATGGCATGGGGAACACAACATAATACATTTTTCAAGTTCAGAATAAATGGTTTCCCATTTATATCCTTTTGATGCTAATTTTGAAATTTCATCTTTTTTAAGAGATTCATCAATATGATGGAAATCAAAGCAACAAGGTGGATGATAAATTCCACAAATTTCACAACAACCTTTTTCTAATTTAAATTGATTGAGTTTTTCAACCATCAATTGTTTGTGAGATTTTTCCCTTTTGTATTTGATTTTTTTAAATTCATTATTCTGGTTTTGTGCCCAGAGTTTTTGATATTCTTTTTGTTTGTCTTTGTCTTTGTATGGCATAGTAATAAAATATTGGTTCTAATTTATTTATTGAAATTAGAACCTTCACAAAGGCGGAAAGTACAGGACTCGAACCTGTGGAGGTTTTACCCTCAAAGATTAGCAATCTTCTGCATTACCACTCTGCCAACTTTCCTTATAAAATACCCCGAAGGGTAATTGGAATGGTGAGATTTGAACTCACGACATCTGTCTTATCAGGACAGCACTCTAACCAACTGAGCTACATTCCATTGGGTCTAGGTGAAAGGTCATTTCGTATTTGCCCTTTCCATTTCACATTCAAAAGATTGAGTTTGCAACCTCTTTCTTTCTATACCTAGAATTATGAAAATCCGAAGATTCTCAACGGGAACAATCGGACTCGAACCGATAACACCTTGATCTTCAATCAAGTGCTCTACCAATTGGAGCTATGTTCCCATAAAACCTTGGTTATGTTTGCGTTGCCAGCTGGACGCTACAAACATCAATTGTTTTACAACGTCACGAACCCAAGGTCTGCGTCCAACGTTGTTGCCATAAAGGCAATCTGAGAGGCAGGATTTGAACCTGCGACTTGAGCGTTCCAAACACCCAGCTCTACCAAACTGAGCTACTCCCAGATGTAAACTTCCCAATAAAGGGAAAACCGTAGAGGGGAGTCGAACCCCCAAAAATTCACCTTGAAAGGGTGATGACTTTAACCAGTTTGTCTACTACGGCAAATGCTGACGGCATTCTGGATTATCATCTCCAGCGCAAATCAGCAACGACCCTAACGAGATTCGAACTCGTGATTCTTCTTAGACAGAGAAGTATGATAACCACTTCATCATAGAGTCAAGGTGGGAGAAGAGGGAATTGAACCCCCGAGGATAAAAAACCACTCCTGTTTTACAGACAGGTACTACGTTGCCAACAGTAGACACACACCCATTAGATAAGTTTAATGACTTTCTAGGTCAAATGAGAATAAAGATTATTCAAATAATCTTTTTTTTCTTCATCCGAAAGTTTTTGATAATGTGCCCATCTAACTCTAATAGTTTTAATACCTAATGATTTTAGATATTCATCTCTATAAAAGTTAGACTTAACTATCCTTTCATCCACATAATGCTGTTCTCCATCTATTTCAAGAGCAATATCTCCGATACGGAAATCAATACTATAGATTGATACTGGTTGCTCCGAAATAAAAGAAACTCCTTTATCCAATAACCACTTTTCAAAATAACTTTCTGGGTAAGATTGTCCTTTCGAATAATGATTAAGTTTATAAGGAACTTTATCTGGATTTTCTTTCAGATAGTTTTTTCTAGCAATAGAGATTTTTTTCTTTGTTTCCTCAGTTAGTGGATGGCTTGGCGCAAGTTTACGTGCCTGACTTTTATTTCTGGAAACAAAATCACCTCGTTGTTTTGCTTTGCATAGTGTAGCAGATGTGACTCCATATTTATTTTGGAGTTTCTCCCAAGTCATGCCATCATTATGGTCCTTTTGAATAAGAGACCAATCATAACGTTTATGATATTTTGATTTGTTTTCCATTATTTTGGTTAAGTATCTAACTTATTTATACAAGTATAATACTTAACCAATGAGTTCGGTGGGGCTCGAACCCACAACCTTCGCCTTAAAAGGGCGTTATTCTACCATTGAATTACGAACTCAATAATATGGTAAATATTCAGTTTTCAAGGTTCTCTAGGGTCTCGTTCCCCACCGATTCATCTAATATACCACCGATTCGGAAGTCCTTCTAGTGGGTGTGTGACACTGAGTCAACTGGCACAGGCAACAAAAAAGGGGAGGAAACTTTTGGTTTCTCTCCCCTGATCTGTTTATGGTTTCTGCGTCTTACATTGACTGAACCATACCCACGAACAGAGGAGCACCCTCAATATGCCATTTGCGGCAATCGAGATTACTAAACTGGTTGGGGGTTGGATAAGTCATTGTTTTGATGAATGTGATTTTATTTATACAAGTTTTTTCTTGTTTTTACATTATAGGACAAATCTTGGGATTTGTCAACAGGCATACCTGGATTCGAACCAGGGATGAGGAGGTAGAAGCTCCTAGTGATAATCCACTTCACCATATGCCCATACTTACTCATTTATTCTACCATATTTTCCTTCGGGCAGTCAACCACCCAAGGAGCACAGATACGCATTTCACCTCCTAGAACTGATTGGGCATAAGACCCGTCTGGTGGTTTCTCGCTGTATCGTGGTTTAGGTATCATAGCACCTCTGCCGTCCCCTGTCAAGCGTTCGTAGTCGGCAATTGCTTGATCAATATCCCGCTTGATCCTGCGATCCAATTTTTCGGGATCTTTGATGATGAAATCATTAAGAATAGTTTGTGAGAAATATTTTCTTTGAATCTCATCAAATACATCCCATAAAGATGTTTCTCGAATTCCTGTACATTGTGAAAGTGATGCAATTATAGAAGTTAAGATAATTCCTATGATTGCATATTGTTTAATATCCGGTTTTTTATTTCTAAAATTAAAATTAAACATAAAGGGAGAGAATGAACTCTCCCCTATTTATCAATTACAGTCTAGAATAACAAACCCTGATCTCTCCCCTACTTGGTGATGCAATCGTTGAGAAAGCACCATAAGAAAGATCAAGACTTCTACCACTTACATATGGACCACGATCATTAATCCGTATAACAACAGATTTTCCATTTGATTCATTAGTTACTCTCAATCTAGTACCAAATGGAAGATTGCGATGTGCGGCGGAATTACCATAAGCATCAAACCGCTCGCCATTAGCGGTTCTTTGACCATTGTAACCGTCACCAATTCCATAATGTGAAGCATAAGAACAGGTCGCCGCTTGAGAGGGAATCGGGGCAAGAGCACCAAGACTCAGAGCAACGACCGAAAGGGTTTGAATTGTTTTTTTGAAAAGCATTAGTTTAATAGAATTCGACATCCGTCTAAGCAAAGGAGAAGTTCCAACCCTCTCGGGAGGCATTGCCCACGGCTCTAGTGTCATGATCAAAATCTCATAACTAGGTCATGATATCATGATATTTAGGATTTGTCAAGTTTTTTGATTTCTTTCATAAAAATTATAAATATTCACAAATAGAGATACCACCATGGGTAAGTCTGCAAATAAAGGAAAGAAAGGATCTGTTGGTGGAAAGCAATCCAAACAAAATCAAGGTAATGCGACTGCTAATAAGGCAAAAAATGGTGGTAAGAAAAAATGAAAACTTATAATGAATTTATTTCTAATTAAGAGTAAGAAGAGGTGAAAATGTATGCCTCGCGAATTCAACACTCCTCATAGAAAAGATTGGAACGGGCCGATACATAACATTCTCAAGGCAATAGATAATCATACTCAAGAATACTTCAAAAGTGACGATACTTGGCATCTACAAAAAGCACAAATACTCCGCGAATATGTTGCGGAATTAAAAACTTGGATACACAAAACAGAAAAAGAAAACTTATGACTGACCCAGTATGGAGTGTAAATATCATGCTTGCCCTTGGAATGATTGGAGTTTCCTGGGTGATTTACTACATACTCATATTATCCACTGAAGAATAATGTACACATATAAAATAGACAAAATAGTAAAAATCATAGACGGAGATACCATAGATGTAATCATAAATCTTGGATTTGAAATTACAATATCTCAAAGAGTTCGTCTTAAAGGTATTAATACGGCAGAAACAAAGACATTAAACCTAGAAGAAAAAGCAAAGGGATTAGTAGCAAAGGAATGGTTAAAAACTGAATTATCCAAAAAAGGTGAATGGATTATTGAAACATTCAAGGAAGATAAGTATGGAAGAATTCTTGGAACTCTTTATCTTGTAGGAGAACCTGTTACAGTTAATGAGAGAATGATAAATGAGGGAATAGCAAAACCTTTTATGGTGTAGACCAAAGTTTTCCTTCTGCCTTTCTTCTTCTCAATAATCCTGCCTCAACATTACTTCCAGGATTACGATACATCTCTAATGTTTTTGGGATTGCTGCCCAATTCTTTTCACGAAGGTTACGAGTGATACTATTAAACCCACTTCCGCCGTAAAAGCCAGCACCGAGATTATAAGCAAAGGATAAAAGTGCTCCGCGTTGATTGTCATTCATTTCTCTCCAATATGGGATTTTAGAAAGTGATGGTAAGAACTGACTCTCACATTGAGCAATCAATAATTCATCTGCTTCCTTTTGAGTAATGGTATCTCCAAGTTTAAATGGAGATCCATCCTTCTTGCGAGTAGACCCCCATCCTATAGTGATTGGAAGTTTACCTGACAGAGGATCTGGATATGCTTTAAGATGACATCCTTCAAATTCTTTGATTAATTTAATACCTGGTTGTGGAATTGAAGTAATCATCCCTCTTGAAATACAGAAACAAAGACTGTCCCCTTTTTCGTCAAAGGAAGAAGATTATCTTTAAGGTGTTGATTATGCATTCTTACACAACCATGTGTTGAGAAGAGTTTCTGCATTGCTGCCCAGGCGCCTGGCCACCCGCAGGCAGAACCACCACCATGAATCATGATTCCAGCACGACCATTCTTTGCTTCCTGATTCTCAAGTTCAACCAAGTCGAAACTATACCACCCAAATGCCATCACATCCCTAGAATATTCTGGCGTGGAATCTTTCTCATAATCCTTGTAGATAGTTCCAATTTTGTAAAGACCAGGAGGAGTATCTGTATTTGAAAATTTAAACTCATAATCACTCCCCTGTCCTCTTGCTAATGCAGGAAGTTCCCAAAGAAGTTTTCCATCAAAATTATATGCTTTTACTTTTTCTGTAATATCATTAACAATGAGATGAGTATCTCCTTTCTTAAATCCGAAATCTTGTGGTTTCTTTTTAGGTCCGATCATTTTTTGCTCCTATAAATGTTAATGAAAAAATATCATGATCAGGAATATCTGGATTCAACCATTCACTAAATTCTGATTGAATTGCTCGGGCGTCCTCATAATCTTTTTTATCACTTAGAATGTGAATTCTATCAATTGCCCAATCATGTGATAGACGAAGAGTCTTTTCCAAAGTTTCCATAATCATATTTATGTGTCTGACACATGCTAGCACAACCCTCTCTAGGTTGTCAAGGCATAATTGAAATAATCTTTTCTAAAATATCTAGACAAAATTTGTGAATTATAGTATGCGGGAACTCCGGAGTCAAGTGCTTCGGTCAGTACATTATTTAGGAAAAGTTGTCGCGTTTCTTCAAAATTACATTTACCTTTGGTCTTATGTAAGGATATTATTTTTCTTTCGAAACATTCTTTACCATATTTTATTACATCTTCTTTAAGTTCTGGGCAAGAACCATAGTATTTTTTCCAATCTGATTCTTGTTTAACCTTTCTTTTTTTACCGGGAGGAGTTCTGAACGACCACAGGTATTTACGTCCTATGTAACTTCTACCGGTGATCTTAGAGTGAATATGATATACAAATCCAAAATAATCTTCTATATGATTCGAATCAAATATTTCCCCATTGAATCGCCATGGGTTCTCATAACTCATGTGGTCTTTAAGAACTTAGAGCTATTATTTATCTTCAACGGGAACAAACCTATTCTACACAAAAAAAGGGGACTTGTCAAGCCCCCGAAGTTATGTTAGAATCTTATCAATATTCAGTTGAAGATTCAGGCCCTCTTCTTGTTCCTGAGATTTCTCTTTGGGAATCTTGCCTTCTTCCCTCTGCATCACTGCGTTTATCTGCCAATTTTGATTGAGTTGGTGTCATACGACTTTCGGATTTTTTTCTTGCATCCCTAGAACGCTTTTTAACATTCATGCGAGTACCTGAACCAACACCAGCATTCGCCAATTCTTTGTCTACAACTTTATCAACTTTTGCTTCAGAAAAATAATGATCAACCATATCATCCCAAGTATATTCGGAAAGATCATGACCTTCTTCTACGAGTTGATTTACCCATGCGGTAACTTCTTCTGCAAGAAGATTTGCTTCATAGGTTTCAACAAGTGATTGGATGAAACTTTCATCAAGTTCAGTCATGAGATATTCTGCTTCAGCAATAGTATCTGCATGTCCATTATCAAACAAATACTCAAGAACTAATTCATAAGCATTATATGATTCTTTTTGTGTTGATGCCATTACTTCCTTGTTCTTCTTCTCAAAGTTTGCTCTTTCCTTCGCCTGTATTGCTGCAACATCTGCCCCCGCTTGAGACTTTTGTGCATTAGATGCTTCTGGTCCAGATGATGGAGTTTGATTTTGTTTTTCATAAGAACCAGGTTTTACTCTTGTTTGAGAAATTTCATCATATCCAGATTGTCCAGGTTTTACCTTAGAAGCAAGTGTTGGATGAAGTCTTGCCCACTTCTGCATCGAAGTCTCTCCTGCAGGGCCCTTATCAGATTCTTTTGGTTTCGTGGATGCCTTTAGTTTTGTTGGGGGGGAAGATGATCCTCCACCACTTCCACTATTACTAGAAGGAGGTGGAAGTTTTGGTGCCGCTGGTGGTTTTTGTGGAGTTGGTTTTGCAACTGATGATACTGTCCCTTGACCACCAGATCCTGACATCTTACCACCAAGATAACCTACACCAGTAGCAGCACCCAATGCCGCAGCACCTAATCCAACTTTTTTAGCAGTTGAACCTGTCAGTGCTGTCTTAGCACCCTTAGCAATATCTTTTACTTTATCTACACCTTTAGATAATCCACTTCTTATAACAGAACTTTGTTTAAATCCTTGCTTAGCAACTCTTTCTGCTGCAGTTGCAGCACCCTTAAGACTGGAAGATAATCTTGCAACAGGAGCAAGACCTTTTACACCTTTTGCATATTTGGCAGATTTAAGTCCTGCTCCCAAAATTCTAAGAGCAGCTCCAACAAACTCATTAAGTTGATCAAGTTGCTCTTGGATATAATCTTCAGAAACTGTACTTTCTGTAATAACATTCTCATCAAAATTTAAATATTTCTCAATAATGTCTTCATTTGGTGAATTTGCGAGGAATGATATAATTCCATTTGCACTGTAACCCTCATGAACCATCGATAAGGAAATAGTAGAAATAATATCTTCTACAAGTTCTGCAAATTCTTCATCATAGTGATCAGAGTTTTCATTAAGTTGTTGAGCATCCCTATTTGCAATGTGCTCATAGAGATAGTTCATATCTCCGAAAACTTGTGTCGATAGATTAGACATTTTAATAAAACTTCTTTTCTGTATGAAGTTATTTATAAAAAAAGGAGAGGTTTCCCTCTCCTCTATCAATATTCAGGGTGGTGAGACTCTCTAATAAAATTATGCCTTATACTTTGGATTTTTTTTAGTTTTTTTAATTCTTTCTAAAAATTCTTTCCCACCTTTTTCATTTTCAATTTCTTTATCACTTTTTTGTTTTGAATTGTTACTAGTATTTTGAGAATGCCAAGATGCTTGTTGATCAGATGCGCTATGCATTCTTCCTGCTTCAACAATACTCTCTTTCCACTCTTCACTCATGTTTGCCATGATTTTGAGTGCTGCCTCTTCGGTATCAGCATAACCTTCATCGATCAGGTGTCCTTTGATTACATCAAATACATCAAATGATTGAGTCAATCCCTGACGCTGGCGTGATGCTGCTTGCATAGCACGAAGTTCTGCTGCTTGTGATGCAAGACTTTCTCTACCAGGAACTGGGGGCAATGCAGGTGGTCTTAAAGGGGGATTACCAGTCGTTGCTGCAGCGGGTCTAGCGGCAGCAGGAGCAGCGGTAGCAGGTTTAGGAGCGCCAGGTCTGGCAGGAGTAGGAGCAGCGGGTCTAGCGGCAGCAGGAGCAGCGGGTCTGGCAGGAGCAGTAGCAGCAGGTCTTGCAGGAGCAGGAGCAGCGGGTCTCTGCTGTCTCTGAAGGTTGGTAGCACCCTGCCCCATTACTGCCAAAGGAGTTTGTGCTGGACGAGTTGGAGTTCCAGCAACAGCGGCATCACCACCACCTGCTCTAAATGTTCTTTGAAGTCCTTGTTGAATTCCTAATACACCCATTCTAGAATTCTTAGCTGCTTTTGCATCATTATAATTTGCATAAGTCTTATTATCCGAAGATGAATAATACTTACCAACAGACGCTGCCCCAGATTGTCTTACTCTTGCATCAGAGGCTTTATCTGAAGCTTTATTTTTATCAATATCTTTTTGACTTCCAAACATAGAGGTTAATCCCCTACTAATAGATCCTGTAACACCACCCCTCCTAATCATTTCAGAATTGGCAGTATTCAATTGTGATTTGATTTTTGTATCTTTTTGTGCAACAGTAAGTTCTTCCAAATAAGATTCATTCAATTGATCCACATAAGCTTCATACATATCTTCCCAACTATATTCACTCAGGTCATAACCTTCTTCTACAAGAGAATTTACCCAGGTCTCAACTTCTTCCCAAACTTGTTCTTCATTAATTTGTGGGGCATGAACTGCTGCGTATGCCTCCATCAAACCAACTACCTGATGTGATGTAATTCTTTCCATTTTGGCGATTTCTTTTTTGTATATTGATATTTATAAAAAAAGAGTGTCCGAAGACACTCTGTATTAAAGTTGGAATCCCACCTTTTCAGTCTCAGAATAATTTACAATTTAAACTTAGAAAAATGATTTGCCGTCATATCATGTTTAATACCACCGACCAAATAACTCTCCGCCTCCGATTCTTGTGGAGCTACTTGCAATCCCTTTGATTCTATCCAATGAGATGTCCATGGAAGTGGATTATTCTTTGCCGGAACATCATAAAGTGGTTTAAGTCCAATTCCCCTCATGCGACGATTCGCAATCCACTCAACATATTGCTGAAGAAGTTTATCATTCAGTCCAATCATAGATCCATCCTTGAACAGATACTCTGCCCAGAGTTTTTCTTGATTGACTGCGTTCTCAAAGGTCTTGTAGACCCACTGCTCTTCTTCTTTAGCAATTCTTTGCATCTCAGGGTCATCACCTTCCTTCCACTTATTCAGAATGTTCTGAGTGATGACCAGATGTTGATTCTCATCACGAGCAATCAGTCCAATGATTTTTGCACTTCCTTCCATAAGTTTGAGTTCGCCAAATGCAAAACTGCAAGCGAAACTGACGTAAAAGCGAATACCT
>Ga0181355_1001149_pt1 | contig 11683 bp, 17 predicted proteins | sample Fa13VDMM15DN_FD_130099 | JGI IMG/M metagenome (GOLD analysis project Ga0181355, IMG submission 130099) | Freshwater viral communities from Lake Michigan, USA - Fa13.VD.MM15.D.N | ecosystem: Environmental > Aquatic > Freshwater > Lake | place: USA: Michigan | collected 2013-09-23 | reverse complement strand
GGGGAAAGAGCCTTAGAAGAATCTTTTTCGGCCTCTTTCTGTGTCATAAGAACATCTGCCATGTACCCCACCCTTGCCCTGCCCAAAGGCCCACACAAAACTTGACAGCCGCGACAGGCCCCACGTCATAACTGCGACGTAGAACTTAAGAAAGGTTTTATATCAATCACAAGAATGTCCTCTTCTGCTGTTAAACATCTTACTGGAGTCTACAAGAACTGTATGTTCTTGCGTATAGATTTCTGTCACTACTGCAACGACGGCAGTAATCATTTCTACGGAGGCTACGAGGGCTGCTGGGGCGACTATGACGAGACAGACCACGACTGCTGCGAAGAATGCGGCATGCACTGCCCAACTTGTACCAAGTTCTTTCACATGGGCGACATGAACTGTCCAGACGACTACATGGAAGAATGCAGTGGGTGTAAGGAAGCCCGACCTCCTAACTGCTACTGCGAGCGCCCGGCTGCAGAAGGCCGCGACGGCTACTGCTACAAGTGCGCTCCTTGTGAGTGCGGTGAGTGCGAGGTCGTAGGAGGCTCGTGCGAAAAGGCCCAGGAATCTTCCGAGGCCAAAGTAGAATGCCCACCTACTACGAGCAGCACAAAGAACACTGCCTAGCCCTGGCCAAGGTCTACAGAGAAAGTCACAGGGAACAAATAGCAAAGCGCCAAGCAGAATACTACCAGAACGTCAATAAGGCACGCCGAGCTTTTGGTAGGAAGCTGCATCTTATAGAATTCCCGAAGCCTGTCAAGCCTCCCAAGCCAGAACCCCGTATCAGAACCACCAAACGATTTTTGAACACAGAGACTGTACCCAAGAACCCCCGGGTTAAGAAAGCTTTTCCTGACCTTGCCACTGTCCGAGACTTTACCCCCGTCGCAAGTCCTGGTCTGGTCACACGACAGCCTGGTGTGTTCCTTGACTGGAATAATCTCTAACCAAAGTACTATGAGATGGGGTCTGCATGCTGTCGTCAACGCGACCCGCTGTTGCCCACAATCAATAAGGAGTGCTGCTGCGATAGCTGCTTTCACGCACGACCTTGTCAAGCAGATAGATATGGTTCCATACGGCAAACCCCAAATCGTTCACTTTGGCACAGGAAACAAAGCAGGATACACTCTAGTCCAACTGATAGAAACCTCAAACATCGTCGCGCACTTCGTTGAAGAGTATGACGATATGTATCTGGATGTGTTCAGCTGTAAGGAGTTCAGCCCTGATACGGTAGAGACCATTGTACGTAATCACTTCCGCCCACTAGTTCTATCTTGTCAGGTTCTTGAGAGACGGCCTCCGCAGATTTCTCTTTCAGACGCGCCTCACGTGCATGGAGACGAACGCGCTCTTCGCTAATATCCCGTGACATTTCTATGACACGTTCCTTGAGGTCGGCTATTGTACGTTCCAGTTCCCGCTGCTTCATGTCGGCAGCATCTTCCTTCTGGTCCATCTGCGCCCGTAGTTCTTTTATTGTATTGGACAGTTTCTCACGCTGAGGTGCTGCCCTGGCCAATTCTACAAAGCACGGCATGATGATGTCGTCGTACTCATCAAAGGTTTCTATCTCTATCTCATCGTCATCTTCCGCCTCCAGGTTGTTACTCTCTATGGCATCGCGTCGCTGGGCTTCGCGCTCTGGTAGGTTGAGAGACGCTAGCCGTACTTCTTTCTTGAGACGTTCCAGTATACCATCAGGATTCACCGGGGCCGGGGCTTTCATCTGGGCCATCATCCGCTTCAGCGTCTTCTTGAGGTCAATGTCCAGGTCCTCGTTGAATTCTATATAGTCATCGGCACCACAGGCCTTGAAAGCCGTCATGAGTGCCTTGTCATCCATGCCCTTCTTAACGGATACTTCTATTTTGCCACCGACGACCTTGAGCTTCCGTTCCCGTGTCACCGGTTCCTTACAGTCATGGTCGCGTATGTACCGTTCTATGTTGGACTGGTTCATGCCCCGGGTAGTCACCCAGTGGAAACACTTGAAGCAATAGCCGAACCCCATCTTGCCCGCCTTGGTCTTGACAATCAGCTTCGGGGCTAACACACGGATGGCCCACCCTCCTGCATCTATGAACTCTGCGTCAAAGGCCTCGGCATGCTTATTCTTAACATGGAGCCGAAGGTTATCGCTGCGCACCACATCTCCTTTGCTAGAAGCCATTTTGGGGCAGCAAGGGCAAACATCTGTTCCACTCATCTGCTTTACTTAGGCGATTGTTTTTAAGTAGCCAAATCTAGTAAGGATAAGTAAGTCATCCAGCCTAGCCGACCCAGGGCTGTCAAGCTTAGGGCCACGGTCAATCCAATATTACTTTTCCTTACTATTTTTACTTCTCCTACTAAATGGATATTTTATTCTGTTTGTTATATAGAAATGGGAGTTATATGGATATGTTGTTCAGCAGGGAGAGCCAAGATGTTACGGAATAAGACCATGAGAGCTTTGACGGCTGCAGGATTCAAGGAGGAGTTGTATGTCATTGTTCCTCACAATGAGATGACGGACTATATTCGTGAGCTGTCGGGGTGTCCTCTTGTTCATATGCTCCAGGGGGCGACCCGGGGTTTAGTGAACCAGAGGAAGCATGCCCGGTCCTTGTTCCCGCCCGGCCAGGAGATGGTTTTCATAGATGATGATATCTCTGCTATCAAGATGAAGATGGCCGGCAAGTACGAACTGGTCAAGAACATCCATGCCGTCGTAGATTATTGCTTTGAGTGGTTGTCGGCCACCCCCTCCCTCCTGTGGGGTGTGTATCCCGTGGCGAATGGAATGTTTATGAAGGAGAGGCTGGCAGTAGGAAACTGTTACGTGGTCGGCGCTCTGTACGGAATTATCAACGACCCACGACTTGAAGAGCCGTCGGTGGATGAGTGTGAGGATTACTTCAGGCAACTGTCAGAACAGGCAGCCGGTCGCCCTGCCCTGCGCTTTGAGTTCCTAGGAATAGATACGCGATACTTTAAGAACGCAGGAGGGATGCAGAATGACCGGAAGCCAGAAGTACGACGGTCGGTTATCGCGACACTGTTAGATACCTACCCTCAGCTGGTCAAGGCGAAGAACCGGAAGGATGGGACGCCGGACTTGGCGTTTCTGCAGAAGCCTGAGTACAAACCGCTCTTGATGGTTGCCCCCGCCGTGTCAGCCGACCAATCCACTCCCGCGGCTGGGCCACCTTTAGAATCCGCACCACATGACCTTTCCGGTTCACCACTACTTCTGACTGGTCATACTCATCCTGTATGAACAGGCCGTCGGTCTCTTCCCTGCAGATGATAGAGTAACGGGGTAGGAACTTGGTCGGCCACACGATACTGTAGAAGACCAGGCAGAACCTGCGGCCAACGAACGGGGCAGTCCAGTGTGTTTGTGTAGAGCCGTCAAACAGATATCCCTTGTTCTTTGTGTCTATAGCCACATGACTGTCGCCTAGTTCTATACAGAGTTCGCCTCCGGTAAAATCACCAAAACTAACCGTGTAACTCTGGCCCTGGTTGCCCTTGTCCCGATGCGGGGCTGACAGATAGGAATCATTCACCGTACAACCATCCCACGGAATCTGCACATGCTTGGCCGCAAAGTCCAGGAGGAGCTGCCAGAGCTTCGGGCGTATCCAGGTGTTTCTGGAGAGGTGCGGCCTGTAGGACCAGCGACGGATAATCCCGAACGCTTGGCTGCGCCCCTTACCGGCTTGTATCCTGTCATAGTTCACTGGCACAATCACCCGGGTCAGTTCGTGTGTAAGCGCTAAGAGGTCAGAGGGGGGGACTTCAGTGACAAGTTGGGCTGACATCTACTCACGCTTCGGATAATAAATATCTCTCTAGAATATAGAATGAACCACTCCAATGCGACAATGGCCTCGTCTTCCTTTGACCGTACTTCGGGGAGGGTCTCTGTAGCAGGTTATACAAATCAGCCGTACAACAACTTCCGTGTTCAAACACAGGGCGGCGCGATTGTTCAGGGTCAGCTGGCCAAGATTCGGGTTGCGGAGATATTGTTTCCGTATGCGACGCCTACTGTCATTTCCGCAATCGGGGCTGCTTCTACGCCAGGCATTCGGAATGCGGCGAACGGTACAATCCTCCTATCCATGAGCAGCATCACACTCTCTGCCGGTGGTACAGTCCGTACGGATTCTTCGCTAGGAGGAGTGTTGCTCATCAACTTGCCCACGGGATTCTACACGGGTACAGAAATGGCGGCAGCGATTCAGACAGCTATCAATACTCGGCAGGCAGCCCAGGGTGTTCCTGCAGGAACCTTTACCGTGGCCTACGATACGGGGTCAGGGTCTATCGTGTGGCAGAATACAAATGTATGGGATGCAACCGATGGAACTGCCAACTACTTCTTGGAGTTTACGGTCACTACAGGAGGCGCTAATGTTCCCAACTTCTCCCAGCCCAATCTTCTCTGGACTCTGGGCCTGCGGGATATGATTGCGACGTATCCTCCGTTAGGAGTACCTGCGAATTGGAGTGCAGGTACAACCTATGCCGTCGGTGCCATTGTGAAAGCTGGAACAGCAGGAGTGCCTCCTATCAAGATATGGCAAGCCGTTGCTCCTGTGGTAGGTGTCAGCCCTGGAACTACTCCTGGCCAGTGGTTGGACACTGGGTTTTACACGAATCTGCCCAACAGCAACGGTGGAGTGACTCTGGTTCCATCGGGCTACCCGAACGCAGCAGGAGCCTCTGTACCTCCCCTGCCAGTCTTCCCTGCTGGCTATTCCTACAACGCGGTCAATGGTTCTACCTACACGGGAGCGTACACTCAGTACATAGATATCTGCAGCCCTACGCTCTGCCAGGCGCAAAATGTCCGCGATGGCAACACCAACCAGTTCAGTATCCACCGCGACTTAATCTGCCGTCTCTATATCAGCAACGAAGTATCTCTGTTCCAGACCGACCCTACGGGAACACGACCCTTCACAATCCATCGCCAGTTCAAAAATGCTAAGGTCATGAAATGGTCTGTGGATAGGTCCATAGATGCGATAGATATCCAGCTCTACGACCAGTTTGGCAATCCTCTGCCAATCCTGCCGGGCTACATAGATAGCGTGGCCAATCCTAACAACTACCGCGGCGATGCTGTCTATCAGGGCCAGGGTGCAGACTTTGCCCTCACGTTCTTGGTGGATGAGAACACAGTAGAGCTGGTGCCTGCTGGGGAGAATGTCGGGTACCGCTACTAATCGTTACGCTTGAAGTCGTCCATAACATCCCCCTTGAGATGAGGAGTCATGACATCCATCATGGCCGCAAATTGTGTCATCTCTTCCTTGCACTCCCACGCGTTGAGGTTCTTCTTTTCAATCGCAAGGGATTTTGCGTTTGGCTCACCCAGAAGTATCCAGCAGATTAGGTCAAAGCGTTGGCCTACTCCTTTGATGTTTGATATCGTATCAAACATGTCTTTCATATATTGTAGATAACCGGGGGTCGTGAAATACTTTCCGGCCTTGAAATTCACAACACTGTTAGGAGGGGCTGCCATCGTGCCTATCGTATTCTACGATACACACTATGTCAAGTTTGGTCGTTTCACGTCATAAGTTATAGGAGGCTGGGGGGTACCCTTGCTTAGAAGACAAACTCCGCCGAGCCACGGGACGCCATCCAGGAGCAGTTGAGAACATACTCCACGTTGCAGACGTAGTTCTGTGCCGCAACAGGCATGGTACCCGTCAAGTTCAGAACGCTGTTCATGACCGGAACACCGTGGATGAGGGCGACTTCCTGGGAGTTGCCGATGGTGTAGGGCTGTGCCAGGTCAATTTCCACAAAGGTGGAGGCAACGGGCGTGGCCGTGAAGGCGGGAGGGGCAGGGGAGGCCAGGTAGGAGGCCGTGACCGTAGGAGGCACCCGGCGGCGCAGAACGTTGGTCAGGAGGTAGGACCCGGACTGGCTGTCAAGGTAGATGAGACCGTTGATAGCGAAGCGGATAGAGGAGGGAGGGTAGTAGATGTTGGGGTTCTTGACCGTACCCGAAGTGTCGGCCGGGCTGGTGAACCAGACGCGGAGCTTCTTCAGGTCGCCTGCCTTCGCGCCCGTCAGGGAGAGGGAGAAGCTGCCATCGGCACCAGAGGTGAAGGGGAAGCTGACAGCCTCCTGCGTCCAGCCCTCCACAAGTGGGATGGTCAGGGCATGCTTGGACATATCAAAGCGACGGGCCACAAGGTCGCCAGCATCCTGCATCGTCACCTGAGTAAAGTTCACCGTGCCGTTGGCGAGGGCCGTGGGGACAGGGTCAGAGCCTGCGACGGCGCTGATGACCTGGGTGAAGTCCTGAAGGTCAATCTGCAACTGCACGGGTGCTGTTAAAACATCCGTCGGGAACGGGAGCGCACCACCGGAGAGCGCAGGGGAGGAGTGGGGGAGGCGGAGGTAGATATAGCAAGTACGCTTCACTGGGTCAGCCCAGTCCGCCGTGGAGGTCATGGCCTGGCCGCCCAAGAAGAGCATCTGCTGTTTCTTACCCGAGTCCTCGCACAGGGCCAGGGTCTGGATAAGGTTCTGCTGACCCGTAATGTAGTATAATTGTGAGCTTCCATAGCGATATCCTATGCGCCTCAGGAGGGAATAGCCCCAACCTAAAGGAAGAGCAAGACCCACACCGCCACCGCCGCTGGGCTGGGGGAGCTGGATGGTCAGGATAACCTCCGCAAGACCCTCATTGGGGTTGAAGGTGACCGTGGAGCTGGAGTTGGAGCTGAGCGACTGGAGGCCCTGGAAGAAACGATTGTCCTCTACCGTGGCGTGGCACTGCTTCATGCTGTTCTCCTTCCCTGCGTAGAAGGTGTCAATACACTCCCCGGGGCGGATGGATTGCTGGACGTTCAGGGCAATCTCGGCTTGCATCTTATACTTGGGCCTTAGGTTTTATTCGCGGATGTTTTGAATAATAGTTACCCTAGTTAGAAATGGTTCATAAAGTTGCAGAGCCGAAAGTCTCTATGGCCTCCGTTCAGGAAGGTGCGCCCAAACGTCGTTCTAAGGCTATGGCCAGTGCCGGGGCCAGAGCGCCCCACGTCCGGGGGGATGCTGTCCGTAGCGCAGTTCATGCCGCCCCGGCCCCCAAGTCTTCTGGCTATTCTTCCAAGCCCTCGGGCCAGGCGGCACGTCGGGGTCAGGCCCCTCCTGCCACCAGCATGGTCGGCTCTATGCATATCATTGAACACCCCCAGAGTGGGAAGGAACGTCACGGCGGGATTCCGGGCATTATCTCCTCTACGTCTCTTGGCCCTGCGCAGAGGTCGCGCCTCGTGTCGGGTATCATAGAGTGTCCCATGGTAGGTCAGGCTGTCGGTGGAGCAGTCCATTCCATCATGGGTCAGGACTCTACGGCTTACAACGAGGGCATGGTCCACCTGCGCGGGTCGCATTTCAAATAGGCTCTGCCGACGAAAAAAGTGAAAGCCCGGGCAGCCGGGTATCCTGCTCATAGAATACAGCACAAGAGCAGTATTCTATAAACAGAAATGGAAGCATCCGCAAAAGCCGCAGAAATGGAAGTCTATGCCAAGGCAGAGGCCAAGAGACTGGAGAGGAACCGCAAGGCGCGGGAGCGTTACGCTAACAAGAAGGCGGCAGAGGCCTATGCCCACCATCAGGCTCAGGTGGCCGCGGGCTTCACGCTCTGCACCTGCTGCTGCGACTGGTTCCGGGCAGCGCCCTGGGATGACTCTGTACTCTGCCACGGGTGCTACATCAAGAAGCAGGTGCGCCTGGCTACGGCTCTGGGCATTCCCCTGACCGTGGACGGCCACGACAACAAGTGCGCGCTCTGCAACAGTCGGTTCCCCGACCTCAAGCAGGAAGATGGCAGCTGGATCCACGCGGACTGCGCCTAAGAATTCTCTGGCCCAAGAGTAATGAACATGGAAAGCATCACCAGTTCAACTTTTGGCATCGCAGAACTCAAGAAGACTCTTATCAGGATGATGGCCGAGCCTAGGGAACTCAAGGCCCCCCTGATTCAGCAGATTCTGCAGGATATTGTGAGAACCCGGAGTGAGTTACAGCTTCTAATGTCAAAAAGGTGATGGGGGGCAAAGCCTACCCCACAAGCTGTAGATAGCACTAAGACGTTATCTACAAACAAGATGTCAGGAACTCCTCACGCCGTGTTTATGAAGATGGAAGAAGGCCAGTTTGCGAAGTGGGAGGCCGAAGCAGCTGGGAAGCGCAAAGACATGAAGGCTCTCTTGAAGAAGATGCACAAGAACCATACCTTCGCAATAGAAAATCTGGTCATTGCATCTGGGCCGGGCTACTGCGAAGAGTTTGAAGGATGGCGTGCGAAGGGTGTAGCCGAAGTCATGGGCTTCATGGTCTACAACCCGCACCAGACCAATGGCAAGTGGGGCGGCTGGAACAATGGCTCTATGGGGTCACGCTGGTGTGATGTGCGCCTGAAAGGGTATGACGTCCGCCTAGTGTTCTATTCGCGCAAGTATGACGCTGAGTTCTTCACGAAACTCGGCGTCCATGCAAAGGCAGAGGTGGTCATCCTTATCACCGATTACTTCCAGGGCAAGGATGAAGACGGCCCCCATGAAAGCTGGAAGCTCTAGAACTCATCTTCTGCGACAAGCTCTGCAATCTTGTCCTTGAAGTAGGCCAACACCTCCTTTTTGGCGGGCTTCTCTGCGATGATAGTGGCCAGCCGGGTTTCCAAATCGTCACCGCCGAAGGGATGTTTGCCGTCGGCCGTGCCATGCTTGGACTTGGCTTTCTTGCCCTTCTTGGGTGCTGTTCCTGCACCCCCCATAGCCTCCGGTACCGCCGACTGAATAAGAGTTGCCTGTCGTCTTACAAAGTCGCTTAAGAACTTGTTGTCCATCTTACTTTATCCAAACATAATCTCTACACCGTTTAGCATGGAAGCAAAACCTTTTGACTCAAGAGCCTTTGGACTCCCCTTTCGCAAGCTGGATAGTATAGACCTTCCGGCTGGGGGGGGCTGCAGTTTTGGCCTCATCGGGAGTACACGGAGCGGGAAGAGTACCGCCATGATATATCTGTACGAAAAGTTCTTCACGCGCCACATTACCGTTATGACCACCGGGTCTATCCAGGCTGACATCTACGGCCCCCTCCGTAAGAACTGTGCCATCAGTCCCGAGTTCTACCCGGAGCTTATCAAAGAATCCATGATGCTCAACCAGAAGACAAAGAACCACTATCCCATTCTGCATATTCTGGATGATATGTTGGATGGCAAGAATACCAAGGCGCTCTCCAAGCTCTTGACTATCGGCCGTAACTCTGCACTGAGTACTATCATCTGCGCACAGGAACTAACAATCCTCAACTCCATCGGCCGTACGAACTTGAACTATATCTGTTGCTTTCGCCTGAACTCGGATATTGCCGTAGAGAAGGTTGTTAGGAGCTGGTTGCGTCACGTCCTGCCCGGCAAGACCATAGAAGAGAAGTGCGGGGCCTACAAGCTCCTCACCGCCGACCACCACTTCATTGTGGTGGATACTCTGATGGATGAAGTGTTCCACTGTAAGCTGGACATATAGTAGGAATGCGCCTCGTGAGTATTGTCAGAAGCCCCAATCCGGCCAAGAAGTGGCGGGCGACGTTTGAGAAAGACGATGGTCGCCTGAAGCATACGGATTTCGGTGCGCAGGGCATGCAGGACTATACTCTTTCCAAGGATGCCGCCCAGGCAGAACGATACCGTACACGTCATGCCAAGGACCTCAAGACGAATGACCCGACCCGTGCGGGCTACCTGTCCTACTACATTCTGTGGGCTGGTCCGAGCTTTAGAGCGAATGTCGCCGCCTTCAAAAATAAGTTCAACCTATAGTAGAATGAGCTATCCTGCACCTATCGGCTTTGGTACGAATCTGAGCTGTGACACGAGTCTGCAGCGCAACAACGACGCGTTCTTGTTCCAGCTGAACGACGGCGCAGCTACTAACGAATCCACCCTTGTCAGTCCTGCCTCTATTACGCCGCCAGGTCCTAATGGAAATGTGTCTCTTGCTATGACTACCACGACACCGGGGGACAGCACTCTAATAATGCAGGGCCAGGATACCATCATTAATATGAACAACCAAGGCGGGGTCAATCAAATCAACATGCAAGGTAATAATACTGCTATTAACTTGACAAGCAACGCAGATGCAACGTTAGGTTTAGTCGGCGGAGGCGCAGGACAACCTGGCGCTTCAAGCTCAACAATTCTCCTTGGTTCAGTTGGTGCGCTGGGCGTCAATGACATCCTCTTCGGCAACCCCAGCACGACGGGCATCGCTCTGTACCAAACCACTACTACACCAGGGCAACTGTCAGTCGGAAATAACTTTACATCCACCAACATTGCTTCATTCAACCAGACCACAAACAACGTCGTTCTGGGGAGCCTGTTATCAGCCGGAACCGTGAATCTGAACGCAGCAACAGTCATCAAGGATAATGTTAGTCCCGCGAATGGACTTGGCCTGTCTCCTACAGGAATCAACACGTCATCCATTAATCAGTTAGTGGCTACTACTGGTATTCTGAGCATCGGGTCTTCTCTTTCTAACGCGACATCTCTCCAGGTTGCAGACTTGGCAGGCGATGCCACAGTGTACGTGCGCAGCACGGATGGGCAAACGCCGTTGGAGATTCGGAGCAACAACACCGGCTCTTCCATTATTCCTGGTACTCCTGCTGCTGGCAACATAACGATTGGCTCCAGCGGGGGGAATCCTTCGGGCCTTACCATCACGGACACTGCCACCACCATCAACAAGCTAGGAGGCGCACCGCAGGTGCTGTTGGCCACAGGGAATCTTCCGCCCAGCACTCCACTAGCACCATTTCTTTTTACGTTTCCAGCTCCAACAGGAGAAGGGCTCTACGCGATTTGCGGAAGCTCCAGCGGTGTCTCTACGGCAAACAGTCGTCAGGCACAGCTCAGTTGTTTCTGCTATGTTAATAACGCAGGAAATGTTGCGATAGGTGGTGCGGGGTATGCTGACCTGGGTGCAGTAGGCTCTGATGATAATATACAGTTTGCGCCCATCAGTAACAATAGCTTTTCCGGTTCCTATGGCGGAGTGCAGCAGGTCAATAACTTTTCCGTTCTGGCTTTCAAGTTATCCGGTCCGATACCCGGAACGTTTTAAATTCACCAGCCTTAGTATAAGATGTCCAGCCCCGCTCAGCCCTTCAACTATGGAATGAACGCAGCTGCCTTTTCCACCGGGTCTTCGCAGATTAACAGCTATGCGACCTCCATCGCGCAGAACCTCCCTGGCGCTATCCGATGTCCCGCTGTTTCTGTCACCGTTGCCACGGGTACCACGGTTGCTCTTCCCGCCTCCGTCTTCTCTGCAGGCTCCGGTATCTATGCGGTCTTCTGCGATGGCAACGGCAACAATGACCTGAGCGCTGTTGGCTCTGTGACCATTACCCCCGCCGGAACCATCTCCGACTCCAAGGGTTTCTTCTGCAACAACTTGAGTCCTACTCCTGTAGTGACCGTTGCTGCCGGTCCTCCCGTCACGGCTACCGCTGCGACCCCCTACACCATTCTCTACATGACAGGCGCACTGGGTGCCTACATCCCCTCTATTTTCCAGAATCTTACGGCTTCAATTGTCTACTCCGTGTCAGCAATCAAGCTGGCAAACTAATTCGG
>Ga0181355_1001146_pt1 | contig 11698 bp, 13 predicted proteins | sample Fa13VDMM15DN_FD_130099 | JGI IMG/M metagenome (GOLD analysis project Ga0181355, IMG submission 130099) | Freshwater viral communities from Lake Michigan, USA - Fa13.VD.MM15.D.N | ecosystem: Environmental > Aquatic > Freshwater > Lake | place: USA: Michigan | collected 2013-09-23 | reverse complement strand
ACACTATAGATAATTCATCAAGATATAAAGTTTGGTTTAAAACATCAAATAATTATCATAAACAGGATTTTAATTATAAATTATTAATAAAATTAGGTGTTATTGGTAGGGGTTATTTTATTAAACAAGTTAAACCAATACTAAGACCTTTATCAGATTTAAATTTGACTAAAGTGAAAGAATTATTTGGTAGTCAAATTTCTGATTTTAGGTATGAAAAAATAGATGATTTCTCATTTGAAGTTTATACAGAATCTATTGGTTGGACTGGTTTAGGTTATAGTGATTATACTTTATTCTTTGAAAATCACTTTGATGTATTCAACTTACTTGAAAAAGGTTTAGCAATTGATATTAAAACAATTAAATAACATGGAAAACGAAGCAAAAAAATGTATACATGTAAGAGGTGATATTATTATTACTAATAATGGAGTGTATTGTCAATGTAAAAAATGCGGAAAACTTTACTAACATGGAAAACGAAGCAAAAAAGAAAGCTAATTTTAATGTATTTACATTATCTGAAGTTAACGAAAATAAAGTTTCTCATTGGTCAAAAGGATTAAAAATGTTTATACAAAAAGATGGTAAAGAAATCATTTTACAAGATGAAGAAATAAGACAATTAGTTGAATCATTACCAAAAACAATAGGAGGTAAGTATTAACCATGAAAACAAAACTGCTAAGGAAAATTAGAAAAAGGTTTACGATAATTGATTATAAACATAATCTTTATATGATTAAATGGTTTAATCATCAAGATAAAACAGTTAATATAAATAGTAATTTAGTTCGCATTTTAGCTAATTTCTTTAATTATTCAAAATTAAATAAAAAAAGACAATATAATCGTGAAATTAGAAAATTAACAAAACAACATTTACAAATTAAACGGTAATTATGAGCAACGCAATATTAATACTTGAAGTACATTTAGAGAAGTTAAAAGAAGCATATCATCAATATGTAGTCATTGGTGGTGTTGGAAAAGATTCTGAAACGGCTAAAATTAATTTAAATACTCAACATGAATTAAGAAAAGCAATTGAAATTTTAAACAAACATAAATAAGTGGTAACCCCACTTTTTTTGTTTTAAAATATTTTAGTACCTTTGTGTAAAATAATAGGTATTTAAATAATACGAATATGGGTTACGACCGAACTACACTACTTAATCAAGCTAAAGAGATAATTCAACAAAAAGAAGTAATTTTTATAGATGAATTAATATCATTTATGCCTTGTTCCGTTTCAACTTTTTATGAATTATTCCCTGCTAGCTCGGAAGAAATGGAATCAATAAAACAATTGATTAATTTAAATAAGGTTAATACTAAAACATTACTTCGTAAAAGTTGGAAAGACGCTGAAGCGCCTGCACTTCAAATAGCACTTTATAAACTATGTGGTACTGATGAAGAAACCCACAAGTTAAACGGTAGTAAACAAGAAGTTAAGCAAGAAATTAAAGTTGATGGTGCAATATTAAATTGGTAATATGGCTAATATTATACAGCCAACACCTAAGCAGATTGAAGCTAAGCAAATAGCAACTGACCCAAGTAAGAATATAATTTTATATGGAGGTGCTATTCGTGGCGGTAAGTCGTTTTGGCTTTGTTTAATGTTTCATAGTCTTGCTATGATGTATGAAGGTAGTAAATGGGTAATGATTAGAAAGTCATTACCTACACTTAAAAAAACTCTTATACCTTCATTTTTTAAACTATATCACATGGGTATAAATCATTATATTGAGAAATTTAATAATCAAGATTATATTGTTTATTATAAAAATGGTTCTCAAATATTGTTTATGGCGGAATCTTACGACACAGATAAAGAATTAAATAGGTTTAGAGGTTTAGAAATTAATGGTGCTGGATTTGATGAAATAAACGAGTGCCAAGAAGATACATTTAATGTCGTAAACTCACGTGTATTTTCATATTCTCACTTAATACCTAATCAACCAAAACCAATAATACTAGCAACTTGTAACCCTTCAACAGGTTGGGTAAAAGAGAAATTTTATGATAGATGGAAAGATAATACTTTACCTGAAAATTGGAGTTATATCCCTTCAAAAATTACTGATAATCCTTATATTCCTGAAAGTGCAATTGAAGAACTTAGAAGAACAACAACATCATTAATATTTGAAAGAATGGTTAACGGAGATTGGGAAGTAAGAGAGAATGAAAACCTTTTTGCTTATGCTTTTGAACCAACAAGAAATGTAAGTAATGAGGCTGTTTATCAAGAAGGTTTGCCTGTTTATTTATCATTTGACTTTAATGTTAACCCTGCAACTTGTGCAGTATTTCAACATACACATGATTTTATTTATCAAATTGATGAAGTTAGATTAAGCGATTCAAGTATTTACGCTGTAACGGATTTATTGAAAACAAAAGAATATTACAACGCTGATTTTCCTATTTATGTAACAGGTGATGCTTCAGGATGGGCAAGGGAGAAAGGGACAAGAGGTTTAGATTCAATGTATAATATTATACGTAGAGAATTGAATTTACCTATTACAGCAATGAAGGCACCAAGAAATAACCCATTACATAAACATTCACGAGTGCTTTATAATAGCATATTTGAAAGGCATCCTAAATGTATTATACACCCTAAATGTGTTTACTCAATAAAAGATAACTTAAACGTTAAAGTATTAGAAGATAATACAATTGACAAATCAGATTCTAAACTTACTCACAATTTAGACTGTCAACGTTACTATTATTCAACATTCCACTATAATTTCACTAAAACCATTTTTGATAGTGTAGCACAAGGGGAATAAATCAAAGATATTATTTTTTACTTTTGAATCATGAGTTACTTACTTAAACAGGACGTGTGTAATTGCTATAATGCAGTTCCTATGTCGCAATGCTTGCAAGAAATAAAGATACAAGGATTGACCACAGGAGTTAATTATATCTTTGAGATTTGGGATAAATTTGATTCATTAGAAGTGTTGACAGATACGTCTGTTTTAAACGAATGCACTTTAGATTTATCAGAATTAACACCTAATTTACTTAATGCTAATGCTGGTGAATTTACATTAATAATCTACGATACAACCGATTTAGATACTCCAATTGAATTAACATTTGATTCAGTTGCTTATAGTTGTTTTATATTAACTTTCATTCAATCAAATAGTAATGTTACTAGCCAATATTTACGATAGTGTATTTATTGCGACTGCAATAGTCGTAACGGTATTTCAAAGTACTGAAGAAGGAATGATATTTGGATTCTTACATAAATATAAATCAATATGGTTATTAAAACCACTTATAGGATGTCCAGTGTGTATGGGTTGGTGGTACGGGATTGTGGTGTCATTGGTAAACGGATATACTTGGCAAAGTTTAATTATTGGGTGTCTAACTCTCACGTTGTGCGAGGTTTATAGTTGTTTATTATCAATTAGTTATAAAGAATAAAAATGAAACTTAAAGAAAAACTAACAAATTTGTTTAAGTCGAAAGAACCTGTTTGGAAAAATAAATCAAACTACGTTATTGAATATGCTTTTACTCATAATGGTAAAAAGTATTTTCAGCTTTCAGACTACATTAATATACCTTGTGAGCGTGCTTTTACAGCTATTACATTCTATGATGAATTATCAATGAAATGTGATAGAACATTCTTATTAGCACACAATGAAGCTATTGAAAACGCTTGTAATAACGGGAAATTAACCGAAGTAGTAAGGTTAAACTTAGATTTAAAACATAGATTAAGCTTTGTTTCTGACCCTGATTTATTATTGAAGTTAGCTAGTGTTGTTTATTTTGATGAAAACGAAAGTCCAACAACATACGACTTTAAATATAATGAAAAGAAAATAGATGAATGGAAAAAAGATAAACTATCGGATTTTTTCCAAGTCTTGCCTTTACAGAATTTAATTCCCTCTTTAGATTTCTCAAAAATAGATTTAAAGACCTTTACGCAAATGAACCACGAGGTAAGACAGTTAACGGTTCACCAAATAGACAGTATTTTGCTCAATCTATCACAAACGGAATTGAACGAAGATTTAAGGAACAAATTAGAATTGCAAAAGGCAACATTGCTGAACTCAATAGCATTAGAGAATTAACCATTTATCAATATCATTTGTTTATTGAAGAAATGGAAAACCAAGTAAAAAAGAAATAGTATGGCAACTGATATTAAAGTAGTTAAAACAGTATTCGAGATTGATTCAACTGATATTGATGAAGCAAAGTCAAAATACAATAGTTTGACAAAATCAATAAACGATGCTACTGAATCTTTAAAAAAGCAATCAAGTAATTCTACGGAGGTTGCTAAGAATCTAAATTCAAATATAAATACAATAGTAAAAAGAACAAATGATTTACAATCAGAATATCAAAAAATAAGCTTACAAGCATCTAAAACTTTTGACCCTAAACTATTAGATTTGTATAAGCAAAAAATGCAATCTCTTCAATCAGAAGCTAAAGAGTTAGGAGTAAAATTAACAGATACTAATAAGCAAACAGAAAAATTAAAAACAAATGTTTCTAATATAGGTTCAACTATTGCAGGTGCTTTTGCTATTGGTTCTATTGTTTCATTTGGTAAAGCTGTCTTAGATGTAACAGTTAAAAATGAGCAATTAACCAAGTCTTTTGAAGTAATGCTTAAAAGCAAAGTACAGGCTGATGCTTTAATGGCTCAATTAGTTCAGTTTGCTAAAACAACACCTTTTGCATTAACTGAAGTAGCAGAAGCTACTAAACGTTTACTAGCTTTTGGTGTTGCATCAAGTGATATTGAAAAAACATTAAGAAAATTAGGTGATGTTAGTGCTGGAATTGGTGCACCATTAAATGATATTGCTTACTTATTTGGTACGATAAAGACTCAAGGTCGTGCTATGACTATGGATATTAATCAGTTTACTAATAGAGGTATTCCAATGTGGGAAGAACTAGCTAAAGTAACAGGATTAAGTGGTTTAGCTTTAAAAAAATATGTTGAAGAAGGTAAGGTTGGATTCAAAGAAATTGAGCAAGCATTTACTAATTTAACGTCTGAAGGTGGTAAATTTACAGGTTTAATGGACGCTCAATCTAAAACATTAGGTGGTACTATTTCAAATCTTGGTGATTCATGGGATCAATTTTTAGTAAAATTAGGAAGTGGAAACGATGGCGTAATGAAGGCAACTGTACAAGGATTATCAAACATATTAGATGCCGTTACATTACTACAAAAAGGACAAGCAGATTATGTAAATGATATTGCTACCGTTTTAAACAAAGATATTGTAAAAGATGTTGAGAAAGATTATGAGCAAGCTTTAAATATTTTTAAAGATTCAAATAAAACAAAACAACAAATTTTAGAAGAAGAATTTAACAGGAAATCATCTTTTAGGCAACAAGTTTTGAAAGAACAAAAGAAGGAGTTAGATTCTTTGCAATCGCAATTAGATGATTATAATAATAATTCAAATGAAAGATTTAAAGATAGACTTCATTCAATTGTTACATTAAGTGACAAAACAAGAAGTAAGCAAATAGAAAACGATATAATTGAGCAAAAAGCTAGAATTCAAAATACTGAATTATATCTTAAAACATTATCCGATGTTCTAAAAAAGAAAACAGAAGAAAATAATAAACTTCAAGAACAAGAAAGCGAAAAGGAAAGAAAAGCACGTTTAGCAAGACAAAAGAAAATAGTAGATGATGAACTTAATTTACTTCGTCACGAAGAGCAAATTGCTAAGCAAGATGCAATAAATAAAGGTGCTAATGCTACTGAAATATTAATGATTGAGGATAAATTCAATTATAAAAGAATTGAAATTTATGAAAAATATTCAAGCATATTAAATAATAAACAAAGACAAGACCAAGAAACAACTATACAAAATGCCGACACTTTAGCCATAAAAATAGTTGAATCAGATAAGAAACTTTACGAAGAAAGAATAAAAGCAAATGAAGAATGGAGCAAGAAAATTAATGAGCAACATTTGAAATCAGAAAAAGATTTACAAGAATCATTAAATCGTAAGTCTAATATTGAGCAAGATAAAATAAGAATTAAAAAAGCAAATGAACTCATTAAAATGTATGAAGATACATCAATGAGTATTGAAGATAAAGCTAAAAAAAGAGCAGAAATAGAAGCTTATTACACCAGATGGGCTTTAGAAGAAACAATAAAATCAGACGAGGAAAAGTTAGAAAAATTAACATTAAATAGTGAAGAATATATAGCTTTAGAAGCTAAAATTGCGGAAGAAAAGGTAAAGCTTAATGAAGATGCAAATAAGCAAATAGTCGAAGATGATAAAAAGACTGCAAAAGAAAAAGGAAGGATTGCAAAAGAAGCTTTAGACTTGTTAAAAGAGGGTATAAATGCAATTTATCAATATTCTCAATATATCAATACAGCAGAATTACAAGATTTAAAAGATAAAGAAGAGCGAGAATTAAAATTAGCAGGAGATAACCAAGCAAAAAAAGAAGCTATTGCAACTAAATACGAAGCACAACAAGCAGTAATAAGAAGAAAACAATTTGAGCAAAACAAGCAGTTAGCTTTAATTAATATTGCAATCAACACCGCCGAAGGTGTTAGTAAAGCTGTTTCTCAATTCCCTTTTCCTACTAACTTATTACCTATTTCATTTGCTGTTGCAAGTGGTGCAATTCAAACAGCATTAGTTAACGCACAGCCTGCTCCAAAATTTGCAAAAGGTGGTAGAATTAAAGGTAAAAGCCACGCAGAAGGGGGAGAAATAATAGAAGCAGAACGTGATGAATGGGTAATTAATGCAAAAGCATCAAGAGAGTTTCATCCATTATTAAAAGCTATTAATGAAGGCACTTTTAATAGAAAAGATTTGTCTCCTGAATTATCAAGTTTGCTTTTTGGTAGAAATAATACTAATATTAGTTTAAATACTGATTCACTAGCACATGAGTTAAGAAGTATGCCAAAGAATCATATTTCAATTGATAAAGATGGTTTTCATACACATATGTATAGTGAATTTATGAATCGTGAAAGTTTAAACAATAGATACCAAGCGTAATGGAATATAGATTTACTATTATTGATGGAGAAACTGAAATTGAAATTGATGAACCTATTGGATGGGATAGGTGTAAATTTACATTAGTAAGAGATGATAATTATCATGGTATATTCACAATGTACTCTACAGATTTAGAGTTTGTTGGAAATGGATATACTTATATTTCAGAAACTTTTTACAATAAAGGGATTGAATATTTTTTACAACTAAAAATAGAAGAAAGGTGTAATTCTTCTTATGAATATTCTACACAATTAATTACTAGAATTAATCTATCAAGGTTTAAAGATTTATTTAATGTATATTGCTCGTGTAAAGTTAACTTAGAGGACACTAGTTCACAAATGCTTATTAAAAATAATGCTGACAAATTAGTTAATCTAAGTGAATCATTGAGTGTTTCAGATGCAGAATTGCAACCTGTAACAATAAATGAAATGACAATGCATAGTAAGGCTATCGTATTAACTACTGTATTTAAGGATGCGATTTTGTTAAATCAATCAATAAATATGGATGACATAGATAATCAAGCTATTGCTATACCATTATGGCTGTTAGTTGATTCAGATGATTTAAATTCAGCTATATCAAGCACAAACTTTTTTTGGAGCAGAAATACATCATCTTACCCAACTTGGTGGACTAATGTTACACAATTTAGGGCTAATTATTCAGGTGTTTACGAAATAGATTATAATATAGTTTCTCAAACAAAATTTACTGTATCTGCTAGAGATTTTGAAATGAATATTGCTATTGCTTTGTATAAAAATGGCAATCTAGTTCAAGATTTAACAGATATTGTTAGTAGAGAAGAGTATATTATTACAGAAGAAACATATACAGATAATTGGAATACAAATGGTACTGTAAGTATTACATTGGATGAAGATGATTATGTGTCTATATTTTACAGAGTTAGATTTATATTCCTTAGCGGTGTTGGAAGTGGTGTGGTTGATTGGGAGCACTATTCTTCCGTGCAAGATGTTACATTTAAGTCAAATACTGAAACCGCTTCAAGTAACGCAAACACTTTTTTAATTCATGAATGTTATGAAAGGGTATCACAAAGTGTCTTAAACAAAAAGGACGCTTTTAAATCAAATTATTTCGGAAGAAAAAATTTAGGTTACGGCTCTAATGGTTTAGGTTCATTTACTGCACTTACAAATGGTTTCAACATAAGGTCTTTTAATAAGCCTGTATTGTTAAAGTTAAGTGAATTATTTAATAGTACATCATCTGTTAATTGCCTTGGTTTAGGCATAGAACAGGATGAAACAGATAATGAATATATAAGAGTTGAACCATTGGAATACTTTTATGATGGTGATAGAGAAATTACTTCAATGTTAAATATTGCTAATATATCAGTAGATAGTAATGAGAATTTAATCTTTAATACGTGTGAAATTGGCTTTGATAAATATGGAACAGAAGAGGGGACTGATAAACAAAATACATTAGATGGATTTGCAACTAGGCATACTTACAATTTCCCAATTACAACAGTAAAAAAAGTATTCACAAAAATTAGTAATTACATTGCAGACCATTACGCGATAGAATTTACTAGAAGAGTTCAATATTTAACTACATCAACTAATCAATGGAAGTTTGATGATGATATTTTTTTTATATGTACAAATAGAAGTGAAGATGAAAACGGGATTGCTATATCATTAAATATTGCAGAAAAAAATGAGAATTTTGAAGTAACAAACAATATTTTAGCACCTGAAACTGGCTATAATTTAAGGTTGACACCTGCAAGAATGATGTTGTTATGGAATAAATTTTTTTCAGGCGTATATTCTAAATCAGTTGGTAATTCAGTTAAGTTCTCAAACGGTATTTCTAATTATTTGTACCAGTCTAAAATGAACGGTAATACTAATGATAGGTATAACAATCAATTATTAGAAGAAAATCAAAATATTGCATGGGATGATGAAAATAATAGTAATAACTTACCAATTACAGAACCTATATCAATTAAATATACTTACCCAACATCTTTAGAGTTATTTAACACTATAAAAAGTAATCCAAAAGGATATATAAGTTGCTCCAAGAGTAGCACAATTGAACATAGAGGGTTTATTAAAATGATTACATTTACGCCTAATGATGGTACTGCTGAATATGAATTAATAAGACTATTTGGTAATGAACCTCAATGTAATCTTAAATATGTTGAATGCCCATATGTTGAACCTGAATATGTTGAATAATGTCATTATATATAAGTAAAGCTAATCAATGTAAGTTCATTGTTGCAACATTAAATGTAACATTAATTACTGAAAACCCAGTAGATGGAGATTCTTCTGGTCAAATAATAGTTTCAGTATCAGGAGGCCAAAGACCTTATCTTTACTCAATAAATAGAGGTTTAAATCAGTCTAGTAACCAATTTGATGGTTTAAATGCTGGCTATTATTTGATTCAAGTAGTTGATAAATTTGGGGATATTGGTTATGCTTCAACGAGATTATTTGATAATGTTGTTTGCGGTGATTATAACGGTTCAACGCTTCAAGATATAATAGATACAGGACTTCCTATTGGTAGCTTCTTAAATTGTACACTTCAAGACTTCTTATAAAATGGCTTTAAACAAATGGTTAAATAGTGATTTATGGTCAGTATTGGCAAGTAAAACAGATACTTGGGTAGATGCTTTAAATGTTTTAACAGGGGGAACAACAGGACAAAGATTAGTAAAATCTAGTAGTACTGATTTTGACTTTGAATATTCTTCGCCTGAATTATTACAAACAAGTACTACATCTGTAGATTTGTCTACTGTTGTTATAGGTGCAGGTTTTGTATTGGATATCCCATATTGTTCTTATAATATAAATTCAAATTTAAGATTAAAGTGTTATTCAGCTTCATCAACTTCTAATTATGTTATAGGTACAGTATATGGGGTTAGTGGTGGACTAACGGTTAGTATTAGCGTTGAAAAGGTAAGTGGTACAGCTACGGTGAATGACTGGGTAATAGTTCAATACTTTGATGAGTATAGTAAATATGATACAGGAGTTGTAACAGTATTAACTTCAAACACATTAATTGATTCGGTTACTATTGGTACAAATGGAACTTTAGGCTCTTATTCTTTGCACGCTATAAAAAAAGGTAACTTAATAAATTTAAGTGGTTATATTTTAGTAAATGTTTCTGGTGGTAATTTTAATTCAATTGCTTTAACACTAAAACAAAAATACTACATAAAATCAGGTGGTAGTATTGATTATCACTTCCCTTGTAGCGTAGCTCAATATACTACATCAGGTGGTGGTGATAAAGTTGGGACAAGTGGCAATATTACTAATACCTCAAATAGTACATTGAATATTAGTACTAATCAAGATATACCTACTGCAAAAACTTGTATTGTTTATTTAGACATAAATTATCAATCTGACAATTTAGATTAATCATGGCAGACACTCTATATCAATTCACTAATATACTTGGTGTAGAAAAGCCAACGTTTAAACAACCATATCCAACTTGGGGAGTATTTGTAACTCAAATACAATACGATGGTGCAAATACCCCTTATATTGGGTTCTTTGATGAAAATAATACAGTTGTTTATGAACAATTAGGCACAAGTCAAGGTGATAACCTTTATAAGTGGTCATTTGATTTAAGTATTTATACTAATTTATATGATAAGTGTTTACACGCTTACATTTATACTAATCAACAAAACATTTCAGAGCCTGAACCGATTGACGTACTAGCAGAAAGTGAAAGTATATCAGTATCAACATTAAATAATGATGTGTTATTACTAACATACACTAATAATGAAATATTTGATACAATAGATTATACTAATTACACTAACTATACATACGTTAACGCTCAATTAGGGCAAGATTATAATTTTGAAGAAACAAGTACTGTTTATGAACGCTCAAATGGTTCTATTCAAAAACTATCTGCTACATTAAAAGATAATAGAATATTTTTAACTGATTACTTACCAAGATATTTTCACGAAAAGCTATCATTAGCATTTATGCACGACAACGTATCGATTAATAATGAAACATTTGTAAAAAATAGTGAATATGCTATAAAAGCAATTGAAAGATATGCACTTAGTCAAGGTAGCACAACGCTCTCACGTTCAAATTACAATTATGTAAATTCGAATTGTTTATAAACCATTAAAACAACATAATATTATGTCAATTTACACAGATTGCTACGCTATTCCAGACTATATCGCTGATGATTGAGGAGATATTGAAAATGGTAGGGTTAGACACCTTATTTTAAAGAAAAAAACAGCAACTATTACAGACCCTTCAAATGCTTCTGAGTGGAACGCATTAATTGCATCAAATGATGCTTTAGTAATTAAAAATGTTAGGGGCACTTATGATGGAGGTCAAGTAGTTGAAAGTACTGGTTTTGGTGATTCACCTAGTCAATTAACAGGTAGAAACCACGTATTAACCTACATGGATTATACTGTTAAATCAAACGTTGCTTTTTACAATGAGTTTGCAAAAGCTTCTAGTAATTACAATGTTTACTTCGCTACTGAATCATTGATT
>Ga0181355_1001144_pt1 | contig 11712 bp, 8 predicted proteins | sample Fa13VDMM15DN_FD_130099 | JGI IMG/M metagenome (GOLD analysis project Ga0181355, IMG submission 130099) | Freshwater viral communities from Lake Michigan, USA - Fa13.VD.MM15.D.N | ecosystem: Environmental > Aquatic > Freshwater > Lake | place: USA: Michigan | collected 2013-09-23 | reverse complement strand
TTTCCAATGCTCTTGTTACCAATCTTTGTTCTTCCTCACCAGGAATACCATTGTTCATATTAATCCATAACGATGGTAACATACCATTCATTAAGTTGTTAGAGTGGAATTCTTTAATCTGTACATCAATATTAATTGCTGCAATTGCTCCTGAATAATCAGGTTGTGGGTAATATGAGTTTGATGGGGAATATTGTTTGTAATAATATATTTGTGATGGGTCACCATCTTCTTGATTGAATGTGTCATATTCTGTTGGTGGGAACTTTCTTATGTTACCCCAATCAGGTGAATAGTAATACTTTTCAATCTCGTCTGTATCCATATTGATTTTACCACATCTAACTCTACTAAAGTCTAAGTGATAAATCTCAGCGATATTCTTTCTATCTCTTGTCCAAATAACATTTAACGAATAACCTCCAAATAGAATTAAATCCAATGCACATTTTCTCATTACATCAGATACGTTTTCTTTATTGTTGATAAGGTTAATTGTAGCCATTGGGTTGTTTAATGATACAAGACCATCACCCATTATCTGTTCTCTTTTTGAGATTATTACAGCTTTGTGTATTGCACAATTATTATATCTTGAAATAAGATATGCAGGCATTTGGTTATTGTCACCATACAATACCCACGGGTAACGTTGAAACACTTCACTGAATACAGGAAGTAATGGTTCTTGTGTGAAATTAACCTTACCTAATTGGTATTTTTGTTTTTCTTCTTTCATATTTAATCTTGTATGTATATGTAATTTGAGTTATCCTCGTCAGGTGAAATGTATTGAATAAACTCATTTCCCTTTTCAGTTGTACCAACTAATCTACATAAACTAGTGAATACTAATGTTGTACCATTACCAAAGATTTGTAATTGGTATTGTCCCTCGTAATTTAAATCTTGACCAGCAACTTGTAAATTTAAAACAATTTCACAGTACCTGTCATTCTCAGCATACTCAGCAGGATTGTTAGTGTTAACCACGTATGATTTACTCTCCTGTGACAATGCGTGTACAAATGTTAAAGTATATGTATTAAACTCTTGTCTTGAATTATTGTTGATATTCAAGACCAGTTCGTTTTGTTGTCCTTTTTGTATTATTAGCATAGTGATACTCGTATATAATTAAATATAAATTTTTTCATTTTGAAATCTAAATAACAAAAAAAGGGGCTCAACGCCCCTCTTTATAGAATAGAGATATAGAAATTCAGTCCACAACAGACCTACTTTTTCCTAATTCAATTAGTCATTGAAACCACCCGCAGTAAAGATAGAAGATAAAACTCCTGAAATTACGTTTGCTGGTTGTGGTTCTTGACCTGTGAAAATCAATTCAAAACCGTTTCTGTCACCTAATGCAACTCCTGTTGCTGCTGAACCACCTGATAAATACAGACCATTAGTTTGTCCTAAGTAGTATTGTACATCGTTTTGGTCAACTGCAATAATTTGTATAGCATCGTTTTGTGATAATAGTTTCAACTGATTACGTTTGTCTTGGTCATATTTGTAAAGGACAGCGGTTAATACTTGTTCAAAGTAGATTGTACCATTCTCAAAAGATTTGGTTACGTTCTGTGCTAATGAAGAAGTGTTACGCTTCAAGTCAAATTGAAACCAAGTACCTGCTCCTGTGATACCTGTAATAGGACCTGTGGAACCTGTAATTGATACGGATGTAACATCGGGAACAGTTGAACCAGTGGCACCTAAAACATAAATAGATTTTATACCACCAATACCATCTGAACAGCCTAATGTAACTCCTTGTGAAATGTAGCAACTCATATATTATAATTATTAGTTAATTCGTTTATTAAATTTAAGGGGACTTTCACCCCTTAGTTTTTTTAATCTATTTAAGCTAAGTTGTTAGTAGCGAAGTAAACTGTTGAACCGAACAACGCGATTTGAGCACCATAGTTATAGTTTGCTCTTAAACGTAATTCATCAAAGTCCTTAGAATACCAAATAACTAATTTCTCGTGGTCAGACAATAAGTCAAAACCTACAACCATATATTCTGCTGGTCCGATAGTAACTTTGTTAGAACCGTTCAATCCGATTGTTGGGATTACCTTAACGTTTGTGTTAGGGTGAACAGCTTCCATATTACCAGTGATTTCAGAAGAACCAATGTAGTTAGCGAAGAAGTTTGCTTTAGTTAATGCTTGTACATACAAACGGAAGTTTGCATAAGACATAAACACACGTAAATCTTCACGAGACATTGCGTCATCAGATAAAACGTTGATTAAGTTATCTACTTCTGTGATAGGGTTACCTGCAGTACCATATGCTACTGAGTTACTAAATGTTGTTCCTGTTGAGTTTGCAACACCTGTAGTTCCTGTAACGATTAATCCTTTGAAACCCATAAAACAATCAGCACTACCAGCGGTAGTTGCAGTCCATAATTTACTTTCAATTCTTTGTTGAATTTGTTTTACCTTAAGGTCAGCAATTTGTTGTTCAAATGGAACAGTTTCTTGAGTTTGACCTGGTTTCATCAACATTGATTGATAAGTCTCAAACAAATCTTGGTAACATAATGCTTCGTTATATTTCTCGGCACAAGTTGTAATGCTTCTTTGAGTAAAAGTGGTAGTTGTACCTGTTGGTGGGTCCCATCCACATTCACCTGCTTGGAACACAACGGTTGAGTTTAATAGGTTCAATGCTTGTGTTCCTTTGATACCTAATTTTACGTTAACGTATTTTGGAGTTGTTGCACCGATAAGTGCTTTTGATAATAACTCACCACCAACTTGGTCCACATATGAACCGATAGTTGCTACGTCATACGAAAAGTTTTCTTTCTTTAAAATTTTCATAATTTTTATTTTTTTTTAATTTTTAATTTATTTACCTCTTAATGCCTTCAAGTATTCTAATTTACTTTCTAATGCATCTTCTGAGTTTAATTGTTTATTGAAATCTGTTTTACCATCAGATATTTTTTTACCTGCTGGTTCTTTTTTAAATGCGTTGAATTCAGCTTTAACTTCTTCAACTTTTTCTTCCATTAATTTCATTTTCTCAGATATTTTTTCCATCATATCTTTTACTAATGAATAGAATTCAGCCATTGGGTCAGGAACACTAATCTCAGCTTCAGCACCTTTTGGTCCTTCTACTTCAATGTCAGCGAGTTCAACTTCAACTTCAGGTGCAACTTTTTCTTCAATTCTTGCAATAACTCCTTCTACGGTTTCTACCTTTGTACCATCTTCTAATTCGTGTACTCCATCAGGAGCAGGTAATTCACCTTCTTCAGTTACTACAACAACTTTAGCACCTTCCATTAAACTATCTCCCTCAACTTTAATTTGAGTTCCGTCAACCAATTTAGCATCAACGAAAATTTGTTTTACTGATGTAATAGTTCCGTCTTTAACTTGTATTTCAAAGTTTTCAACCAATCTGTATGAACCACTCTCTAATGATACTCTTTCAAACTCATCACTTAATTTGGTGATTTTACCACCGATTTCAAGTTTTAATGTTTCTAAAATTGTATTATCTTCTGTTTTAAAAGATTTAAGTGTAGGTTCGTCAGATATGAAACCGAATTTCACCATCAATGATTTAATCTCTTGGATTGCTGTTTTTGGGTTTGACATAATCTTTTTTCTTGTTTTATTATTGTTATCTTATACTATTAAATATAAGTTTATATATATATTCCCAAACACTATTCGTATTTGTTCAATATCTTCACTACTTCCTTTAAGAACATCTGTTCTCTTGCGAACTCAGCAATCTCTTCAAAGAACCCTGAAACGCTAAAACCTTTCAATTCTCCGTTCTTTACCTTGTTCCAAACTTCTTCGTTCTTTACCTTCATAGACACAAACCAAGTACCTATTGGTAAATCACCATAACCATATTTGTTTGACTTATCTTCTTTATCTTCCTTAATCCAACTCTCAACCACATACACATCCTCAACAGCTTTACCATTATGGTTCTCATCGTTGTTGTCGGTATACTTATTTCTCATATATTTCTCAGCAATCATCTTGATTGTGTCAGCACTGAAATAAACATAGTATGGATTACCAAATAAATCTTTACGGAATATCTTAAGGTCAGGAACCATTGCTGGTCCAATAACCATTTTTTGAAATTTTTTATCATCTACTAAAACAAATTTTTGTTTAGATAAATTAGTATTGTTAATCTTTTCCAATTTGTTTTGTGCCCATTCAATACCTGCTTGTCCACCCCACGCATCTACCATCAATCCTCCACACCCTTCTGAGTATGGAACATCTTTATATTGTAAATGTCTTGCAAATGATGCCATTCTTGATATGGTTTCTTCTGAGATTGCTTCACCCTTAGCAAGTTGGTTAGCTCTCGCTTTACCTACTGGTGTACCACAAGAACCCCATCCATTTTTCTCAGCCCAATCTAACGCTCGTTTTGCGGCGTTTCTCGCACTTTCAGGGTAGTCCGTATAACTTTCAAATGCAATGGATTTTGATACGGTATCACCTGATACTTGGTCAACATAAGATGGTAAACCACCTACGTCATAACCAAAATTATCATAACCACATTTGTTACACATATATGGTTTATCACCACCATCTTCCATATCCCACTTGTGTCCACATTCTTTACAAACTATCATTAACTCACCTGCGTGATATAGATACACACTATCTTCAGTATGTACAGCACCAGTCATTAATTTACCACTAGCATCCTTATGTGTTGGACCTTCGTATAATTTACCATCCTCAGTATAATGTGGTACACCTACCTCAAACTTATTTTTTGATAAACCTAAATTTCTTACTGTTGAACGTGATGGATTTGCTTCAGTTTTATTTGTAATTGTTGATGGTTGAGTATAACCTAATATATCACCATAGTCTTCTGTAGCCACACGTCCTGTTGTAATAGAACCTTTGTTTACTATTGTTGTATCTTTCTTATAAAATAACTTAGCCCATCTGTGTCTACAATTAAATCCACCTCTCCATACCATTGCAGATTGACCAAAGTCATTCTGTAAACTATCCATATCTTCTATTCTCCATACAAAGTTCTTGTTCAATAAATCTGAACAGAAATCTCTTGTGGTTGGTATAATTGGTGCTTGTTTAATTCTTGGGTCTAAAATGTATTTGTAACGAACTAATAAATCTCCTTCGTTCCATTCAGATGGTCCATTTGGTTTAGTAGATAAAAAACTACGTTCACCATTTACCTCAATGAATACTAATTCATAACCATCTTCTGTTAATTCTTTTTCAGGACTACCTTTACCATATAACATCTCAAGATACTTACTATCTTCACCATCAGGTATGTGGAAACATTCCTCAGTTGCTGAGTGTTTATGTTTATTAAACGCTATCCAATTAACTTCAATGGCTGGTTCATCAACAAGGGATATACTATCAATTCCTGATAATTCATCTTCCTCGTCAATTCTCAACTCGTATATTTTATCTTTCTTCATACTATTAAATATAAATTTTTAATTATAACGTTGAAAGGTCTTTTAACCTTGCAAGTTTTTCACTCTCTGATGTTAGTTCATTACTAACAACATAAGTTTTCATTATTACTGGTGATTGTGATTGTTGTGGATTTGATAACGCAGGAGCATCAGGTTTTGTAAATAACTGATTTCCGAATGATGTTCCTCCACCCATTTGGTTTATTGCTGATAACATCGGTGCAAACATAGTTACCGCACCTCTTGTCATTATTGCTTCACCAGCTTCAGCTTCAATCATTGTTCCACCTTGTGCGTGTCTTCTACCACCAATCAAACCACCCTCTTCATAGTTTCTACCCATATTAGGTGTCACTGGTGCAGCACTACTTTCACTTGCATTTGCGGAACCTTTAGCGGAACTTACCGCAGATTTGATTGCACTTATAATACCAAACGCCTGTGCCGCGTATCCAATTAACATTGGAATATTTTGAGGGAAACCAATCTTAGCAGTTTGAGCCGTACCTTCAGCAACCGCAACAATAGAACGTGCTGCCGCTTGAGTTGAGAATGTAATGGTTCTTGAAATCTCCATAACCAATTCTTTCGCTAATAGGATTTGTTTTGCAACTAATGCCGCTCTACCTATATCAGTTTCAGCACCAGCAATTGATATAATATCATCAAGTGCTTTCTGTTTAACAGCAATTCTTGCTCTCTCTGTTTCTTGTGTACTGACTAATTGTTGTTGGTCAATACCTTTCCTTAAATCAGAGTATTTTTGAATAATCTTGTTTCTTTCTATCTCATTGTTCTCAACCGCTTGAAGTTCTAATAATTCAGCTTGTGCTAAGTTTTCTCTTTTTAATTTATATCTTTCATTGTCTGCTTCTAAATCTGTATTAAATAGTTGATTTAATCTATCAATCTTATTCATTTCATCTTGAAGTGCAGTTAATTTTAAACTTCTTTCTGCTTCAACAAATTCTTTCTTTTTGTTAGTTTTATATTGTTCATTAGAAATCTCAATATCATTTAATTCTTTTTTGTCTGTTGTGTATTTCTTTTGGATTGCATACAACTGAGATTGGTACTGGTCTTCAGTTAATTCACCCTTAGCATTTCTCATATTCAAAGCACCAATTTCATCATCCATTAATGCTTTAACCTTCTTCTTATTTTCCTCTACTAACTTAGTATCTCTACCTGTTTTATCATTTAAATATTGTGTTTCAAGATTAGTAAGTTCAATAGTAAGTTGTTTCTGTTCTTCTGCTGTTGTACCTTTTACTTTCTTTAAATCCTCAAGACGTTTCTTTTCTCTTGCGTAGTCTTCGTCTTTTACTTTTTGTTCTTCTTTTATTGCTACTATTGGGTCCTCAGACGCTTTAATTTTAGCTCTAAGTAACTCCATTTGTGATTGTTCTAAATCTTCATTAGATTTAATTAAATCTTGTTGTCTTTTCTTCTCAGCCTCAAACGCAGCCTTAGCCTTGTCTGCCGCCTCTTTCTTTCTTTGTGCCTCTTTTTCTGCGGCCGCCGCAGCTTCTTCTTGTCTTTTCTTTTCGTTCTCAGCAGCCTCTTTACCAACCTCATCAATATCTTTAGTTGCAGACGCAATACTTTCTTTTGACACTCCTAACTTCTCAGCAAAGAATGCAAATGCACTAGCAACCTTTTCAATAATCACTGCTAATGTTTCAAATATAGGAATTGCAACCATATTGATTAACGCAAGTATTGGTCCTAATATTTTACTGAATGCTTGTTGTACTTTGTTAAGTGCTGCTTGACCCTCAGATGTTTTACCTAATGCTTCTTTCAAGAACATAAACGCACCAACCACTAAGGTAACAATTGCTAATATTGGATTTGCAACAAGTACCTTAAACGCCTTATCAACACCTTGAATTGACTGACCAACTAAACCTGCAACACCTGGCATTGTAGCCAAGGCGTCCTCAAATTTCATTGCTTTCAATGTGGTTATTTCTAATTGGTCACCTAAGTCATCTAATTGTTTCTTAGCCTTACTCATTCCCGCTAAGTCACCCTTTTCCTCGGCCTCTTGGAATGCAATGGTTGCTTGTCTAATCTGTAAACGAAGGGACTTAAATTTACTCTCAGTTTCGTTTAAAGTATCTTTGGTTTGTTGAAATGCTGTATCAGCATTCTTAAGTTCTGTATTCAGTTTTTTCCACTCAGGACTACCTAATGGTAAGTCATTTAATTTCTTCTGAGTTTCACTATATACTTCTTTGAATTGGTTTAACGAGGTTTTCGTTAAATCCAATTCTTTACCATCTACCTTTATTTTAAAATCTACTACGTTAGTCGCCATAATTAATTAATATTTTTTAACATTGTACTGATGAGAATGCCGTTACAACACCAGTTGATGAGTTTATATCCCAACAAGCACTATTCATAAATATATTTGTATATCCTGTTAATATAGTATTTCCTCCTGCATCTACATATACTACACATCCCACACCAAATGAACCAGCATCACAATTTGAAAATAATGTTCTAGCATTTATACCAGCATCATTACAAGCTGCTGCTACTGAACTACCATATCCACAACCACTAAATGCGGTTAGACCACCTGCTGTTGGAGTAGGTGTAGGTGTACTTGTTGGAGTACTCGTAGGAGTAGGAGTAGGAGTTGGTCCACCTGCTGTAGGAGTTGGAGTTGGTGTACTCGTAGACGTTGGTGTAGGTGTCGGAGTTACCGCAGGGTCAAATCCTGTACAAACATATCCTGTATTACAGTTACCTGTTAAATAAGTTAATGTTAAATAAGATTGGTCAATACCCGTTGTTCCAACAGGGTCATATTGAACCACACTACTAATAACTTGGATACATTGATAATATGTACCTGGTCCAACGCTGAACGCCCTTGCGGTTAATACACCAAAACAATCATTATATTGAAGTGTTGCAATTGTTCCACCTTCAGGTCCTGGTATTGTTGTACCTGTCACTACAATAGGGAAACAATAACATTGTCCTACTGGTGCAGGTGTGGCGGTTGGAGTACTCGTTGGTGTACTAGTTGGTGTAGGTGTTGGTGTACTAGTAGGTGTATTTGTAGGTGTACTAGTTGGTGTAGGTGTTGGTGTACTAGTAGGTGTATTTGTAGGTGTAGGAGTAGGAGTAGGAGATGCAGGTACTGTAATTGGTAATGTAACACATACAGGATAAATTGATTTTAAACCAATAAATCTAACCTCAAAGTAATATGTTCCTGTTGTAAAACCTGATATACCTAATTGACTTGGTAATACTGTAAATGTATTTGAAATGACCGATGTATTACTACCTCCACCATCAACATAATCTTTTACCAATCTCCAAGGTTTATAATATAATTGAGTATTAGCCATCATATGAACAGAAGCCAATGACCTTGTATTGTCAGGTTTTATAAACTCTTCAGCACCATTACGTGACCAAGTTGCAAGTATATTAAACGTAATACCTGTACTTGATATGGTTGTAGCCGAAAATGTAGTTACAACACCCGATACACTGTTATTATTAATTTCGTGTTCAATCTCTAAATCATATTCCGCTACCTGATTGTTTGGGTAAACAAAGTTTTGACTTAGTATCTGACTTTTATATTTCCTACTCATATAATTAAATATAATTTATTTTAACTTTAGTTTTGAATTATTAACAAGTTAAGTTATTACTACAACCAAAACCCGCACAAGAACCTCTACAAGTTGCTGCTAATACCGTATATTCATAATTTGGGTCAACACCACAACTTGCAGCATTAGTACAATTTATAAATGGTGTAAATCCTGTTAGAGTACTATAACAGGTACTAGTACCAGCACCTATTGTAAATCTACCTGTACAACTACTACTAAAGAAACCATCTAAATCATAAACACTTCTTACAAATATAGCTTGATTTAATGCAGTTGATGAACATAAATCAAACTCAACATATTCACCTAATGTATATTGATATGTACCACTAGCATTAGTCCAAGCTCCTCCATTTACCCTAAATCTAAATGTTATAACACTACCACCTGTTCCCGTACAACAACTACAATATGATGATGAACCAACTACTCTTTGCCACCTAATTGTAAAACCATCAAAAACATATCCCGTTTGAACTTCACCATAAGATGTACCCCAAGAATTTGTTGCAAATGATTTATAATAATATGTTGAACCAGGTGTTAACCCTGTTATTTCTTTTGTATATTCACCTGTTGTACCTGTAACGGTTACAATTGTTGAACCCGTAAAATCCATATTATTTGCATATTGATAACCTCTACTTGTCACAGTATTTGAACCAGCACTTGTAACATCACCATTAAAATAAACAACAGTATAAGTTGCTCCTGATGAAGTCAATGTTTCAACTGTCGGTGGATTACCTAATGTTGCACCACTAACCAATTCACCCAAACTATATTCACCATTATTATATCTCACAAATGCTCTAACATAATATGTGGTTACATCATTTAATCCTGATAAGGTATATGACCAACTATTTGATATTGCATTAGGAGATACTGATTTTATACTACTTGTAGTTACACCTGATGTTATTGAATAAAACACACCTTGTTCAGCAATTTGTGTTAAATATGCTGGTGATACTGAACCTCCAACTGTCATTGAAGAAGATGTAAATCCTGTTAAGACATTTGTATCAACATCTAATGCTGAAGTTGAGAATGTAAATATTTGACCATATTCTGAACCAAGTGAATTTACCGCATATGCTTTATAATAATATACTGCAAATGGTATTAAATTAGTTGCGTTATATGAATAGTTACCTGTTGAACCAGTTACTTGTACAATTGTATTTCCTGTTGTTAATGTTGGGTCTAATCCATATATAAAACCTCTTTCTATAATTGGTTCACTACCAGCTAATTCTTCTGTTCTACCATTAAGTGTTGCACCTGAAAATGTTACACTTGTTGCTGCATATGTATAAACAACGGGTAATATTGGAAACCCTTGGAAATTAACTTCGTAATTAAATCTATATGATGCTGGTATTGTAGTTGCTGTAAACGATACTGATAAAGTTGTTCCCGTGGTAACTCCTGATGATATTAATGTTGATTTAATACCAAAGTCACCACCTTCATTATCATTCGTATAATCTTTTCTATATGCAGTATAATCACCTCCTGTACCACCTTGATATGTAAAATCAATTCTAACAGTATCACCAACATTTAATGGTGATGTATATAAATTATTAATGTCGGTATATTGGTTATATTGAGTTACACCATTTATATCAACTGAAAATAAATCAGGACCTAAATCGTTAATTACTTCATTAAATGTTACTAATAAACTATTCATATTTATATATATATTTTAACACGGACTACCGCAAACTACATTGTTCCAACTTGCTAAATCAGCAAATGGATATGCATATCTTATTGTTGTACAATCAGCACAATCAGTTATAGTTTGTGTACCTAAACTACCATAGAACTTATATATTGTTCCTGCTGCAGTATCATACTTAATCCAACCTGTATCAGTTATGTTTAAGGTTGTTCCTGTTGTATATGGTGACACAGGTGATGAGCCAGGTGCCGCTGACAATGTTACTCCATTTGCTGCAGCGTATCCTGCAAATGTTGCACAATTAACTGCCACATTGAAGAATGCTTTATTAACACCAAATGTATTTGAAAGACACCATATGTTCTGAGCATTTTCATATTCATTCATACTTGCTGATAAACTTACATTATCAATAAACAATAGATTATTAGTATCATCAACCCAAAATAAATAAGTTGGGTCACTATATTCTTCTTCTGTTATTTCAGTCATAGTATAATACCAAGTAGTACCAAAACCAGCATCTGTATAAGATGATGTAATTCCACTTACACTACCACCTAAAGCACCAACCATATAGTCATAAAATATTGACCAATAGTAATATGTTCTTCTTATTGAATTAGTTTCTTCACCATTGAAAGAATAAACAGCACCTATTGTATTTTCTTCAGGATTAAAGTATGTTCTGAATTTATAAACTTTGATACCCGATTGATTACAATAAACATATTTGAAATATCTTGTAGGATATGGTTGTGGTCTTACACTATTGTTAGTTTGAACCAGTTCCACCTTTGTAAGTTCAGGATTAGTTAAATCAAATCCCTCCAACTTATTCACGTAGAAATATTGTTCTTGTATTTTAATTA
>Ga0181355_1001142_pt1 | contig 11726 bp, 24 predicted proteins | sample Fa13VDMM15DN_FD_130099 | JGI IMG/M metagenome (GOLD analysis project Ga0181355, IMG submission 130099) | Freshwater viral communities from Lake Michigan, USA - Fa13.VD.MM15.D.N | ecosystem: Environmental > Aquatic > Freshwater > Lake | place: USA: Michigan | collected 2013-09-23 | reverse complement strand
TTTTTTAAACATTAAATAAATATTTCCATAATTATTTTTTAATTTTTTAAAATTATTTAGATTGGATTCATTCATTGATTGTGATAACCCCGTTCTATATTGAATTAAAGAATTTTCTAAAACACTCATTTTATCATTATTTGTAGGTAAAGTTGTTTCGGCAATATTTTTAACTGGATTTAAAGTAATATAGCTTATTTCTTTATCTAATTCAGTAACTAATTCATCAGCATATTGTTTTGCTAATTTATCAGTTGCTTCTGCACTTAAATTTGTATTTGTTGTACTTGTTGCATCTGCAATTATATTTGTGCCAGATTTTCTATTTTTATTCCAAAAATATAAACCAGCTAAAGCACCTACACCTATTAAACCGAAAAGTATTTTTTTGTTATTCATAATCTTATTTTTTAAATTTTTTATATGCAAGGTAACCAGCAATCATAACTCCAGCAGTAACTAAAATATAATATATTGGTTCTTTTGTTTTATTTTTTTGAGCATTAGACATAGCTTTTTCTGAATTAAATTTTGCTTGTTCTAAAGCTATATTTTGTTTTTCAATTTGACTTTGCCAATTAAAATTTTCTCCAGTTTTAGCAATTGGTTGTTGTTGTATAAATGGTGGAACAAATGGAATACTATTTTTTAACATTTAATTTATACCACTATAATCAAATTTACTTGGTTTTTGTGTATTAGATTCTATATTAAACACCTTATTGTAATTTGTCATACAATCATCAAAACTTTTAAATTTTGTAGTATCATAACCATAATTACAATATTGAAATTTACCTTCTTCTGGTGTTCTTGGTGCCATTAAACTCATAATATTTATTTTTTATCTTATTACCATTTTATTGTTTTCAAAATTTCTGATAAATTTATCGATTCTATCAAATCTTTTCTTGTTACTATCGTTTGGTGCATCTTTAAAAACTTCTAAAAATGCTTGATAACCTTCAATTCTTGGATAACCCAAACCTAAATATATTAACAATCCGTTTATATCTGCTTCACTTTCATTGTCCATATCTTCATTCACATAAAAGTGGCTAAATTCGTGGCACAATATTGCAAAACGCATTGGAATAGTGTACTTGTCAAATTGTTTTTTAGAAACTTGAATCCTTCCAGAAACTTTTGAAATTCTGGCTGGAGTTGTAAGTTCTTTTCCGTTACTGCTAACAATAGTTGGTAAATATTCAATTATAAACTGACCATTGTCTGATTTATACGATTTATTTGTTTGTAAATACGATGAATTAAAACAAAATCTTTGTGCAAAATCTACGAAATAAGCAACGTTTTTGTTTTTTATATCTACAACATCCATTCTTTTTTCTAATGGTGTTTTATCAATGCTAACAACTTGTATATTTTTTTCTTGTTCTTTTGGAACATTTCCTTTATTTTCATCATATACTGATAATATAACAGAATTTGAAGTTAAAGGCATCCTAATAAAAAACGTTTCTGTATTGTAAATTGTTTTATATCTGTCTGTAAAAATAATTTTAGATTTTTCTTCATCTACAATTTTTATTGTAACTTTTGTTGGTGTGTTTACTTTTACAACAACTTTAAGGCACATTTCGTTATATCTTGTTTGGATTCTAAAATTCATATTTATTTTCTTTTTTGATATACCTTATAAGCTAATGCAACTACTATAACTAATGTAGATGCTACTAATAAACCTTTATTCAATCCAAAAATTTTATTTTTAGGAACAATTTTTTCTTTTTTGTTAATTCCTAATTCTTTTTCAAACCTTTCTTTAGAAATATTTAACGTATCTTTAATTGAATTGTTATTTAATGAACCTTCTAAATCAACACCTTCAAAAGCCAAAAACTTTTTGTTGGGTATAAAAATACCTTTTGATTTTTCTCGTTCTAACCAATCTTTAAAACTTAAAGATGTATTACTTTCTTTCCAAAGTCTATTGGCACTCTTTTCCATAGTTATTTTGTTGTAGTTGTAGTTTCTTTTTTCAAATCGGCAATAGGTGTATTTTCAATTTCTTTTTTTGGAGCATAAAAACCTTTGTAAAGATACGCTAATGCACCAATACCTACTGAAAATAATACTGCTCCGATAATTTTTTTCTTTTTCATAATTTATACGTTTTGGCTTTTCTTCCATGCTCTACCTACAACCCATACGACTGCAAATAAAACTAATAATCCAGTTCCTACACCTAATACATATTGAGTTGTAGTTTGTTTTTTTTCTGTGTTATAAAAATTATCCATTTTTTTATTTTTGTAAAGTTAAATAATTATTTTATTTCTCTTGTGATTTTTTCCATCCTTTTCCAATGATGTAAGCATAAGCATAAACCATTCCTAAAGAAAGTACTACTCCTACTAATCCCATTACTATATTTGTTTTTTTCATTTTAAAAATTTTTATATTAAACTTCTTTTTTAGAAACTAATCTATAAACAATATATCCAACTAAAGCTATTAATCCAATTTTAATAAGATTTTTGTTTTGTTTTGTTTCTCTTGTATCGTTAGCGTTATTAGAAACAATATCTTTTGCTTTTTCTACAATTGTTTGTTCTTCTACTACATCTTTTGGTAAATTGTAATCTGAAAAGAATCCAAAATTTCCCATAAATCCAAATGGTCTTTTTAATCCTAATTTATTTTCTTCTTCTGTTGTCATTGCAAAATTTTGACCATTATGTTTTTTTAAAGAATAGAAAATATCATTTTGAATTGTTCCTTTTTGATTTGTTTTAATTACTTGAATAGGGTCGCCTTTTTTAATTTTAAAAAGCATACTTCTTGGAATACCTATTCCCATATTTTGAATCATAGATGGTTTGTCATAATCTCTTTTAGCAATAGTGTCAAAAACTTCTTGTTTAATTTCTACAACCATATTAGGTTCTGCTCCTTTATAACCACCTTTAATCATTAATTCTTTTTGAGCAATCAACGAATTTGATTCTCTATCTGTTTTTAGTGGTTCAAATGGTGGTAAACCACCTCCTACTGAACCATCTGGTCTTATAAACATTGTCATAACTATTTATTTTTTCATTAATCTATATCCGAAATATCCTAAAACTAATACTCCTACTCCAATTCCAGCATACATTAAAGTATTTGGTTTCTTTTTAACTTCTGGTGCAACTGCAACTGCTGGTGTAGTTGTAGTTGGTGTAGTTGGTGTAGTTGGTGTATCTTTAATTGGTTCAACTACTTCATTTGGTACAATTGGTTTATCCATAACTACATCTACAATTGTTGAAGTCGCTGTATTTGTTAAATTAGAAGCTAATCCTACTGGAGAAAGTGCTATATAATCTTTAACACCAATTTGTTTAGTATCAATTACTTTTTGAATAGTTGGTTTGGCAACACTTACTACTCTTGCAACTGGATTAATATTTTTAATGCTAATTTGTCTTGTAACTTTTCTTAAAAATCCCATATTTTATTATTTTTTATTAACAATTATTGCAGTTCCAACACCACCAATTACTGCTCCAACTAATCCAGAGATATAAACATTTTTTTGTTTATAGAATCCAAACATCATCCCAATAATTAAGCCAGTTACTGCACCATTTACAGATGCTTTTGTAGTTAGCATCAGAATTTCTCTTTTGTCTAAACTTACAATATCTTTGACTTCTTCTAAATAATCTTTTTCTTCTTCCATTTTATGCTTTTTTTCTGGTTACTGCCCATATAACAAGACCTAAAACTAATACACCACCAACTCCTAAAGCTATATATAAAGTAGTATTTCCTTGTGGTTTTGCTTGTGCTAAAGCAAGTGCAGTTTGAGATTTTAGTTTTTCTCCTTCTAATGCTAATTTTTGTGCTTCTAAAGATAATTGTCCAGATTGAAGCATTGCATCTGCTTGTACTTGTGATGCTTTTAAATTGTTTTTACTATTAAAAAAACCACCAACACCACCAATTAAACTTGTAGCTAAACCACCATAATCAAAAGTTGAACCACCTCCAGTTTTTGTAGAAGTTGTAGGAGTTGTTTTATTTTTTCCAAATCCTAAAAAATTTGAATAATTATCGGTTTCAATTTTAGAATTTATAAGTTCTTCATTTGCAAAATATAAATCAATAAAATCTTTTCTAAATGAAACTGATTTATCTAAACCATAAAAAGTTGCAGTAACTAAATTATCAATATTAAAATTAATTGTATCTACTACTACACCATTTTCAGTCAATAATTCTGTGATTTCAGTTGGAAATAATCCAACCATTCCACCTACTAAAGTACCTATTTTTTCTGCGTTCATATTATTATGATTTATTTTTAGTTGCAAAATAAATTGCTCCACCTACTACTAAAATACCAGCTATACTTAAACCTATTATTGCTCCAGTTGATAAACCCTCTTTTTTAGGTATATTACCAGAAGGTAAAACTCCTAATTCAGCTAATTGAACATCGCTTTGTTTAATTTGTACACTTGCTTCTGCTAATGCTTTTTGAGTTTTATTTTCATCTAAATCTAAATAACCTTGAAAACCAGTTTGTAATAATCCTAAAGCATCTGCAAAAGAAAATTTCTTTTTTGGTGTTGTTTCAGCATCTGTACTTTTAACTAAAGTTAAATCATAAGGTTTAGGTTTATTATAACCAAAAGTATTAGGTTTATTAGCACCTAAAGTAGGACTTGGAGGAAAAAGATTTTCGTCAAATTGTTTTGTATCAAATACAAAATTAGAATAAAAACCATCCATTCCAATTAATACACTTTCAATTACTTCTGGTTCTGATAATAATTGGTTAAATTCAATTCTAAAAGATTTTGAAGTTTTTAGTAAATTAGTAACAATTAATGCAAGTTGCATATCGGTAGCATTTACTGGATATTTAACTCCATTTTTAGTTAATAAAGCAAGAAGTTTTGCTCTTTTTTTCATTACAACATACATTACTGATGTTGCACCTATCATTGGATTTGCTAATCTCATATTATTTATTTTTATAAATTAATGCTAAAGAAAACATAACTGCTCCAAAAAACAAAAATAATCCAGTTTGATTTGCAATTTGTTCTTGTGATTTTGTTGGTGTAGTTGTTGTATCTCCAGTAGCGTTTAAATAATTTTCTTGTCTGTTAGCACACGACTTACAACCACAAGTTTTTTTGTCATCATTTTCGTTGCTAAACATTTCTAAAATGATTTCTTTGTCTGGATGATTTTCCATAACTTTTTTCAAAGCTGGTTCTCCAACATTTGCAACTAATTGAGATAATCCCATATCTGGAGTTTTTGCAATGGTATAACCAAAAGAATCTATAATTCTTTCTGCAACCATAGGATTATTTTCTGCAACATATTGATATACTGACATAATTTTTTTTTTATTAAAAAAGGGCAAGTTGAAATGAATCATCCTTGCCCTTTTCAATTATACATTAATTCGATTTTATCTCAATAAAGGGATAAATTACGCTTTAATTTTAATGGTTTGACCATTAGTTACTGGCGGAGTTCCGAATTGTCTGCTTACTGCTTGACCACCTAATGCACGAGCAAGGTTTATGTTGTCTGCTGGGTAGAAGTATAATTTCACAGACGCACCTGCCAATACTTGACGAATGATAATTTTAGTGAAACCATCGATTCTATAAGCATACTTCATAGCAATAATGCTTGTTTGTTGCTGATATGGGTCAATAGTTGGTACTAAAGTCTTTTGTGCTAAATTACCATTAGCATCTCTTGTGTTTACAGATAAAGTTTCTAAAACTTGGTTTGTAGTACCAGATTGGATATAAGTTAAACCAACTGAATAAGGATTATTCATGAATTGGTATAACATTTCTTGATACGTTACATCTGAAATACCAGAACTAATTGTGATTGAACCAATTACTAAATCTCCACCAGCAGTAAAACCAGCATTGTTAATATATTGGTATGAACCTAATACTTCAAAATTAGCAACTGCTGAACCAGAAGTTGAAGTAATGTTTACAATATAAGGTTGTGAAGTTTGAACTCCACCACCCATGTTTCCACCAGCGTTAAAGAAGTCATCTCCAGTGAATGATAAATCTTCATCGATAAATCCATCTGCATTAGCAAAAGATTCCATTGCATTTCTTTGAGCCGAAGCTAAATATTTTCTTACGTTTGACATTTTGTTTAATTTTAATATTTATAATTTAATTTTTTACTCTATTGGTGTAACATCCATTGGGATTGCTACTTTTGATTTTAAATACTTTCTTTCGATTGCATTTGCTACTAAAACTGCTCCAGTTACAATAAGGAAAGTTTTTAAAATAGTTACTAATTCTTGTTTCATCATTTCAGAATGATTGATTTGTTTTTAAAAAATTTTGTTGTAAATAATATTTATATACAGATACAATATTATTTTACTTTTCAAAAGTATAAATAAAAAATATTATAAAAACAACTTTTTTGTCAAATATTAGAAACAATCTAATAAGACTTTTGTTTCATTTATAAGCATAAAAAAACCACTATAAAAGTGGTTTGTTTTTTTTTTTTGTATTTCTATTTAGTTAGTATGTAATATCCAGTTGTTGATGCTCCTATTAATGCTAATATTTTATATAGTAAAGTTTTCCTTTTATATTTGCGTAAATCTTTTAAATATGTTTTTGATATTTCTTCTTGCATAGTAAACATTTCATCTTTTTTTAAAAGCAAAGAATTTAAATTTTCAATTTTGCTTTCACGATTCAAAATCATGCTATCCTTAATAACTACTTTTTTTGTAATTCGTTAATGTTTAATTCTAAATAAAAAACTTTTTTCTTACAAAAATCTCCAGAAACTAAATCAGTAGCAATTTTTTCAGCAATCCTTGTACTAATTACGACTTTACTTGTATCTCTCTGCGAAATACTTTTCCCACTCGTTAGGAGTATAATCCCTAAAAGAATCAATTGTAGTTTTTTCATCTTGATTTAATTTTTTAATTGATGTATTGTTTTTCTGAATATTCTTATCTACACGCTGAATTTGATTATTTAAATTTTCAAACTTTGCATCTAATGATTGATTGTCAATTTTTATTTCATTAATTTCTTCCTTTACATCATCCATTTGAGTTTTTATATAATTCACTTTACTATTACCCATGAAAGTAAATAAAAAGTTTAATACCACAAAAAACAACACTATTGCTACACTTAATATCAATAGTGTTGGAAACTTCTCTTTTAAATAATTATACATAAGGTATATATGTTGTTTTACCACCTTGCTTAACTGCTCTTAAAACTTGCTTACGTTGTTTGCCATTTGTTTTATAAGAAACGTGAATCCACTCTGGATTGTCTTTTGTTCCAAATTCCCAAATTAATTGGTCAAAATTTAAATGTTTCTTAATGTAATCAAAAACGTGCTTATTTGTAATTCCACTATTGTTACCATCCATATCAATATCAATAGCTTCTCCTAAACAATGCTGGGATGTTAAACTACCACCAATGGCAGTATTTAATTCTTTACTTCTGTAACCACTACTTATATGTATTGGTTGTCCAAAGTATCTTCTAATTGGTTCAAAAATATTTATTGCTAAATTTTTTAAATTTTCTATATGTTCTGGTTTAGGCATATTGCTTATACCTTTTCTTTTTGCAGTTTCACTTCTTGTAAGTTCTGCTAAATTTAAATGTTGTGTAATTTGCATAATTATTCTGTTTTATCTGATTTATTTTTTCTAAAAATTTTTTCAGCTCCAGTAATTCCTAATGCTCCAAATGATAATAAAGCAACTGCATTTACTAATGATTCACTTGGTGCTTGTTCTAAATGACTAAAACTATTTGCAAATAATGTTATAAATAAAGTCAATGACCCTAAAATACCTACAAATCTTTTTGAACTTGGTTCATTCCCTTCGCAAAATAATTTTGCTATAAATCCTCTTTCTTTTTTCATATTACGTTTAAATTTTTAAATTGTGAATATCCTAATTTATATGCTTTGAAATAAAAATTTACATAAATTTTTTTACTTATTTGCAGTCAATCTGATAATTTCATATTTTTTTTACTTAATGGATTATGAGTTTTTTTGCAAAACTTTACTACTTCAATTTCTTCCATTTATAAATAATAATTTAAAATTCTTTTTCGTTGCTCCTTAACTGCTGATTCTGGTGTATGTACTTTTGTACCTTTTCCAATATCTCTTGTTTGAAGCATAGGCGAAATTAATTTCTTATAATTTTCTGAAATATATAAATCAACAATGTTTTCAAACTTTTTCCTATCTACATTTTTAATTTTTTCATCATCAATATCTACATAAGTAAAATATCTTTGATTATTGTAATTGTGATATTCGCTATTTACATAATTTTCTACTAATTTAAGCATTTCGTATTTATCCTCAAATTTTGTTCTATGTTTATCCACACTATCGGTGTTTTTATGGAATCTAATCCAATTTAAGTTTTGCCAAATTTTAGGCGAAACCCTACCAACCGATTGAAAATGTAAGATAATGTCGGTATCGGTATGTCTGTTAGTACAAATAGCACCAACAAGGTCATTCGGTAAGTAATCTGAAATATATCTATTAACATCTTCTATAAGTAATAATCCTCCTCTAAAATCATTTAGAATTTTAAATAACGTATCTTGAATTTCATTTATTGTCATTCTTTTTCCATTATCATGGAATGGTCTAATTCTTCGCATTTCTATTTTTGGATGAACAGAAAAACGCATAACATCGTTTATACTTATTGCTCTAATATCCTCAAATTCATCGTTTACATCTAATATTAACACCCTTCTTGGTGCAACTCCTTTTGCTGGATTTCCTACAACATATTGTTGCATCATTTTGTAAGTTTGATATGTTTTACCACATCCTTTTCTACCTACTGCAACTCCTAATTTTGGTTCTCTTTCTTCCATAGTTATCTTTTAAAAAAATCAGAAACAAATAATAAAACAAAAATTATATAAACCAACAAACTTATTAAAAATAAACATAAAATTTCTTTATCTTGATTTTGATTTTGTTTATATTTTTTCATTTATTATTTTGCTTTTGGTTTACGACCTCTTTTTGCTCCAGTAGTACTTTTTCTAACTGGTTTGGTTGGTTCTCCACTTAATTTTTCTAATTGTGATAAAATTTCAGCATCTCCAAATTTAGGCATATTGTCTGCTTCTTGAAAATCTTGTGAGAATCCACCATTGTTTTTTAAATTATTAAAAACACTTCCAGCTTCTTCTGGTTCAAAAAATTCAATTTGTTCTTCTAAATTAGTTTTTTGTCTTTTTGGTTTTTTAATAACAACTTCTTCTTCATCTGCATAATACTTAATTGGTTCTTCTTTTTGTACTGGTGCTGGTGCTGGTCTTTGTACTTGACTTTCACGCAATGCTTGTGTATTTTCTTTTAAAGAATCTAAAATATTATTAGATGTTTTTTTTAGCATTACTACTTGTGCAACTTTAGTACCAAAATCTGTAACAAAATAATATCCTAACAATTGTTCGTCAGTCATTCCAATACCACGCTTTTTCAGTACACGAATTAATGGTGGTTTTACATTTTCCTTAAATTCTTCACTTACTTCAAACGCATCTTTAATACTTGCATTATATTCTTGTGCAAAATCTTTAACAGAAACATTACCAGATTCAGTTGGAATTTGAATATCTCCATCAATTTCTCCTTCGGCTATTAATCCATCTAATTTCTTTTCATTAATTTCTGGAACTTTTCCTAACCAACCACAACCTTTTGCATACAAATCTAATGTCATTTCTGCCATCATTTCTGCACCCATTGTTTTTTCTTTGTTATCTAATTCAGAATAACTTTCGTTAAATGGTCTATCTGGTTCTTTTTTACCAGATTCTTCTTCTGGCTCAAAGTCTGAAAAGTTTGGTCTTTGAAAAGTTGGTTCAGCTAAATCTTCAACAACTGCATCATCAGTTGCTAAAACATGATTTGTATAACTTCTCTTTTTTACTGGTGCATCAAGTGGAGAAAAATTATCTTCAACAATTGTAGTTTCAATAAATTGTTCTTTGTCTTGTTCTTGGTTAATTTCCATAATCTAATTGTTTAAGTTTGGTGTTTATGTTTTCAATTTTTTCGATAATTACTATATCAGATTTATGTCGTGGATTCAATTCCATAACTTCATTTGAATAAATAGAAATTAAATTGTTTGGTTTTTTTAATAAAAAAGAAATATCTGCAACATCAAGATTTAAAATATCTTTTAAAATAGTAGCAGTAATTCCAATTGCATATCTACGATTATTTTTTCTCATTCGAGAAAAGAAATCATCGTATTGAATTTTAAATTCATCACATACAATTTGAATTATCATTCTGGATTTTACGATTATATCATCGTGTAAATCTGTGTCGTTTTCTCTTGAAATTTTCAAAATTTCAATAAGTTTTTCTACTCCAATAACTTCTAAAGTCTTATTTAACTCCAAAAATATCTTTGTAACGTTGTTGGTTTTAGTTTCTTGGTTCATTTTATCCTATTTATATTTCATACTTTTTTGTAAAATTTGGATGTTTTAAAATTTCTTGCCCTACAAATTTAGCAAAATCATTATCAGTAGCAAAATGTAAACCTAAATAAATTCTACTATATGCAATATCATTAATCATTTCTTTGCAAAATTGATATTCATTTGGGTATTTATTTGCAATAACATTTAACAAAACATACGCTTCTAAAGTATGTCCAGAAGGGTATGATGGTGTATCTGCTGAAAAACTTGAATATGGAAATAATTTTAGTTTGTAGTATTGAGCTATTTGTTTTGGTCTTGGTCTTTGAAAATGATATTTTAATTTCATAAGAAGTGGTTTAATATCTTCTATAATATTTTTACACATTTCTTCTACATCAATTTCTTTTTCTTTAAAAGTAGCAATAATAACTTGAAGTAAACTTCTATCATAAGACTTGTACCTTGCTAAATAAAATTCATTACCTTCGTTTGAAATATCTGATAAGTAATCAACAATTTCGTTTAATTCGTCTTTTACTAATTCAGAACTTGAAAGTGGAAATGAATCTTGTTTTAGTTTTGGAAACAAATCATCTACAATAGAAATTTCTTCAAGGTATTTCTTTTGCTCAATTGTTGGATTTCCGTAAGTTACTTGGTCTAAATTCATAGTTTTTATTTAGCTAAACATTCTTTCATAAATAATGCTTTTGCTTCTTCTCTTGCTTCTTTTGAAGCAAAACGCATAGTTGATGCTTTTTCATCAAATTCAATTTCACATTTAGATACTTTTGCAGTATCTACAACCACATCTTTTAAATCTGTTGCTATTTCTTCCACAACCATTTTGGTTTTTTTCATGAAATTCATTTTAAATGCGAAATAACCTATTGCTACTCCACCTAATACTAATAATACATCTTTTGCTGTCATTTTTTTGTTTTTTATTTGTTTATTTTTTTATTTATGATTCATATTTATAAATACACTTTTTGGTGTTATTTTCCCATCTCATATATTTTGTATTTTCACAATTTATTTGGTCTTTGCTTTTTTTATTTTTATTCCAAAAGTAAAAACCAGCTATTGCTCCAATACCTAATAATCCGTATAGTAATTTTTTATTTTTCATCTTATTTTACGTTTTTAATAATACTTTCTGCTTCTGTTAATGTTACATTTGTACCATCCCATTTAGCTTCTAAAAATCTTGTCCACGTTAAAAATGAT
>Ga0181355_1001141_pt1 | contig 11730 bp, 6 predicted proteins | sample Fa13VDMM15DN_FD_130099 | JGI IMG/M metagenome (GOLD analysis project Ga0181355, IMG submission 130099) | Freshwater viral communities from Lake Michigan, USA - Fa13.VD.MM15.D.N | ecosystem: Environmental > Aquatic > Freshwater > Lake | place: USA: Michigan | collected 2013-09-23 | reverse complement strand
TGCTAAATACATGGACGAACAATTTGCTATTAACATGGACGAGATAGGAAGACCAACAGACTACATCCCAGAAGCAGATTTTTATGTTAAACCACCTATGCTTACACCAACAGCCACAGTAAATGTTGGTGCTCTTGCTGGATTTAGAGCACCTTACGCTGGCTCTTATGATGTTTGTTATACCTTTGTTGCCGCTCAAATAATAACTACTAATGGTATTGGGGAGGATAGTAGAATTGTCCCTTGGGAAAGTGGACCTTCTCCCATAAGTGATAGTGTAGTTCCTGTTCTTGCTACAAACGATGGTGTATCAATAGGCAACTTACAAGTATCAAATGTTTATGATGGATATAAAAAACGTTTCTACATACGTGTTCCAAACTCTAATCGTTTTTATTCCACAAGTGCTTATCCACTTGCCGACAGCATAACTACTTCTGCTATTCCATTAGATAATGAAATACTTACAAATTGTAAACCACTTCCAGAACACGGAGGAGTTTATCAACGCATTAGACTTTATCCAAGACAAGACGCAGATTATCTTGTTATGATTAGATACTTGTATCGTCCTCAAAGATTAATAGATGATACAGATAGTCCAGATGTTCCTGCTTCGGGTCATAAGTATCTTGTGTTTAGAACAGCAGAAGAATTATTTATCAAACATAATAATCTAAACCAAGCAAAGATTTATCAAGAGAAAGCCAACAAAGAACTTCTTAATCTTGAAAATAGATGGTTGAGTGAACCTGCTGCTATTCACGTTAAGAACGCATTTGCTACTGGAAAGAACTTGTTTGATTTCCGTTACTCACAAACTCTAACCAGTAAAGGATAAAGATAATGAATACAGAAAGCAAACCAAAGTATTCTGGTATTTTAGGTATTGATGAACGTATCGAACCTAACCCAAAATCTTCTTACAAACTAACTAACTGGACCATAGACCCAAAATCAAAAGGTTGGGACAATCGTATTGGTTATGAGACTATTGTTTCTAACATAACAAGTTTATCTAACTGGGCTGGTTTCCAAAATGGTGGACCAGTAAACTCTGTTTATTATTGGAACACACATCAAGGTGCTAAATCCTTTTTGCTTTACGAACAAGCCTATGCTAATGCTACTACTAAAATCTTTCCAGATGATGTAAATGCTGATATGTCTTTACACTTCTGGAAAGGTAATGAAAGAGATAAAACCACTATTGATACTCAACGTTCTAAACCTGCTGGTGATGAAGTTTATACTCACTACAATCCAATAGGTAAAGTTCTTGCTATTCTTTCTGGTAATGGAAAGCCAATTAAGTTTGATGGTCTTAAAGTTTATACATTAGGTTTTATGGTAAGACATTCACCACCAAGACCTTGGAACCCAAATCCAGATGCGTCTGCTGGTGTAAGTGATGAAACTGTTATTCCTATTCAAGCACATTCTTTTGCTCTTGATAAATCTTATGGTTTAGGTTCTACAACTACTGGTGATGAAAATAGATTTAGATGGAAATTATCATTTGTTATGGATGATGGAAGTGAAAGTCCATTATCCGCTCCTTCTATTCCAGCATTTTGGTCTACTACTGGCACTACTATTCCTGCTACTTACAATAATAAAAAACATGGTGTCTATCTTGAAAATGTATCATTAGGACCAGAAGGAACAATAGCAAGAAAACTTTATAGAACTCAAAACCTTAATGATACAGATGAAGAAATTTATTATTTCCTTGATATAATACCAAACAACATAGAAACAAATTACATCGATGTAACCAAGGATACAAGATTAGGAGCATTAGCACCAGACGAAGACTACTCTGTTTTATTTCCTGCTCCATCTACAAGATTTTCAGCAACCTTTAAGAATTGTTTATTTATTGATGGAGGGCAAAGCGACCCTCAACGCATCTATTACAGCGAACCTCTAAAAATAAATCAATACAAAGCATTATCTTTCTTTGATGTAGGTTCACGCGATGGTGGAGATGTAACTGGATTATTTACTTACTACAATAATCTTTTAGTATTTAGAGAAAGAGCAATAGACATAATCCGTGGCGATGCTGTAAATGGTTTTACAATCTCTCCATTAGTTCAAGGAATAGGAACCAGAGCCTTACATAGTATTGCTCTTATTCCACAAACTGGTGTTATGTTCTTATCACCAGACGGAGTATTCCTTATCTCTGGTGGTCTTGATGGTGGTTCTCAAATGACTGTAAACAAAATGAGCGACCCTATTGTTGAGACTATAAAAAGATTAAACAAAGCAAACATAGCAAGAGCCTGTGGTGTTTACAGCGAAAAATGGAGAGAGTATCAAGTTTACTTTGTAGCAGATGGTGGAACTCCAAACCCAGATAATCCAGCAAAATACACATTAGGTCTTGTATTCCATTTAGAAAAAATGTCTTGGTCTATTAGAGAAAACTTCCCTGTAAATTGTATTACTGTTGATAGTCGTGGAGAGTTTATCTTCGGTCATAACATAGGACAATCATTTGCGACACCACCACTTAATGCTGGATTACTACCAAACGAAACAGGATTGTTCTTTATTTCCAGAGATAGAAATTATGGTTATACTTATGTTGCTACTGGTGGAGGACCACAACAACCAGTTAGTTATACCATTAGTAGAAAAGGTCCATTACCTTGTTTATGGATTTCAGCCAATCAAGACTTTGGAATACAACAAATTAAGAAACACATAAAGTATGTTTATCTTTCTTGCTTTACGGAGGGTGCTAATAAATACCAAGTATTCTATAATAAGGATTGGTCTTACGATTACACTTATTCTAATGAAGGATACGGGCAAAGACCAGAATACAAAGAGCAGTATGTTTTTAATGCTGTTGAGAATAATTTAGTTTATGGTCCATCAGCAACAAACATAGTTCCAAACTGGGAAGTTCCACTATTCACACAATTAAAATTTGCTGTTGCTAATCAAGCAGCATCAACGTTCTCTGTTGGAATACAGACAAGTGAAGATTTTATCCTAATAGATTATACATTAGAGTTCAACACAAGTGGAACTGAAACAAGAGCAGCACGTTCAAGGAGTGCCTACTAATGCCTATCGTTGCGAAACAAGGTGAGATAAGAACCAAAAATCTTATTGATGGTGAAGAGTTCGACAACATCTACAACTCTCATGTTGATGTATTGAACGCTGGTATGGATAGAGAAAATCTACCATCAACCGCATTTACTTTTGATAAATTTAAGGACTATGCTTTTCATCAATACTACCATACTTATGTAAAGATGCCCGAAGACCTAATAAAAGAATACAACGAAGTAACACCTAACACTGGTTGGGATGGTATGATTTATGAAGACTATGTAGGAAGTTGGATTTACAATACCAAGTATCCTCTAAATATACAAGCAGTAGAAGGCAACTTACACATAGAATTTAATTGTTGGTATTGGTTCGACCAGACAGCAATTACAGGTAATACTTCTGGTGATTGGGTCCAGTTTGCTGTTTTACTAAACGACAACGTAGTAGCAGAAACACATTTTCTTTATCAATCAAAGGGACAAGTTCATCTTGTAGCATCAGTCCCAGTAGCAACAGGCCCACAAGAAATCTCAATAGCATTTAAGTTGCCTTCCAGAAATAGTAGTTCAACTTTGAATACTCAAATGTTTTATTATTCTGGTGGAAATCTTTTGGCTATTAATAGATACAGATAGGAACTAATGAATGTCTAAAATAATAACAAACAACGTAACCAAAATTGCTCCAACACCACAAGTTGATGTGCTTGCTGCTGATGTTAATACAAAGTTTTCAGCAATAGCAACTGCTACTGCTACTCTAAATCAAGAGAATGTAAGAAGTGAAGGAATAGACATAAGACAATTAAGTAATACTTCTCCAATAATGAAAGAAGCAATCTACACTGAAAATGCTATGAATGGTTTATACTATAACTTTACAATAGGAACTGGTGCTGGTGGTAATTGGAAACCAGCAATTCCAAGACCAGCCTATCATCTATCCTATGGAACTGGTGGTAAAGCAAGTGATTTATTTTATGGGGATGGAAGCCCATTAGTTTTAGAGCAAGGTGATTTGTTAAGATTTCATTACAACTTTAATATGTATGAATTACAGATAAATGCCGTAGCAGCCGATTGGCCCCTTTCTTCCACTGTTGATAGACTTGGAATGATTTTCTTTCCTATCCTTTGGTCTACTCCAATAACAACTCCTAACACCATAGCCAACGCATCTGTGTTTCCTAATCGTATTGATTGGTATAGTATGGACTTTAATAACCCAACTTCTATTCCTCAAAGCGACCCACCCTCTGCTGGTGGTTTCGCAAGCGAAAGATTATTAGATGATGGTATTTGTTTTCATGAACTTGCGGCAGAAACAATAAGCACTACAAAAACAAAACCAATAAGAAGATTACATGGTTGTTTAAACTACATACACGAAAGTTCTACTCCACTTACAATTTATCAATTAGGTGTAGCAACTACTCCTATTGTATCATTTACACATTACGTTGCTGGTGGTTTTGATACAAGAGCATTTACAATAAATTCAGTAAATCAAACACCTTTCTATCCTTTGACACTAACTATGGAAAGAGCACATCTATCAGCCATAGTATTGAGAAAAGGAAACAAAGGAACCATTTGGTAGGAGAACAATAATGGCTTTTACATTTACACCAGTTGTAGCAGGCAATCCTGTATTAGCAACTGACTTACAAGGCAGTTTTAATAATTTACAAACATACATAAATGGTGGTGCTGTTAGTGGTGATGTTGCTGCTAATGTATTCCAAAAGCATCACATCGTAAAAGGAACTTATCAGCCAATACCAAATACATTTAACTTTGTATCTGGTATTAATGGAGGACAAAACTTTACAGGAATAGAAGAGAAACTTGCTTTCTTAACTCAATCACCAACTCTTCCAGTAGGCGGAGAAATAGATAGAAAATACTATCAGCAAACAGCACTTACTTTTTATGTAGAAAAAGAATGTACTGTTATGTTTCAGTTTTTTGCTTGTCCTCTTGTATTTAATTATGCTCTATCAACTACTACGGGAAATGAAAGAGAAGCAACAATCAACATCCACATCGATGGTAATAGTAATTTTGCTTCTAAATTATGGACGCATGAAGAATGGTTTGCTACAAATCCACAGCAAAGACAAAGAGAGTTTTGGTCTAACTTCATAACTACAAGATTAGGTGCTGGTTTTCATTCTATTGGATTAGAAGGATACACAAATGCTAATAATGTTTTTCTAATCAATTGGGGTTTTACGGTAGAGTGCTGGCACGATAATAGGGCTATTCCTAATGGAACATTACCACCAAACTATCCACAATACAATCCGCAATAACAAAAAAATAACACTTACTATGAGGAACTAAAATGGCTACTGATTATGAGAAAGCATTACAAAAGCAAAGAACTGCTGCTGGATTACAAGGTGCTGCTACTGGTGCGAGTTTAGGTGCTGGTGTAGGTTCAGTCTTTGGTCCAGTAGGAACGCTTGTTGGGGCTGGTGTAGGTGCTCTTGGTGGAGGATTGATTAGTGGATTATCTTATGAAGACGACCCTTTACAAGTAGCACAACTAAAAGAATTACAAGAACTACAACGCAGACAAGAACTTGGTATGCTTGGTTTGACTGATGCTGAACGAGCACAACTTGAAGCAGAACTTATTGACCCTATGAGAGCAGCAAGAAGAGAGCAACAGGTTCAGTTCGGTCAAGCCTTATCTGGTGCTGATGTAGGTGCTGGTTCTTATTTCAAGATGGCACAAGGTCAAGAAGCAAGAGTAGCAGGACAAGAACAAGTAGCAAGAGAAAAGATTGAAGCAAGAAATCTTCAAGAACAAAAACTTGAAGAAGCCCGTATCTTTGAATTGCTTGGAGAAGAAAGCAAAAGAGCAGAAGCAGTTAGAGAAGCCAACCTTGCCTCTGTTGCTACTGGTGTTGGTGGGGTTGTGGGTGCGTATAAAGAAGCAAGCGAGGTTGAAGCCCAAGAAGATTTGTTTGCTGAAATGGAAACAGAACTTTTATCTATGAACCCAGAAGAACAAGAGCAAGCACAGATGATGATGATGTATCAAAAATACCTTTACGGGGGAAGAAATTAAATGGCTGTATCCACAAAACAATTACCTACACCCTTACCATTTAGTGGGACAGTAGGGCAAACTTATTCTGCTACTTATCTTAAAGGTAAAGCAGACATACTTGCTAAAAGACTTGAATGGGCTAAAACTGAATTAGAACAAAAGTATAAAAGCGCAGACGCATACCGCAAATCAAGAGAAGATTTATTTGATGCTACTGATAAAGAACTTCAATCACTTCGTAAGGAGCGTGCCTCTTATGACTTGAAAGCACAAGACCTTGCTGTAAAGCGTATAAAGGCTTCTAAAAGCGGTTCTGGTCCTACTGATGATGAAACCCTTGCTAAACTATTACAGCAACGCAGAGAGGCAGCAGCAGCCATTACAGGGGCATCCGTAGATATATCCGCACAAAGAGTAGAACTTATTGATAAGGCTGAAAAACTATTTCAACTTCCTACTTCTGTTAGTGATGTATTCTCCAAGTCTGTTGGAGACGCGCAAGTAGCAGCACAAATTAATACTGGTGCTGTTACAGAAGCAGTTATTCAAGACTTTGTAAGAAACAATACTTCTGTTGATGCTGGATTTAATGGTCTATCAAACGAACAAAAGATTGCTGCTGCTCTTGACTTACAGGGTAAATTAGTTCAAGCAGTAGAAACTGGTAAGTCTGGTGGTCCAGTTACACAGCAAGAGTTTGATACAATCAACCTTGAAATAGCAAGCAAGTATGGATTAAGTCAAGGCGATATAGATGCTACTGTTCTTGATGCCTTAAAGAAAGCAAAGACAAAAGAATACCTTGATAAAGCAGGTGCTACTACTGCCGACCTTAAAAAGACTATCTCTAAACTTGATGATGAAATAAAGATAATAACAGATAGAAGAATTTTAACAAAAGACGAAGCAGCAGAAGCAGCATTTGATAAAGCATTACAACCTGTAAATACTTATCTTACTCATGCTGTTATTGAGGCAATACAAAATGATGGTGGTGTTGACGCAACAGAAGCAGCAGCAATAGAACAAGTTATGCTTGAACGTATTGGAACATCTGCCGCTTCGGTAGGTATGTCCCCAGATGATGCTATTGCTAAATACAAGAGAGAGTATGGATTAGATACTAAACCTACTATTGCTGAAAGTTATGCCTTCTCACAAATTGATATGCCTGTATTCCAAACTTATCTTCGTGAAGGAAAACTAAACGCAAGACAGAAAGAACTTGGATTAAAGCCATTAGAAGACCCAACACCAGTTCCAACAAGAGAAGACATAATGGGTCGTGGTGCTGAACTTTACAACCCACAAAGAAGTCGTAGAGGCTTTGGTGAAGTAGCACCTTATTACTCTGGTGAGAATGCTACAAGACGTAGAGCATTAGAACAAGGTGTTCCACTTACTCCTTCTATGGGTCCAGCAGGTAGATTAGAAGCACCATTTCAGCCAGTAAAAGGTAGTGTTGGAAGACAAGCACCAGTATCTACAACTCCACCAAGACAATTTACAGGAGCAGATGAATTATTCTCATACACACAAATGGCACAGAAAGACATTAGTGTTGGAGGAGGAACATTTACTCCAAGAACATTAGGAGAAACAGAAGCAACTATTGCTACTGATATTGCTAAACGCTTGAAGGAAGGCGCAATAAAAGGACAGGATTTACAAGAAGAAGTAACAAGACTTACTATTGGTTCTGGTCTTTATGATGATAGTGAAGTAGGAAAGAAAGCAAAAGAAGACATACTCTACAACGTAATTGGAGAAGATTATTTTAACTTTACAAATACTCGTCCAAAACCTCCATCTGGAACTCCATAGAAAATAATAACCTTATTGTAGAGGGAATGACGAATGGCGAAACCATCAGTTGAGAGTGCGCTTACAACAGAACAAATACGAACATACAAAAAACTCCAAGTATTGGGTCAAGAGTATGCTGATGAATACGCACTTACAAAATCAAGAGAAAATGTAGGTAGAGTAAGAGCAGATGTATTACAAGGTAGAGAGCCTACTATTGCTGCTCCTATCTTTAAAGAACCTGTATCTGCTCCTCTTCCTACCTTTGATGTTGGTGTTCCTTCGCCAGAGTTAGAAGAAGAAGAAACAGGTGTTGTTTATGAAAGTCCTTTCTTTGAGACTGAAAGAGAAAGATTAGATAGAGAAGGAGCAAGACCACCAGAACCAGATGAACCTGTTGGTGAAGAAGTTGCTTTACCTCGCATAGAACCAGAACCTGTATTCCTTGCTGCTACACCAGAAAGAGCCAAGGTTGAACCAGAAAGAATTGTAGCAACTACTACACCAGAAGAAAGAGAAGAAGGTGCGCCTGTTACAGAAGAGGCATCACGCTTACAGAAACTCTATGCTAAATTTGATGATAGTGAAAAGTCTGCTTATCTAAAAGCAAAGAAAGAACTTATCCAGCAGGGTGCTTCTCTCTATGAAGCAGAGGCAAGAGCAGCACAAATTGTTAGAGGCGTTATTAGCGGACCAAGAGAAATACTTACTGCTGAACGTATTGAAGCAGATAGTCCAGCACTAACAGACGACAACCTTGTAAATCCAGAATTTTATGAAAGTGAAGATGTAAGTATCTTTTCTAAATTAGGTGCCGCACTTAAACCACAACCATTACTTTCACCAAGACAAGTAGCAATTAAAGAAGCCTCACAAAAAAGAGGTGATGAAACAAAAGCATTACTTGAAGAAGAAGCAATAAAAGATTTAGTTGCTTGGCGTAATGGAACAAAGAAATTTAAGGGTGAGAACTACTTTGTTTATTTTAAAGACCGAGTTCGCGGTGGAATAGACGAAGATAAAGTAGAAGAATGGAAGCAAGAACGCTTTAAGGATTTAGTTAAAAGAACACAAGACGACATTAAAGCAAGCACCAAAAGAATAATTCTTGATAATGAAGCAGCCAAAGGAAATGTTATTCCTAATACTGACCCTCGATACAAAGAGATAAGTTTACAAGCAGATGAAGTAGTAAACCTTTGGACGACAGATGTAGCACCAGAGTTACTACCAAAAGAAGAACTTAAATTTGGTGAAGGATTATTAGAAGCACCAAAGGCTGGTCTTACTTGGGCTCTGGCTTCTAATCAAGAACTTGTATGGAACTCCAAAGATTTAACCTTTGACGTAAAAGAAATAAAGGGAGCACCAGCATTTGAAACTCCACTTAAAGCAGGATTGAGAGTGCTTGGTGGTTTGGGTCGTGGAGCATTAGAACCTCTTGTTGAATTTCTAACTTACGAAGTAGATAATAAAGGTGAGGTATTAGATAAAAGCGATTGGAACTACACAATCCAAAAATCTATGTCTCTTGCTTGGGACCGTGTGGAGAAAGGAACAGCAAGTCCAGTTGATTATGCTGTTGCTTACAATCCATTTGGTGCTATTGCTTCTACTGGTAGAAACATACAAGGCACAGCACCAACATTAAACGCAAAGAAGTTTGCTGGTTTACCTGCTACGTTTGGTATGACCGAAGGAACTGGATACTTTGAGGATTGGGCTTTTGCTACTGCTACTGGTAGATGGACGGGAAACGACATAGCAGAAGCACCAGTAATAAAAGAATACTATGAAAGAGAAGGACTTACTTGGGTTCCTTGGATTGCTGGTTTAGCAACAGAACTTCTTATGCCTATATCTTCTCTTACTGCTTTTTCAAGAGGCGTTACTACAACAAGTAGATTAGCAGCAGCAGCCAAATTTGGAAAGACAGCAGAAGCATTAGAAGGAACAACAGGCTTTATTGGTAAACCATTACGCACTACTGCTTCTCTTGTTGGTAATAGAGTAGGAACAATAAGACTTTATGATGCTCTAACAGAAGCATCTGGATTAGGAAAAATACCAGCAACAGAAAAAGTTGCTTTATTTTTTCAACCAGCAAAATTAGAACAAGTTGTTGGAGAAGGTGTTGCTCGTAATCTTGCTAATAACATAGTTAGAAACGATGTATTCCCAACATCTACTAAACCATTTCCAGAATTTAATACTTTACTTTACAAAGGTAAAGCACTAAATGCTATTTATGAAACTGTTTATGATGTATTATCTGGTGGTAGAGGAGCAACCACAACTACTACTGGTATTAATGCTCCTATTAATTTATCACCAGAGTTGTTAGATATTGCTTCTAATAGATTGGCTGCTGCTGTTTATGAAGATGTTGCCGCTGCTGCTATGAGAGGTGGAGTTCCTGTAATTGGTAGAGAAGTAGTATTAGAAGAAATACAAAAAGCAATCAAAGAAGTAGCACAAGGTTCTGTTCCAACAAGATTACAGCCATCAATACAAGATGTTATTATTAATCTAACAAAAGTAAATGAAAGAGGAAGTTTAATTTCAGCAGACATTCTAACAGATGTAGATAGATTAATTGCTGAAACTACTTTTAATAATTGGGTTCTTGTTACTCCTACTACTGCTGTAAAAACAAAGTTGTGGGAAAAGTATGGCGACCAGATAAATAAAGAAACAAGAGCAATACTTTTTGGTGATGCTACTGATAAAGAATTAGCAGAACTATTTTCCAGAGAAGATACAGTTTCTTTTACTTACTCACAAAGAAGAAGAATAAATACTCTTCTAAATGATTATCTATTACGAAGCGGTAAAACACCTACCTATGTTAGAAATCTTATCGGCAAAGTAGAAGGTGGCACATTATCAATAGAAGATTTTAATAGAGTAAATGACCTTGTAAAAAGTCAAGTTGCTTCTACAATACTTCCAAAAGCACAAAGCCTTGTTGAACTTACTACTACTGGTAGACTATCTCAACGTGCTGCTGTTCCTGTTGTTCGTAGATTAACTACTACAAGAGCCTTTGAGGATTTAACTAATGGTGTATTTGGTAGGGTTCTATCAAAAGGATTAAAGCAGTATTCGTTTGAAACACTTGGTATTAAACTAAACATCCCAAGAGCAAACATAGATTTATTTAATAGAGTAGAACAACTCTCCGCAAGAATTAATGCTTTACCAGCAGAAGCACAAACTGCTTGGAGAGCAGCAATAGCAAACGGAGAAAGCCCAGCATCTATCTTACAAAGAGAAATAGATGATACTTTTAACATAAAAGAAGTTGATGGTAATACATTAGATTATGTATCAAAAGCAGAAATACTTGAAGACTTATCTAATATTGTATCAAAGTTCTTTACTATTACAGATGAAGCAAAACTATTCCGTGAGAATTATGGTTTAACTATTGATAAAATAATAACTGAAATGGCTGATGCTGGACGCTTTACAGAAATTGTAGATGATGCTGGCGTAGTAATAGGGCATGAATTTAGAATGTCTTATGAAGTAGTTGAAGATGTATTAAAAAGATTACAAAAACGTTTCTCACCATTACAAACAAAAGGTTTAGATACAAGAGTAGCAAGTGTAGTAAGAGATAAATTATCCAAATTACTTGATGTAAAAGATGAAATTGAAGGTATTTTAGATAAGGAAGGTGTCTTATCTTTACTTATTGCTTCATCACTTGATAGAAGAAGATTAAAATTAATAGATGAATTTGGCGAAACATTAGCAAAAGATTTACCAGAGTTGGTTGTT
>Ga0181355_1001136_pt1 | contig 11753 bp, 14 predicted proteins | sample Fa13VDMM15DN_FD_130099 | JGI IMG/M metagenome (GOLD analysis project Ga0181355, IMG submission 130099) | Freshwater viral communities from Lake Michigan, USA - Fa13.VD.MM15.D.N | ecosystem: Environmental > Aquatic > Freshwater > Lake | place: USA: Michigan | collected 2013-09-23 | reverse complement strand
GGTACTAAACTTCAAAAAGTATCTAATAAAATTCACCAAAAAACATTACGTGGTGGTGCTAACTTCTTAGTAACAAGTCCAGCAGTAGCAACAATCCTTGAGTCTATCCCAGGATTTGCAGCTGACACAGATGGTACTAAAATGGAATTTGCAGCGGGTGTACAAAAAATTGGTGCAATCAATAACCGTTACACTGTATACAAAAATCCATACATGTTAGAGAATGTTATCTTAATGGGCTTCAGAGGATCACAATTCCTTGAAACAGGTGCGGTATTTAGTCCGTATATTCCATTAATCATGACTCCATTAGTATATGATCCAGTTAACTTCACTCCACGTAAAGGTGTTATGACACGTTACGCGAAGAAAGTAGTTCGTCCAGAATTCTACGGAAAAGTATACGTACACGGATTAAACAGTCTATAGTAGTTAGTTGAATTAAATATTTAACCAATTAATTAGTTAATGCAATAAGAGAGGGTGGCTTCGGTCACCCTTTTTTACTGTCTGAATATTTATATAAAAGAAAAGATATATGGCAAATTACATAACATATGAAATGTTTTCAACAATTCGTTACAAAGGACGGCTTATCGACGTATTAGATAGAATACGTGCTATTAGTTTAGTTCTAATGGTACATATCGAAAAAGACCTAGGCCCGGATAGAGAATTGATTAAACTCAAAGTAATGACTCCATACGCACCGAAAGAAACATTTACAACTATTCGTAATACATGTGTTTCTGAAATTGAAGAATTATTGGATATGACATTACAATTAAATACGTTAACAAAAGTTTCAAATTAAAAAAAGGTTATTAATGTCTACAACTAACAAGGAAAAAACTCCGCCAAAAACTGATATAAAATTTTCGGTAACGTTATCAGAAGAACAAAAACAAGCAAAAGCAAAAATCATAGAAACACCTTTTAATTTTTTATTAGGTAAAGCTGGTTCTGGAAAAACATTGCTAGCAGTTCAAATTGCATTGGATATGTTTTTTAAACGTAGAATTGATAAAATCATCATGACTCGCCCAACGGTATCAAATGAAGATAATGGATTTCTTCCCGGATCATTGCAAGAAAAAATGGATCCATGGTTAGTTCCAATTCGTAGCAATATGCGTAAGGTTTATAACAAACCAGAGATACTAGATAAAATGGAAAAAGAAGAAAATATTGAATTAGTTTCTTTAGCACATTTTAGAGGCCGCACTTTTGATAATGCAATTTGTATTGTAGATGAATTTCAAAATCTAACAAAACAACAATTACAAATGGTAGTATCTAGGCTAGGTAAAGATAGTATCATGATACTTACGGGAGATCGTTACCAAATAGATTTAAAATTTTCAAATGATTCTGCAGTACATGAAGTTCCGAAATTAACGAAATCACAATATGTTAATGAAATCATTTTAACAGATAACCATCGTCACGAATCATTAAATGAAATTTTAAAACTTCTAAATGAAACGTATTGATATTTATATTTAAAAAAGGAATATAATGGATTACAGTGAAAATAAACCGATATGGCCAGGAAGTTCTTCATTTACTACCGGCTCTACACCGTTTGGTTTTTTTGACACCGATTCAACTTTCCAAAATCACGCTGATCGATTTGCAAAGGCTGCTGCACAACATTTAGGATATCCGATAATGGATGTTGAAATGCAAGCAATTAATTTTTATACTGCATTTGAAGCGGCGGTTATTGAATATTCAAATCAAGTAAATCAAGTTAACATTGTTAATAATCTAATGAATACATTAGGTGTTCAAACTGCATCTGCATTTTTAAGTGGAAAAAGTTTCACCGGAGCAGTTGTTGGTAATTCATTTGGATATATTACAAAATTATCAAAAGCATATGGGAATGAAGCCGACAGTGGAGGAACACTTCGTTGGCATTCTGCGTCAATTGATATGGTGCCTGGTCAGCAAACATATAGTTTGCGTGCTGCAGTATCTGCGTCATTGGGAATTAATATAACAACATCATCGATTGAAGTTAAACGAGTTCTTCATAATCCACCGCCAGCACTTGTTAGATATTTTGACCCATTCGTAGGAACAGGATTAGGGTCTCAACAATTGATGGATTCATTTGGATTTGGTGGGTTTTCACCATCAGTATCATTCATGATGATGCCAATTAATGCCGACTTGTTCCGACTGCAGTCAATTGAATTTAATGATCAAATACGTAAGTCTCATTATACATTTGAGATACACGGAGATGATATTAAAATATGGCCCGTTCCTACATCGGGCACAGGATCATCATCTGCAACACCATTTTTCAGTCATGTATATATAGATTTTGTATTTGATGATGAAAAAACTAATGATGCACTTTTATTTGGCAATACCGCACTTTTAAACAATGTTATTTCAGACGCATCAAATATACCATATACATATCAAACATATAGGAATATTAATGATATGGGTCGTGCGTGGATCATTAAATATGGCATTGCATTAGCAAAAGAAATGCTAGGATATATTCGCAATAAATATTCAAGTGTTCCAATTCCGAATGGCGAAGTAACACTTAATGGTGCTGATTTAGTATCACAAGGCCAAGCTGAAAAAGGCGAATTGATTACTCAATTGCGAGAATTTTTAGATAAAATGACAAAAGAACAAATGATGACTCGACAAAATGCAGAAGCAACGCAGATGCATGAATTGTTAGGAAAAGTACCATTAAAAATATACATTGGATAAGGGAGAGAACATATGGCAATATTTGGTGGTATTAGAGATGCAAAATTTTTAGCTGCAATTAATTCTGAATTAATTAATGCAATTATAGATACTGAAATTGAATTTTTCAAACTAATTGTTGAAAAAAGTGCATCCAATCTTTATGGAGAATCAGAAAAAAAATCATTTTATGATTCAATATTAATTCCTTGTGTTATTACTAAAGAAGGTAAAACGGCAAGTATGGATGATTATGGTCATTCATATACTAGAACCGGTCAATTTGCAATTTCTAGAGATATTTTAGAACGAGCGGATTTTTATCCAGAAGTCGGAGACATTATTTTCTGGGACAATGAATATTATGAAATCGACAATGTTGATGCAAATCAATATTTTGCAGGTAAAAATCCTGAAACGTGGCCGAACGGCAATCAATTTGGATATAGTGTATCAGTATTATGCGATGCACATGCAACAAGACAAACACCAATCGGCATTACGAATTTGAGAAAAGGTGGCAATAATACATCACCGGCTTATAAAGGACATTAATGCCTAGATTGAATAGACAAAATATTGATCGAAAAACTAATAAGCCTAACCCATATCGTACAGAAGGACTTACAGATGATTTGTTGTTGAATAGATCAACACAAATACGTCGCGATGATGATGTAATTCGCAATGTAAAACGTACGATATATGATATTGATTATGCAATGAAGTGGTATATTGAAAATGAAATACGACCACAAATTACTACTAATGAACAAGTATTACCAGTTCCTGTTATTTATGCAAACGGCGAAAAATGGGATAATGTACGACGCTTAGGTTATCTTCGAGATGAAAAAGGAATGCTTCAATCTCCTATGATAATGATTAAACGAACAAGCGTCGTAGAACGAGATGAACAACGTACGTTGGACGTTAATCGACCAAACAGCGATAATTCAATTGTATGTAGAGACAAATACAATCAACGTAATCGTTATGAGGATGAATTGTTTCCAATTCCTAAAAATGAACCACAACCATCTCAGCAAATTTATGTTGTAGATATTCCGAAATATGTTACTATAGAATATGAATTAATGTTGTGGTGTGATTTTACTCCTCAGTTAACAACATTGGTTGATCAATTGATAACATATAATCGTTTTTCTTGGGGGAATGAAGGAAATAAATTTCCTACATCAATGGGATCTGTATCATTTGAAACTGTAAATACAGTAGGAGAAGATAGATTAGTTAGAGCAACAATTCCATTAACAGTTAATGCAACTTTATTAGCAGAACAAGAAACTAGATTGAGTACTATTAAAAAAGCATATTCAATTAAAAAAGTTGTGTTTACTAATTTTGTTGACATCTCCGGAGATTTATTTGGATCAACAAATGTATCATCAAAAGTATTACAAGCACAAAGCTTTGTTGCTAATGGCGGAAGTTTAGTTGTATCAAATGGTAGTACGTCTACGCAAATTGATCCAATAACAATGGCATACTTAGTAAATTTAACTGAAAAAATTGCAACATATTCAAATGCAACTACAGTAACTGTAACGGGATTAGCTGCAACAAACCCAGTAAATTTAACAGTAGCAACCGTAAATGAATTTGATATATACATTAATGGACAATATATTGATAAACCATGTTATACGTGGACACCTAGTGACATAACGAATCAATCAATTGTATTCAATACTACTACGTTAGGATATACGATTGAAACAACGGATGTAATTGTAGTGAAAGGTAGGTGGGCATAATGGGTAGACAGTTTAAACCAGGACAGTTACAAACTGGTTCACTATATAATATATCTTCAAGCTATGCTGTAACTGCATCATATGCACTTAATAGTACCGCTGGCGGTACATTTCCATTTAGTGGTAGTGCCGTAATTACAGGTTCATTAGAAATTAAAAGTGATATTAATAGTATCTTTATAATTAAAAATTTTAATAATCAGCCTATATTAACAGTATCACAAAGTGGTGTAGTTATATTAGCAACACAAAGTGCAGAATTAACTGGCCCGGCACCATATGGTGGAATATATTTCACTTCCGGATCATTTTTTGTAGGATTGGGCTAGAAAATAAAACAATGTAATATTTATAATAAAATAAAAACAAAGAAATAGGATTTGCCATGGCAGAATGGAAAAAAGTAGTAGTCTCGGGTTCGGCTGCGATATTAAGTCAAGTTAATGTTGGTGCTAATCAACAAATTACAACGTCACCAGCAACAACACAATTATCAGGTTCATTCTCAGGATCACTTCAAGGAAATGGCGCTGGTTTAACGGGAGTAACGAATGCTACAACATTAGCATCATTGACTCAAGGCTCTGGAATTGCTTCGTTTACATTTAATGGTAGTGCAGCACAAACCGTTGCATTGAAAAATGCTGGATCATTAACTAACAACCTTATTACAAAATGGGATTCTAGTAATGGTCAACTAGTAAATAGTTCATTAACTGATAATGGTACTACTATTTCAACTACATTGCCAATCCAATCAACTGGTGCAACTTCTAATTTATCTGGTTCATTCTCTGGTTCATTCCAAGGTAATGGTGCAGCGTTGACAGGCGTAACAGCAACAGCAATTTTCCCTACCACTGCAAAAACAGATTTAGCAACTACCGATCAATTCTTTATCAACGACGGCGCTAACAAATTTATTACATACGGCAACTTAGTAACAGACTTAGCAGGTTCTGGTGCAGGTACAAGTAATTTAACTACAGGCGATACTGGCGATAGTTTAGCATTAACAGCACAGATTGCAGTAACAGGAGTTACAGCATCATTATCTGGTAATGCAACAACTGCTACCACAGCAACAAATGCAACCAATACTGCAATCACTGATACTACGACTGGCACTGGTCCTTATTATATTACCTTTGTTGATAATACAACGGGTAACTTAGCACAACGTGTTGATTCAACCGGATTAACATATAACGCAACCACAAATACATTAACAGCAACAGCATCATTTGCAACACAAGCATTAAGTGCATCATTTGCATCGACAGCTCCTTATTCAGGATTAATAGGAACGCCAGCTGGAATTGTTTCTGGATCTAGTTTAGCAGCAGGTTCAGGTCAAGGTTCAACTACCTTAACTACCAACGGTGTCAGTTCAGGTGACGTTACAGCAACTGGATTAGGAACGGCAGGAACACCAACATTTGCTGGTTTAACAATCACTAATGGTAATATTGCAATAAACAATACAACATCCACCGCTCTTACTACAACTGGTACAACAGCAGCATTATTTAATACTACAGCAACAACATTAAACATTGGTGGAGCTGCAACGGCTATTAACATTGGTGCAGCAACAGGTAATACCACAGTTAATAATAATTTAATTGTAACTGGTGACTTTACCGTTAACGGAACAGCTTCAATTATTGATACAACAAATTTAAGTGTTGAAGATCGATTCATTATATTGAACCATGGTTCGGGATCGGTATCACCAACACAAGAAGGTGGTATTATTATTGAAGGTACCACAGCAGGTTCGGGTAGTGCATTTTATTATGATGGAGGCACAACTCTTCGTTGGGGCGTTGCATTAGGAGTAGCAGAAGGCGCTATATCAGTAACACCAAATAGTTTCGTTGTTACAGTTTCTGGATCTAATGTTAATCCAACATCAGACCCAATATATGGTGGAGCTACTAACGGATTTGGTAACATGTATGTTAATACTTCAGACAGTTCAATTTGGATTTACGCATAATTTTTATTATATTAAAAATAAAATAAAGTTACAATGGGAATAATCAATAAACTATCAAATGCAATTTCAACACCTGCAGTAGATGAAAATCAACTAGCACCGGAAGAAATTGAATTTTTATTAAACGCATTAAAAACAACAACCTTAATGGGCGAACATGTTGAAATGTTTTATAACATGGTTGTTAAATTGCAAAATCAATACGTAGAACAAACTAAATAATAAGTTATGGATATTTTTTCAATAGATTTTACTGTACCAGAAATCCAAACAATGCGTCAATCTTTAGACCTCATAACAATTGCAGGTAAAGATGCACGCTTTCTAGCAAATCTTCAAACTAAACTAGAACACGAGTTAACTCAAATTTCTCAGATGTTAACTGCGGAACAAATGAAAAAGCAAGAAGATTTACAAAAAGCAATTGTGACGGATAAGAAAATCAAGTAATCATATTTATATTAAATGAGATTGTTGGCCGCAAGGAAGTAGGCGCACACACGGCATAAGTGTATGTATCTAACCGCAATCTAAAAGGAAATATAATATGCCATCATGGAATCGCGTCATAGTGTCGGGCTCTAATGCCTCACTAAATTCAATTACTACACCAGCTGGGACTATTAATAGTATCACAGCATCATTTGCATCAACAGCATCGTTCATCAACGTAACTGGCTCAAATGCTTTTGTACAAGGCGGAAATAGCTTTGGAGCTGCAGCTTTACTAGGAACAAATGATAATAACTCATTAGCTTTTGAAACAAGTGGCTCTACGAGAATGTTTATTTCTAGTAGTGGATTGGTTGGTATTGGAACATCAACACCTGCATATACGTTAGATGCGCCATCAGGATCTTTAAGATTTGTTACATTAGCTGTAGGTAATGACGCAGCAGGTAGCGCCGTATTATCGACATCTGGTAATTACATGTTTGTAGCAGGTAATAATAATCATGATGTTATATTACCTGGATTTTTTGCACAACGTAGTGGAGCAGGATATGGAGTAGGTATTCAAGCAACACAATATCCTTCAATTGCAACAAGTGCAATTTTAACACTAACATCAACAACAAAAGGATTACTTACACCGAGAACAAACTTAACGTCAAACATATCAGGCCCTGCTCAAGGTTTGCTGACTTATATAACATCGAGTGCAACAGAAGGTTTATACTATTACAATAGTGGTTCCTATCAAGGATGGACGAGACTACTAAACAATACCGGGTCACAATCTATCTCCGGTAGTTTATCAATTACACAAAATATTACAGCATCTCGTGTATATATTTCTAGCTCAAATGGAACTGTAAATGGACCAACATTAACAGTATATGGCTCCGGATCAGCGCAACCAGTATTTACCATACAAGGTTCCCAAGGAGAATTATTCTCAGTAACGGATTCATTGTCAGGATCTTTATATTCTGTAAATGATATTTCAGGTTTACCTATTTTAGAAGTATTCTCTGACAATACCATACTGATGGGTAGCTATTTAGCACCGTCATTAAACACAACAACAAGAACGACTACCACAGTAGGTAGCAACACAATATACACAATACCAACTGCATCATACACCGGCGCATTCTTTGAATACACTGCGGTTAGTGCGTCCAATGCCCGAGCCGGATCCATTATGGCCATTCACAATGCAGGTACCATTAGATTCACGGAAACTACAACTACGGATATAGGAACAACTGTCGGACTTGCATTCACTGTAATACAAACCGGCAGTAACTTTGCATTGACAGGGTCATCTGCAACGGCAGGGTGGACGATAAAAACAATTGTAAGAAGCATATAAGTTATGGCATTTTCATTTTCACCAAAAATAGTAACCAATGGATTGGTATTAGCACTAGATGCAGCTAATACAAGATCTTATCCTGGTACTGGAACCGCATGGACTGATTTAAGTCGAGGTGAAAATAATGGAACATTAGTAAATGGTCCTACGTTTAATAGTGCAAATGGTGGATCAATTGTGTTTGATGGGACGAATGATTATGTTCAATGTAGTGGATCTTTTACATTAACATCAGCAACATTTGTAACGTGGATAAGACGAAATGGGGATCAAGGCCAGTATGATGGGGTTCTATTCTCTAGGGGGACAAATGTTACAGGTATGAATTTTTTCTCATCTAATCAACTTGGGTATGTTTGGAATGATGTTCCTGCTACTTATAACTGGGCAAGCGGATTAACAATACCAAACTCAGTATGGTGTATGATTGCAGTTTCTGTTACAAGCACCTCAGCAACAGGATATCTATGTCAAACTAGCGGTATTACTACTTCTACTAATACTACTAATCATGCTAGTAGTGTTTTGGATTCTATAAACATTGCTAGAGACAGTGGAGCTAGTAGATATTTTAATGGTAATATAACATCTACCCAATTATACAATCGTGCACTCTCAGCCTCCGAAGTATTCCAAAATTTCAACGCAACTAAAACCCGATTCGGACTTTAAACTATGGCAGGAACAGTAGCACCAAATATAGTAACCGATGGATTAGTGTTGTATCTAGACGCAGCAAATACTAAGTCATATCCCGGTAGTGGTACCACGTGGTTTGATATGAGTCTATATCAAAATCATATGACTTTGGTAAATGCTCCAACATTTAGTAGCCTCGGTGCGATGACATTTGATAATACTGATGATTTTGGTTATATTGATATTACTAGTGCAACAGGCTTACAGGGTGGAAATGTAACTTTACAACTATGGGTAAGAAATACATCTGGCAATTTTATAATGCAAGGAAAATACGGTTCTTATTTTGGTTATGGGTTTTACAGCGGCGGACTTTTAAAGAATAGTAGCGGTGCAACAGGTCCATCTATTGCATCTTATCAAGGCAGCTCTATATGGTCTAATTGGACAGCTATTTGGGATGTTGCTAATTTACAGACTGTTTTATATGTTAACGGTACTTTGATATCTACTTCTAGCAATTCGACATTTTCAACAAATACTGGCGGACGTTTAGTGTTCGGAGGTGCATTTAATTCAAATAATACATTAAATAAAGAAGGAAGTTTTACATTAGGACATTATACTCAATATAATCGAGTACTTTCAGCTACTGAAATACAACAAAACTATAACACAACTAAAACAAGATTTGGATTAACATAACATGGAAACACAATTACAAGACTACGACAACAGAGAATTCATGATATTCAATGTATCTGAATTAGTACAAATTGACTTCACACAAGTACTAGAAACTTCCCAAGAAACAGTACGTAAAAGTGTAGATGGTACAAAAACATTTGTTAAATGGGATGGAGCAATTCCACAATGTATTGCTGATTTAGAAACAAAAGAAGGACCATACACATATGATGAAATTTTAGCTATTTTAGCTACCCCGGAATGGACTGATCCAAATCCAATAATAGGAACGTAATGAGTACAGTACAAGGTGGACAAGGTAACATTGTTACAAATGGATTGGTACTCAATTTAGATGCTGCTAATCCAAGGTCATATCCTCAACCATATAATGGGACAACATGGCAAAATATTGCTCCGGTAAGTAGCAGTTTGACTGGATCACTAACAAATGGTCCTTTATTTGCTACAAGTGGAAGTGGATGTATTGCATTTGATGGGGTAAATGACTATATTAATATTCCCGGAATTTTAATTCCATCTAATTCTACATTTACATTAAATACTTGGGTATATTATGCTAGTGGAAATGGTGCATATCCCATGATCGTATCAAATTTCGGATCTAATGTTTCAATGTTATTTGGAATTAATATAGGAACCGGAGGAAAAGCAGGATTTAATTTATTTCTAAATTACCTAGAAACCTCCAATAATACAGTTCCTACAGCAAATCAATGGTATAATGTTGTAGGGAATTATGATGGAACTAATATACGACTTTATATTAATGGAACCCTAACCTCCACTTCCCCATCAGGATCTTATGGTGGAATAACAGGCATTGCTTTAGGTTATGGAACTGCCGGAGGAAACAGTTACTGGAAGGGTAACATCTCAGTAGCTCAAGTATACAACTGTGCCCTCTCAGCTTCCGAAGTACTCCAAAATTTCAACGCAACAAGAGCTCGTTTCGGCGTATAATCATATTTATAATAAATTTATCTTGGATAGGGAAAAGATATGGCAAACGAATTTAAAATAAAGAATGGTTTCTTCTCTGAAGGATCATCAAACATAACCGGATCACTTAATGTATCCGCAGGTATAACTGGCTCATTGCTTGGAACCGCTTCATTTGCTACAAATGCATTAAGTGCTTCATTTGTTCAAAATGCTCAAACAGCATCTTATGTCTTAAATACATTAAGTTCAAGCTTTGCCTCAACTGCATCTAATACACCAAATGCCATAGTAACGGCATCGGTATCTTCAAATACAATTACATTTACTAAAGGTAATGGTACAACATTCCCAATCACTGTTAATACCGGAAGTGGCGGTGGTGGAGGCGGAGCCGCTTTCCCCTTTACAGGCTCGGCTCAAATTACAGGATCACTCGGAGTAACTGGATCAATCAATAATTTACTTATTAGTACGGGTAATGGTAACGTTTCAACAAACGTTTCAATTGGTTCAACTACTGCATTTTCATCTAGTGCAACCGGAGGATACAATACAGCAATTGGTAGATATGCTTTATATAACAATACAACAGGTATTTCTAATACAGCAATAGGTTATAAAGCTTTATCTGCTAATACAACAGGTCAAGATAATATTGCAATTGGTCGTGAATCTTTAAAAAACAATGATTATGGAAACTATAACATTGCATTAGGAGGTGCTTCTTTAAGAAATAACATTTCTGGGAGTAATAACATTGCCCAAGGATACCGCTCACTTTATTATAATACTTCAGGTGGTTATAATACAGCAATTGGACGTTTAGCTTTATATAGAAATACAACCGGACAACAGAATACAGCAATAGGATATCGAACTTTAAAGTCCAATACAACCGGAACCTATAATACAGCAATAGGTAATTTAGCATTATGTTCAAATACAACAGGAATCTATAATACAGCAATAGGTTATCGTGCTTTATATTCCAATACAACAGGACAACAGAATACAGCAATAGGTCAAAATGCTTTACTTTCAAATACAACCGGTAACTACAACACCGCAATAGGTCAAAATGCTTTACTTTCAAATACAACCGGTAACTACAACACCGCAATAGGTCAAAATGCTT
>Ga0181355_1001132_pt1 | contig 11811 bp, 11 predicted proteins | sample Fa13VDMM15DN_FD_130099 | JGI IMG/M metagenome (GOLD analysis project Ga0181355, IMG submission 130099) | Freshwater viral communities from Lake Michigan, USA - Fa13.VD.MM15.D.N | ecosystem: Environmental > Aquatic > Freshwater > Lake | place: USA: Michigan | collected 2013-09-23 | reverse complement strand
GCACACTCGGCTTCATGCCCAATCTGAATGTTGCGGAGAAGGATCTTCGCAGTTTCAGTCTCCAGACCGAAGAAGCGTGACACATCTGATGCAAGTGCATCTGGCACAACTTCTTCCAATCCGAATTCCACGCAAGTGAAATTATCATTATCAAATGCACGGCTCGAGCGAGGATACGCAGAACCTGGAGCCACCTTCGAGGCATCGCTGTTCAAAAGTTCAGCATTGCCTAATTGTAGCTTGAGGTACTGTCCCGCACGGACTGAGCTGTTATAGATCGGGAACACATCGGTTCCGATGAATCCCTGATTTGCTTGGCTGGCTTGGATAAGAGCCGTTGTGATATCGCCACGGAGAGTGGCGTTGCTAGTGAGGTATGACATATTTTTATTTGCCTTTCTTTAGACTGCGATGTTGCGGGTGATGAACACTTCAATAGTGTCACCAGTGGCACCAGCGTTGCGAACTACTCCGAGAGCAGCTGTACCAACTGTGGTGACAGTTCCGTTTGCACCAATAAAAACCTTATCGGCGGCTGTTACCAAGGTCGCTAGGTTGCGCACGAAGTGCGAGGGTGCCCACAGCTTGACCTGACCGATAGATCCGCTGACCACATCCTGCTGAAGCACTCCGATTGCGTTTCCAGCGGTAGCACAAGCCTGCGCCGTATTGTCCGTAGTTGTCATGCTGACGATGCTGTTAGCTGTCACCGTGGAGGCGAAAGCCAGCGAAGCAAAGCCAGAATCAAATTGAGTTGCCATAGTTTTATTTGCCTTTCTTTAGAAGCTTTTGAAGCCACCAGCGGAAAGCTCTTTCCGATATTGTTCTGTGTATTTTCCAACACAAAGACGAAGAGCCTCGCCCTTGGAGATGTTATTTGCTTTCATCTCAAAATTGACTAGTTCCGAGAAGGTTGTGGGCTTCTTTTCCTCAACGGCGGGAGCCGAGTGAGAGATAGGAGCAGACACCATCTTGGAGAGTTCGGTGCGGATTTCCCTCAGCACACCAGAAAGTTCGATCTTACCAGCATCAAGAGCGGATAGTCCAGCGGGTTTTCCCTCAGAAACTTTCTTATCAACCTTCTCGCCCTTTTCGGGTACAACTGGAGAGGTCGCTTCCATCTGAGAGGCGTCTTCCTCTTCATGTTCGCCCATGGCCTTGTCAGTAGGATTCATTTTGGCCTCTAAAGCTGAGAGTCGGCTTGCGAGCTCAGACATTTGCTTTCCAAGATCTTCCATGTTGTAAGAAGGTGTCATTTCCTTCTTGTCGGTAGATTCTGCGGGATTGTTTTCCATATTGATATTCTCCTGTTTGTCAACCGTTACACAACCTTTTTCAACAGAAAATAGCCCAGTTGGGTTAGAGGCAGGGTGTTGCACTAGGTCGGCAGAGTACAATTCTGCGCATCTGGCTAGGTCAAATTCTTGACCATTTTGCTCAGATTCACCGCTGAACGAAATCGAAATTCCAAACGCATCTGGAATCTCGGAGGCCAAGTCCATATAGTATTTAGCTCTGTCTTGGCGACTCTTGAGAAAAGTAAGATCAGCGAGAAGCTTGTTCCCATCTGAATCTATGCGGAAGTTTGTTAGCTTTCCGATAATATCTCCGATGCCTGCGCCGTGATTTTCGTTTACTTTAACACCGCCTTTAAATTGTTCGGCACATTTTCTTACTTGCTCTAGCGTTGTGGAGTCGATTTGTAGATTATGCCCCTTCGCTGTGCCAGTTGTTAGGACGGATACTCCCTCAAGAATCATTTTGCCAGCCTCCTCGTATTCATGCTTCTTTGCCTTTGACCCACTGCCTTGCACTACAGCCGTTGGGATTGTTCCCGCTGGAGTTCCAGCACCGCCAGAAGCGTAGGCCATATCTTCAATTTCAGAAGATACTGGCTCGATAGGGGTAGAGTCGCTACCAGATTCCGATTGATTCTGCATCTCAAGCTCTCTGTTGTCGTATATTTCAGAAGCAATTTCAGCTCTATCGGAAGAGTCTGGGAAAAGCTCTATCATCCCCTCGTCTGAAACAAACCTCCCGAGGAAGCCAGAAAAGGTCTCATCATCCATCGGGGTCAAGATTGTTGAGTCAGTCTGCAAGTTTTTCTTCTTTTGGGATTCATTAAAAATGCTAGCCCCGACCGAATACCTTTGTTTCGGATCTTTATATTCCTTGTTGGCAATTGAATGGCTCATGAATTTACTAATGAAATCGGACATTTTTTCGCCTTTTTCGGGTATCGGGAGGGGCATACGCTTGCTCAAAGTGTCAACTACTATATGTATAGTAGGTCGCTACGCATAGGGTAAGGAGTCAACTGGGGGGTACAACCCCCCGCACCTACCATCAAAAGCTCCGTGGTTGGGCTTTAAAGCTCGTTTAAATGCACTTTTATGGGGCAGTTAGATCACGCATAGACGCAAGTAGGGGAGCCAGCACAAGCCGACTCCCCTATTGCACCACCAACCACCAAGTTATTTTACATAATCTAGCCAGCTCAATACTCCCATCCCGACCAAGATGCCAGACGAAAATATGATCCACCACTTCAGGGCATTTAAGATTTGAGGTCTGCTCATTTGAAATCCACTTTCCTTACAGACTTGCTTTTCGCCAAACTAAACAGCCTCTCTTGAATCATATCTTTGCACTTGATCAAAGCCTCGATCTCGCACTCTGCGTAGATTGCCTTAGGCCAAACCTTCTGCCATCGTCGGTTGAATATCTGCCATAGGCTTTTTCCCTTCATCTTTTTAGACTCTCCAATCTCTACGGCATGGGCGCAGTTGAACATTTCCTTCGCTTCCTTGGGCATTGTAAGCACGATCATTTTCCAACCCCCAGCTTCTGTAGGGTTTCGCCAAGGGAGAAAAGCCCTTGAGATCTTTCAACTGCCCTGCGAACCATTGAGTTTTTCATATTGGGCTTGATACCAAGCTTGCTGAAGCTAGCCAAGTGTTTTTCAGCTTGCCCTTCTAAGCGGTCATCTTCTTCAAGCACGTCACACGCTTCGTCAAACAAAGACGAACCCCTGTAGGAGGACTTGGTCTGCGTATATTTCGAAGCCCAATTCCAATGCATATTCGAATACCAATTCCCATCGGTATGCTTCGTCCAACCGCCGTTGAACATGAAGGCTCCCTCGCTATCCAAGACGCAGAACTTCCCGCCCATCTTGGCGATGGCTTTCCGTCCCGCTACCGCTACGACAAGTGCCGAGGCTCTCGAGTCAGAGAACTCTCCCTCTGCCTTGAGTCCTCCACGCTTTAGGACTGCATCTAGAACTCCCTTCCACTCAGACCACGTTCCGTTGTGGAAAAGCACCGAGTCGCTTTGCCCTTGCAGGGCTTGCGATGGGCGAGGACTGATCGGGAACGGATGGCAGAGGATAGGCTTCACACCGCCAACGGTTGCGATTCGGAAGTGAGCTACGACTGGACCAGACTTCGTCTGCATAATATCGTGGATGAATTCGGCATCGACCCCCTTGCGGAAAGTCGGCTTGCCCTTTTCTAGCCACGACACCCCGCCTCCGTCTCGATTGTTGCGCTCGCAACGCTCAAGGGTTTCAAGACTCGGGCGGTTTTTCTTGTTCGGACTTACTACGATTACACACATATTCTTTTGTTTCTTTCTTGGTTGGTTGGTTGGTTAGACTGACCCTCTCACATGAGACATGAAGGAGGGCTGGTTCATCAGATCGAGAGCTTCTGCATTCCGCTCGGTACGCTCGGGCAGTTCGTTCAAGCGGAGGCGATCAAAGTATGCACAGGAGGCATAGCCCCAGTTGAACATCGACTTGGCAAAGCGTTTCATCGTGGGGAACTGGGCGAAAATATGACGGCGACCACCGAAGTTCCAGAACTTGCCGAACACTTCCGAGGCCTTGGCTCTGGCGAGGCGATTTTGCGATGACCAGTTTGAGAGGTTATCGGTAGTGGCCTCTTGGCAGATCGTGAACACGCTGGCAAGAATGACAAGAATCTTGTGGGGATTCAGAGTCGTTGCGAAGCTACGGAACTCGATGCAACCAGTCGAGCGGAGCTTCGAGAAGTTAATCATAGCGTACTTGCCGATATTGATTGAAAGAGTCCCATACTCCTTGGCTCGCTTGATCTCGGAGTCGAGATGGCGAACTGGGTGCAAGGGGCACCATTGGCTACGATCCCTGCGCTCGGCACTTTGACCGAACAACACAGGAGAGAGGCGATTGCCGAGGCGAGCAACCTTCTCACACCAATCAAGAATCTTTGCAGGAGAAGCAGACTGAACCGAAGTGCCAGCGTGAATTGTGATATGGATTCCTCCCTGCGTTGCACCACCCACACGGATTGGACGCTTTGCACCGATGGCCTTGAGAAAGCCGAGGAATTCAAGAATGTGAGCAACGCCTTGGTCGCCTTTGAGAATCGGGGAAACGAACTCACACTTTTTGAAGCCATTGGCCGTGCGGATCGAAGGGTCTTCATCGGCCTTCCAAGTCGCACCACCGAACCGAGGTGCTTGAACGACTTGGCCGTTGGCGAGGAGAACCTCGGTCACGGGAAGTCCGTTGCCGTGGTAGCCAACTTGGAGGGAGAGGCGGGAGGGGATTTGAGTTTCAATTTCAATTCCGAAGGTCGTTTGGTTGTTTATCATACGAGTGATTATGCCTCATCCCAATCGGCTTAGCAAGATTTATTTTCACTTTTTTTCTTATCCCTAAGCCCGACAAAGTGAGTGATTTAGGACTTTTAGACTTTTAAAGGCTAAAAATAAGTTTGGATGCAGGGAAGAAAGTAACCCAAATTACGCCAGTTTTTCAATCTCAGCAGACACAATTTTCCGTAGCTCTCCTCGGTAATCTTTTCTCCAAATAGATTGTGCTTCCGCAATCTTCTTCCATTCCTTGCTTTTTTCCATGAACTCGTCTGCGCTATTTACCAAGTATTCTGAAACATCGTAGCCAGCCTTCTCCATAGTTTTTTGTGTTGGGCGATCAAACAAAATAGCAGACTCGCCAGACATGTATTCATAAAATCTATTTGCAGGACTATGGTATTCCTTGTCTGATGTTTTGTCTTGGATATATAAACCACAATGCACGGAAGCCATAAGCTCCCTTGGATTGAATGGGCTTAGAATAGTAATCTTAGGATTCATCTCAAGAAACTTTGCCGAAGCCTTGCGAGAGCAAGAAACATATGTTGCGTGTTTAGACTTTAGATACTTCTCAAAAACATCACGCCTATCTGCTCGGAACGCTCCGTAGTAAAGAATCCTCTCAGTAGCTCTCTCCGACTTCCCAGCAATAGGAATATATGTTAGCTGATTCCAGTTCATATATGTCTCGTTGCTTCTTCCAAGTAGGCAAGTAGTCCATATCTTATCGTATCCTCGAAACGCTGTAGGAATATCAATCGCAAAGTCATTCTGCACCCATACGACCCGCTTGCCCTTGATCATCGCTTGTGCCTTATCCCGAAAGTCACAAAACGCCCAAGGCGAATTAACGACTAGGTATGTATCGTCTTTAACGCACTTTTCCGCACTATCAATAAGTCCTAGTTTAAATTCCTTAGCAAGCCAGAGAGCGATGCCTGATGATGCTAGTGTAGTATTGGGTGAGCAGGGGGTAAAGTGAACGACCTTCATTTCTCCCGCAATTCAATCATACTTCCGTTGTATGAAAAGACTTTTTTTACGGCTGGTGTGTTCGGAACAAACTGCTTTCCCTTTTTGCCTCCCTCTGCTTTTGCTCGATTTGCAGCCGCTTTTTCTGCTGGCTTCAGATTTTTCCACACACGCTCTGGAAGGTATCGCTTGTCTCTCCCCTTGCGGAGAGATGGCTTGCCATCGGAAGTAGTCCACTTTTCCTTGCCCCATTTTTTTAGACCTTCTTGAGACTTGCTCTTCCCGCCCTTGTAGCCACCGCCAGCTTTTTCGTATGCCTGCACAAGTAGCTGTGATTTCCTTGCAGACCATTGACCAGACCTTCCTCCCTTGTCTCCACGAAGGATTCTGTTTTTAATTGATTCACGAAGCTTCGGCTTTGTATATTTCTGAGCCTCAAATTCTTGCTCTTTTGTTCCACTAGTTCTAGACATCGCTTCTCGTATTCTTTCTAAAATTGGCTTCCTCTTACTGCTGTCTGCAATTTCCTGCTCTGATAAAATCCTCAAGCCGTTATCGTTCATTCTGTCTTCTACCAGATTCTTCATTTGACGATCTCTGCCTCAATTTCCGTATGATACACATGGGTATCCTCACCCCTAAACAAGGCATTTACTGGCTCTTTGGATCTCTTCACAGAAGTAATTTTAAGCTTTGTTTCTGGGCGAAGCAAGACTTCTTTTTCATTGATGAAGGACGATGCGAAGGACGGCATCTTTACGCCTACTCCATTGGCATTTTTAACTTTCATAAGAACCTTAGACTGCACTCCCTTATTCCCAACACCCCAGTTAGAGAACTCCTTGCCTACGGATTCATTAAACGAACAAGATAATATACCATTATCCTCCATAACTTGACCAACTTTTGCTGTTTTGGCTAGCTGATGGGTATAGCTTTCTCCGAGAGGACTATCTGATCCGCTTTTTGTTCCTCTCCAAATAACGTTCTCCTTGATTTTGGGAGCTACTTCCATCGCAGATACAATAGAATCTGCGACTGCCATGCTTTCTAGGTCTGGAAATTCGGACGTATCCATATCTCGAATCGACTTATTTATTTCGGCATGCTTCCCGCCAGCGTATGTATGAAGGCTTTGCGCCATCTGAATTGCTTCCTCTTTATCAACTTTATTTTCTGCAAATGCTTTAGACCATCCCACCACATCTTGTTTATATTCCTCGCTATTTGCCTTTAGATTTTTTTCTCTTTTGGGTGGACCAATAACTTGCATAAACTCTTGAGCATATTCCTGCTCGTCTGGCTTTAGTTCCTTCTCGATCTTCTCAGATTGAGTTAGCTCCTCGCCAGAAGTTCCTATTGGTTGCTTTGATGGGTTTTCGTCCTCGTCATATATCGGCATCCCTTGTTCTGGCTCATTAGCAATAGCAGTACCGCCTCCGCTAGTCCACTTCCCGCCTTCTCCCCTAGCTTGGCTTGGGTCATATGCGAAGCTCTCTACTTGAAAGGTTTCTTCGCCTTTAATTTTATTGCGGATAGAAACAGCCAGCACATCGGTAAGATAGTTAATTAGATCCTCTTCAGATGGTTCTTGCTGAAGAGAGACAATGTTTCCGCATGCCTGCATACGCTCTACACCAATCTTGCTACGGATAGCGTTTGATACCGAGCGACCTCCTCCGTCTTTTTTATATTCTGCTACGGCTCCACGAACAAATCCCTTGAGCAAAGCGTAGCCTCCGTGTTCGATGGCAAGAGTTGGTCCAAATGGAATACCCACTATTGCGCTTACTAGGATTCCAAATCTCTGATTGTGAAATTCCTTTCCAGCTTCAACGACTCCCTTGCTGACTACGCCTAGTGCCTTGGTTGTTCCCTTGATAAATTCCTTCCCACTATCTGACTTCATCCAGTTCTTAATATCCGATACTTTTGAAGCTCCGTACTGAACCGCTATCTTTGCATTTTCAACTCCGCTAGCAACTGCCTTGATAACTTTCTGTGTGTTTGGATTTTTAATATCTAGGCTTGGAGATTCTTTTTGAATTCTGGAAGATAGCTTGTCCGAGAGGCTTGATCCTCCTCCCCCTCCCCCTCCCCACTTGCCAGATTCATCTCTGGCTTGCGAGGGATCATAAAGAAGAGTTGTTCCATCGGCTTTGAGTGCGAGTAGGTCTTGATTTAGCTGTTCGAGATTTGTCTTATCCGTAATCGGACCACCGACAATCCAAGCATCGCAAGTTCGTAGCGAGGCGCACTTGAAGTCAAAGATCTCACAGAATCCCAAGTCGCCAGCTTGCTCTACTTCCTTCGCATTTATTCCTATGCCCTTTGTAATACAATCAATAAGTTTGCTGGTCTGATTAAACCCAGCGCAATTCCCGCATCGCATGGTCTTGGCTTCCTCCACAGACCCCTTGAAAATGCCTGCCTTCGCCTTCCAGTAGTCCTCGTTTGGCTCTTTGGGGTTGGCTGGACCATAGTGCGCTATATCAATAGCTTCCTGCCTATTCGCTAGGTTTGCTTTAATGTCCTGCGTTTCAACTGGGCATTTCTCTTCTTCGAGATTGAAGTCAGATGCATCAATTAAAATCGGAACAAAGATAGTACCCTCTTCAAGATTTTTAACTGCGATAGGCTTGGGCTTTTCGCCTCCTTCAAAAATCCATTTTCTCACGGGCTTTGCGTCAAATATCATCATCCTCTTAATTGCAGATGGCAACACCCCCTTTTCAGACAGAAATACCTTATATCCATCTTTATCTCCTTTTTGCTCATGCACGTTCTTGAATCCAGATGCCGTAACTTCCACAATTCCAAGAAGAACTTTCCCGCCTATTCTATTTGCCTGCGGTGCTTTTAGACATCCATATTCAAGTGCCAGTCTCTGATTATCCGTTGCATAAACCCCTTTCCCGTAAACTCCGTCTCTGGATGGCTTTATCCCTGATTCTTTAATTTTACCAAGAACATCGGCAGTTGTCCCGTGATAAACAGTTGTTGTTTCGCTTAGGCTTTCTTTGCCCTCTTCTGCAGATCCACCACCACCACTACCACCACCACTAGCCCACTTTCCAGAGCTATCCCTGCCTTGGGTCTCATCGTAGAACTCAATCTTTTTTGAGTTGTAAGAAAACTGCCTCACGGATTTATTCTCCGTCACGAATCTTGTTAAGTTGTTCTACTACTTTCTTGGCTCTTGAGAACCCTGCGTCTCCACCCCAGCCATTCCAAGCCTGCCATCCCTTGCCTTGCTCATCCCAGCTTGAGCCTTTCTTATCCACTTCGTGCCGTGAGAAGAAAGCCAACATCCTGCGCCAAGTACGAGGAGATAGATTCTTTTTGCCAATAATATCCCTAGCCCTAGCGATTCCCACTTGTGTCATTCCCCTGTCGCTAACTGACTTCTCAGCACGAACACGCATAGCAGATTTTGCTGAATCTATCATTCCGTCTGTGGCACGAAGATCTACGTCCTTCACGCTCTGCATCTCAAGTGCATCCAAGACCATCTCCGCATCTCTTATCGAGAAGCTTGGGCTTAGCTGTGTTCGTCTTGCTCTTGCTGGGACATCTGATTCTTCTTTTGGCTTTTCCTCTGCACCTGCCTGCGGTACTTCGATCTTTGCCGTTGGAATGGTAGTTCCGATGCTGACTCCTGCCATAATTTGACCAGCTTGCTCTGCGCTGATTGTTGGGAAGGCAGACGTAATAATCGCAACCGCACCATCCCTTGAGATAGCCCCAATTGAAACGGCGTTCATAACATTGATAAGGGACGAAACTTGCGCTCCGTTGAGAGAAGGAATTTCTGTAACCACTCCCTGCGCCTGAGGTTGGGCTTCTCCCTGACCATCTTGTGCAGGCATTTCTGGAGCCACAGCACCCTCCGCACTTGGAGGTGGTGCAACTTGTTTGAAGGCATCGGAAATAGATTCTGCGGGAATACCGAACTCCTCTGCTAGATCGTTTGCATATTTAACTTCGTAGGCTCTCTGGCGCATCGCCTCCTCATAGTCCTCTCCCTTTGCTCCATATATTTCAGACGCTGTTCGGAGTCCAGCCTTGAACTCTGATATATTCGCCTGCGAATCTCTTCCTACGTCAATCGTTGTGTCGGATGGATATATCCACTTGCCCTTTGTAAAGTTGCTGTTTGCTGGGATTTTCCCTCGGCTAATTCCGTCTGCAATTACAAGGTTCTTTATCTTGTCGAAGAAGCGAGACTCAAGAATTCCCTGCCATCTCTTGAAAGTTCGTGAAGCTAGTGCCATCTCTAGGCGAACAGTCGGACCACCGAGCTTGGAAAGATCGTAGCAGAATCCAAAGGGGAGATTAAAAGCGAGAGCGATCATATGCACTATGAGATCTACATACCCTTGGAAAGCAGAGGATGGGCGATTGCTCTCGAACATCTTCATCTCAGAGCCAGTAGGCATATAGTTAATTTGCCCCTTCTGCATATTTTCGATGTTCATGCTATTGCCGTAAGAATCTGTTTGTGCTTGGTTGAAGTAAGAAGCTGAATCATCAGAGACTCCGCTTGCATTTGAGATAGTTAAAATCCTAAAAGCTGCGTTCTTAACTGCAAGATTCTCTGCTTCCATCGTTTCGTGCAGATCCTTGCAATAATTAACTACCGAAGCCAGATGACTGCGCCCACGCACCTCGTCAAGTCTGATTGGATCATAGATTAAAAGAAATGATGAAGCGGGAACTTCCTGCTCGTCTGTGTAGAAGTTGCCCTGCGTCCTTCGGTACACCTTGTAATACTTTGTTCTTCCGTGTTCATCGAACCCAACTCCACCAATGTAAGACTGAGATGATACTGGATTATCAAACATTCCACCGATTCGATCTGCCTCAACTGCTTGTATTCTAATTTCTGAGTTTGGATCTACCTGATCTCCGATTGACTTCTCTCTGGTTATAACAAACCCCACATCTCCGTCACGAAGAACAGAGCGAAGTGCTAGGTGAGAAAGGGACTCAAAGTTATGTCGCCCGAAGTAGTCACACCTCTTGCACCAAGATGCCCAGTAGTCTTCATAGGCTTGATCAATCGAACGATCTCCAGTTCTTGCCATGTAGCGGAAGTTTCCGAGCGCATACTGCGAGAATTTAAGAAGAATAGAACGAACAATAGGGTTGTTATCTTCTAGCTCACGACCAGCACGAATAAGCTGAAGCCTCTCGAATGTTGAGTAGTAGCTTTCGCCACCAGACAATGGCCTCGAAGGAAGCCTATCACGACTTGGGTAAGCTCCAGCAAAGCGTGTAAGCTCTGTCAGCTTGCACTTATCAGCAAGTCTTTGAACCCCAAACTTGGGATTTAGACTGCTGATCGCTTTCTCGATGAAGTTTAGCTTTGCCATAAAATGTTATTTTAGATTTTTCTTTTCAGATTTGATTGAATTCAGAAGATTACTCAATGCACCACCAATGCTAGAGTCTTTCCCATACATGCTCAGGGCATCTCCGATAGCATCACTAATATTTTTAATTCCGCTAGTAACAGATTCTTTATTTGTTTTATTGGGAATATTGCTACCGACCCATCCCTCTGATGCCCTCATAAGTCTTGCAATTGGATGGTAATTTGATTTGTCCTCGTAGTCTCCTCCGTCCTGAAGATCGTCATTATTTTCTTCTATAAATTTACTAACTTTTTCATTTATATTTTCTGAGACTTTTTCTGGTGGAAGATTTCCACCTTCACCATTACCCGCACCACCCACACCGATACTACCACCCGCACCCCCACCACCCCACTTCCCGCTACTGTCCCTAGCTTGGCTGGGGTCATAGAATTCGATCAACTTGTCTAGCATTTCGATTACTTCCTCAATTTCGCTCATATCCGACTGCGTAGCCATTTCTCTTTCACAGCTACCCGCCTCATATGGCTTCACCCCAGCAACTGGCTTGTAGCCCTTCCAGCACCTATCCAGTATTTGAATTGCCTTGTCCAAAAGATTAAAGATTTTGTCTTGCATAACTTCTCCTTATTAAACGCTATTTATATCAACTTTTTAGATACGACTTCCGTTTGAGTAGTCTGGGAATGTGCGATTTATTCTAGTTCTTGGACCACCAATTCTGCCAATCGCAGCCGTACATTCCATCACGGTATTCTGTAGCTCTTGAAGATTTGCTCTCGTAAGTTGCCGTCCACCAATGCTATATGAAGCACCAGTT
>Ga0181355_1001131_pt1 | contig 11813 bp, 15 predicted proteins | sample Fa13VDMM15DN_FD_130099 | JGI IMG/M metagenome (GOLD analysis project Ga0181355, IMG submission 130099) | Freshwater viral communities from Lake Michigan, USA - Fa13.VD.MM15.D.N | ecosystem: Environmental > Aquatic > Freshwater > Lake | place: USA: Michigan | collected 2013-09-23 | reverse complement strand
TTGAAAGTGGCAGAGTTAGTGCCTTCAGCCAAGCCTGCAGCGGTGAGGGAGAGGTAGCCACTATTGGCTTGTTCGATGTTGTAAGACATGATGAATTTCCTTTGTGAATATTAGACAGTTGCTGAGAACGGAGTTGCTTCCGTGCCAGTCGCAGCGGTAAACACGCGCACGGCGAAGGTGCCGGCAATCGCATCGATGATCTCGATGTGATCGCCGATGAGGCCGCCAAGTGTTGTACCGTTGAGGGTGATGGTGTCGCTGGTCGCGCCTGTGGCATAACCCAAGACCGCGGCCGCGCCATCGCTGATAACAAAAGCTCGACCAGACATCACGTCAGTGCTGTTTGCCACCTTGATGGTTGTCGAGTTAGACGTTATCGTTGCCCCGATGATGAACCGGTAGACAGAACCCGTGCCGGTAGCAGCAGGCAGCGTAACTGCGCAACCTGCCACGGCACTGATCACTATCGTGCGCCCCGCGTGCGCATCCTTCGTGCAAGTAAGCGTTGCTCCGGTAGCGCTGACTGGCGTTGTGGACAGCACTGCGCCGTTCATATCGCCAAGCAGCACCCCTTCGTTAACGATGCTGTAGAAAGCTTTATTGCTCATGTTGTTCTCCTTACAGAGACGTTACGCCAGCTTCAATACGTGCCATGAATGCGTCGTTCAGACGCACAGTTGCAAAGTATGTTGAAGCGCCCACGTAGCCGAATTGGCCAAGCGGGTTGGCATGGTTGACCTGAGATGCTTTGAGCACCACAGGCTTGATTGCCGACATGCCTTTAAGAGCAACCTGACCCCAGCAGTCTTCACCAATAATGATGAACGGGTACACGTCAACGCTTGTGCCGCCGACCGTCAGCATGCCGCTAGAGCCCACCGCAGCACCGGCTGCTGCAAATGATTTGAGCAGGGGTGAAGAGATGAACCGGAAGTCTTCACATGCACCGACTTCGCGGTCATGGATAGGCTTGAACGAACCATACTCTTCAACCCGGGTGAAGCCGGGCAGATTACGGATGTCGCTGACAGCGTCAGTGTGGCAGAAGATGACGTATGCAGGCTGGACCGCGCGGGTGCCAAAATTGACGCCGGGAGCCAGACGACTGGTCACGCGACGCGAACGGTTGGACTCGAGAGTACGAGCTGCCTTACGAATGCTGTTCAAGCTGATCGGGGTATTGATGCCGGCCCGGGTAGATCCATTTGCATAGATCACAGTGGAGCCAGCCTTCAACACGCCGTATCGAACCATCTCCATCACCTCGGCAAGGGTCTCGCCTGTAAGCTTGACCATCTCTCCGGGGATGTCGTCTTCGTACAGATTCTCAACTTTGCTTGAGTACTTGAACAGCACCCCGTATTGCTGAAGCTGGACAGACACGTCTTGGAAAGAGATCGTGTTTGCGTTGGGCGTAACGCCCTCAGCCAGCACGAAGTTAGACGCGGTGATGTCAGGTGTGCCAACGTAGCGTGACGTGTTCTCTACCGTGGTACCGGCAGTCGATGCGCCGAAAGGCAGAGTGCGACGAAACACCAAGGTGTCTGTCGAGTTCTGTGGCATCTCACGTTGAGTACCGAAATCGCCCAAAACAGTGATGGGCTGGGCGTGTTCAAGCATACCTTGGGCAGCGCGGATAAGGTTTCGCGATGCTACGGTGCCGTAATTTTGGATAGACATTTGGATTTCCTTTTAAGATTGAGTTAATAGCCGCGTTCCTTGAGCTCTCGCTCACGCTTCTTGGCTTCGTAATTCCACATTTCCGTTGGTGACATGTCGCCAAGTGTTTTAGGCGGTGGTGTCTGACCAGTTCGAGTTGTCGCGGCTGCAGCGAGACGTGCTCCGCGCTCTTGCTTAATATCCGTAGCTGAGACTGATCTGGATGAGTTGAACATGTCAAGCATCCTGATTGCGTCCCTAGCTGCTGAGCTGTCGGCAAGTGCTCGGGTATCAGGTGACTGCACGGTGAACCATTGAGCAAACTCGATCGTGTTGACCGTATCGCGCCAGTTCTCGTACTTACCTTCTATCCGGGCCTCTTCCATCAGGCGTCCCATCTCAGCTCTGGTCTGTGCGACCTGCTGTTGCACGTAGCCTGCCACCTGTTGTGGTGTCAAACCTTGTTGCTGGTTGCCGATTTTTGATGCGACGAATTCCTCCATCGCTCCTGCCCACTCCGGAAAATCTTGCTTGAGCTGCTCCCACTTCTCCGGGTTTTTAGCGGCGCTGACAATAGCTGTCTGAGTGGGCGCTTCCTGCATTGCTGCTTGACGCGCCTGATTAGCTTCTTGTTGCATCGCTGCCATCCGGCCCTCGGCCGACATGACATGGTGCTGCAGTTGAGCATTTGACTTTGCTAACTCATCGATTTGCGCAAGTTTTGCGCGAACCGCTGGCGGTAGCCCAGCCAGTGGATCATCTTCAAGTTCTGGTTCAATTACTTGCGGCGTTTCCGGCGCATCGGCTAAAAGCTCTGTCGTGGGCGTATCACCGCCGGCAACGAGTTTGGACGCCTCTTGATCCCATAACTTCTGAACTTCTTCCGAAGACAGTTGATTTTCTTCCACTATTGCTCTCCAAACAAAGACCGATTTTCAAAAAAGGCCGAGCGAGAATTACTCTGGCTCAACCACCACGCCCCGAGCTGCCGCATTTGGCAGGTCGAGAAACCTTTTCAACATCCGTATCTCTCCTCGCATTGCCGCCGTCTCTGGGTTTGAAAGGGCGACAGCGTCATTCTTGGTTCTGGCCTGCTCGAGCTGGACCTCAGCCCATTTCCGCAACAGGTGCCACGTACTTGATGAGTAGTCAATCATGTGTAAGAAATTCTATAACACAGTGTGGGCAATATGCAACAACTATCATCTGTCGTTGGCCGTTGCCATTCTGGCGGCCTCAATTGCCGCCTGCTCTTCTGGGGTAGCCGCCGCCGCCGCGGGAGCCGACATCTGTTTGCCAATCAGGCCTTGGCTTCCGGTTTTAAGGGCCCTGCCACGGATCACCTCGCCAACGAGTCCAGCCTCCTGCTGTGCCAAAGAAAGGCGAGAGGCCTGCCTGATTTGGGCGGGTGTTGCCGTTGGCGCTTTCTTGTCAAAGGTCTCGTTCCAGTCCGGCGGCCTACTCAAAAAGGAGTTTTCGTCGTACTCGATGGTGTAAGTGGTGGGGGACCTGCCTTCGCCCGGGACTGGTTCGACGCCTTCTTTCTGGTCGATTACGCGGACCTTGCTGGCGTCTATGACCCTTTGGTTTTCCCCGTCATTTATGTAATAAACCTCGGGTGTCTTGTTGCCCTGTTCGTCAACGCCCGCGGACACCTTGTACGCGTTGCTCATTGTTTTGGTCTGCTTGCTCGTCGGGTTCTGCCGGACCAAAGAGAAGCCGGGGCTCCCCTCAATTGGGGTCATTCCGGCGTAACCTGCCGGCTTGTCAGCCGGGTTTGCCTTTTTGGTTGTCTGGTCGTAGGTGTAGAACTGGCCGCTGTTTGACCCAAGGGGGTCGTAGTCGCCTCGGTAAACGTAAGGGTTTCCACTAGGGTCTTTGACAATGCTTTTGTCGTAGGCGCCCGCAACCCGGATGACCCCGGCGGCCTTCCTCTGGTAGGCCGATAGGGCGCGGTTGTACGCGTCAGCATCTCGGGCAAGAACGCTCATTAGTACTTGGTCCAATCAGTGCTAGGTGGGGTCCACGTGCCGGCCGGAGCCGTGTACCGCTGGCCAGTCTTGGGGTTGTACCAGTTTTGTGACGTGCCCGTTGCGGTGCTTGCCCCAGTAAATTTGTAAGGGTTGTATGGCTCAATGCTGGCTCCTCCGGTGTTGTTGCCCATTGCACCAATCGTTGGGGTAACACCGGTTGGCAGACCAACCTGCGCGTTTTCGGTAAACATCTGCTGTTGCGCCCCCGTAATCAAACCTCCGGCATTGACATTGCCTGTCGCTGTGTTAGCTATGTTAAACGTTCCGGGGGTGGAGGCAAGGGTGTTGGCGCCGGTGATCAACCCGGCGCCGCCGGAAGCTATCGGGGCGTTGAGTTGCGTTGTTTTGCCGGGTGTTGTTGTGGCTGATCCGGTGGCCTTGCCCACAATGGGTGGTGTAAAAACCGTTGGTGTTGTGATCAGTGGCGTATTCGTAGGTGTGGTCGTAGTCGCAGTCGTATCAACAACGCCTTTCTTTTTAACAGGGTTGCCGCCCCACTTGGTCCAAAGGCTGTCTTCATAGGACGCAAGCGCATCGCCTGATAAATTCTTTGTGTTGTTGAGATACGAAGTTGTATCGTATTTGCCCTCATACTTTGTACCCTTAGACCAGTTGGGATCGTACGCTGAGCCAACGCGAGTGGCCATTTGTTTGTACGTAAGGTCTGCCTGCTCGGGCAAATAGCCTTGGGCCAGTACGCGATCGGTGTTAGCAGCCAAGTAAGCCTTGTCGCTGTACATGGCTTTAAGCGCGTCCTCCGCAGCTTTAAGCGGGTCGGCGGCCGCCATGATGGCATTCCAATTACGGGCGTCTAAATTGGCGCCAACGTCGCCGTACATTGCCATGTTAGCGCGGTTTAAAACCGCTTGATTAGCCGCGTAGTTTGGGTTGGTTGGGTCGTAAAAAGAGCTGTCCATTTTGCGCCCTGTCGACAGCTCTATCAACGCCCGTGTTGTCGGCAAGCTATAACCGCTAAGGCGATCCGCCGCAACGGCGTCGCCCTTATTAGCCCCGGTCAAGCCTGTGTAACCCACTGCCTCAGTGGCGGCTGTTGCCGCCCCACCGGTCGCAGAGTTGCCACTGGCGTAGAAGGTCTCGCCCAGCCCCCCCTGCCCGGCGGGGTCAAATCTCACGATAGCGTCGTTAGGGGCGTACTTTGCCCTGTCCGCCACGGTGCTGACGCCGGCCTGATAGCCGGTAGTGTTCCCCTCGGCCAGCTTTTTCACGGCAGCGTACCCGCCGCCGGCAGAAAACTCTGACGTATTTACACCGCCGACCTGAGACCGCCGCATTAGTTCGGCTGCTTCATTTGGTGTCATGTTGGTTTCTCCTTAGATTCCTGAGCCAGTCTTGAGAGCCAGATCTCGCTCGGCGGCGAACAGCTCTTTGCGGCTGCGCTCCTTCATCGCTGTGTCGGCCAACTGGGCTTTGATTTTCTCGAGGCTGATGTTCTGAGAGTTGGACAGCTTGAGCATCTCAATCTCTCGGGTCATCTCGAGTTGCATGATTTGCATGTCGGCCTCTTGCGCAGCGATGGCCTGACGCACCTGAAGCTCTTGCATGTCGCTTTGGCCTCGAGCTTGGACCTGCTGCATCTCTGCCTGAGCTCGAAGCTGAGCCACGGCCATGGCCGGGTCTGGCGGCGGCCCTTGACTGGCTGCCTGCTTCTGAGCTTCCTTGATCTGCTCAATCTCTTCCTCTGGCTTGAACACCTCTGCCGGGTCGATGTGCTGGGCTTGCAGGGCTTTCTCAAACAGCTTCTGCGTGTCAAGGTACATGCCGTAGATCGGGTTGGCCCCGGCAGCAAGCAGGTTCAAGAACGACTGGTTCTGGATGTCCCGGACCACCAAGGCGCTGGAGCCGCGGGCGTCGATCGTGAAATCGCCCTTGATCTCTTCGTCCTCGTTGTACATCATGTTGTAGTCGTAGTAACGACGGATGTGTGGCTTGGTGGCCATGTCGTCGAACTGCTTGACGAGCCTGCGCAGAACCACGTTTGCGCTGTTCATCAGCATCTGCATGCCGCCGACTGTGTCAGGAGCCGCGCCCTTCTCTCCCTGCATGATTGTGGGCACGCCGGTCTCGGCGTCTGCCAGCTCTGTGGCCATCTTGATGATGCCGGCCAGCTCGGCTTGGTGGCTGTTGAACTCGAATGTCGAGAACGCCTTGCGCACGTCGTCGATGTCGTCTGTGGCGTACCAGATCTTGCGCGCTGACAGTTGCCACTGCTTGTCCGCAGGCTGGATGGCGCCGGGCTTGATGACGATCTGTGGACCACTGGACACGCCAGCGTTGTCCATCATCTGACGCCATGCCGCGTTCAAGACCTTCTGCTGAGAACGCATCAGGTAAGGGATGCCGTAGCCCCAGCAACTGCCTGCGACCTTCTCCCAGATGAAGAAGTCGTATGGCAAATCGCCGCCATCCAACGGGTTTAGGAAAGCCTTGACCACGGTGTTGTTGATCATGACCACGCAAGCGCTGGTGCTGCGCAGCTCGTCCTTGTCTCCCCTCTCAACGCCAGCGGCCTCTAGGTCGTCGTGGTCCACCTCGCCCCAGTATGTCCACATCTCGTATGTCAAGCGGGCCATGTCTCGCTGGTCTTCGTCTGTCATCTCACGCAGGGTGGCTGACTGCTTGGGGCCCTCTTCGAGCACTTTGCGCAGTTGCGGCTTGAGGAAGCCGGGCTGCTTGGCAAGGTCGCGGATCTGCTTAGACGTAACCTGCTCTCGCTCGTAGATCCCCTTGCCGTTGTGGATGCTCTCTCCGCAACCCGGATCTGGCCAGACGTTGCGTGGGTCGACCCGAAACGATGCAGGGCTGATCTCCTGAACGATCTCGACCTGATGGACCGTCTGGCCCTCTTGGTCGGTCACTGGCTGCCAAGCCTTGCGAGTGCGGTTGGTGACGATCGGCCCTTTGATCACTCCGGTGCCAAGCACAGCGGAGTCGTGGATTACTTTGCGCAACTCGCCGTTGTATCCACACTCGACCAACTGGTCCTCGATCTCGGTCTCCATGGCCTTGGCCTTCTTGTTGGCCATCTCCAAGACCGCTTTGACAACGTCGCGAACTCGGGCCGGCTGGCCGTCCTCTCCCATGACCGGTTGGCCCTGTTGGTCCATGGCCGCTTTGTTGTCCTTGCTCATGCCCATCAACTCTGGGTTTGGCGTGGGCTGGATGCCCCAGTTGCGGTCGTCGGTTGGCAGCAAGATGTCTGCAAGCCGGGCCTCGGCCGCATTGGTCTTCTGTCGAGTCATGCCGATGAACACCGTCGAGCGGTGTGGCTTGGCTCCCTGCGTGGTCACAGGGTACCCTTGCTCCACGCTGGTCATCATCTGGCTGGCTGCCTTGTTGACGTTGTCCTTTCCGTTGTACTGGTCCTCGTCTTCGATCCAGCGCTTGTCAACCCCGTAGGAACTGCGAGAGCGAATCCATTCGTCACGCTGACCGCTGAGAGAAGAGCCGAAAGACTGCAGCTTCTCTGCCTTCTTCCGCTGCTGCTCTTCGGGGTCTTCTTCGAACTCGACCTCGATCTGTGGAGGTTGGTTGTGCATGGCTTAGTAACCCATTTTCTGGTAAACAGAGCGGCACACCAGAATGGCGTCAACCACAGTGCCGGTCCCGCCACTGGTCACGGGCCGAACGTAGACCGGCATCTCTACCGGGCAATGGACCCCCGCGGTCGTGTAAGACATGGCGACGTTTGAGCCGCCGGTCTGGGTCAATGTGGCCCAGTTGGTCCCGTCGTTTGAGCCTTGAAGCACAATCGTCGCCCCGCCAAAAGTGCCGCTGTGCTGAAGCGTAAGGTTGGATGCGCTTGGGACCAGAAAGGATGTGCCGGTATCGGCGTTGCCCATCGAGGCCCAAGTGACGATGATTGCGCCAGCGCTGGCGTTGCGGTCGAGGGTAGCGGTGATAGTGGCCATGTTGGTTTCCTTGGTTAGTACCCAGTCACTGGGTCAAATACGTTGAAGTTTAAAGTGGGTGCCAAGCGCGCATTGCGCATTCGCCCTTCGGCTTCTTCCTGTGTCTTGGCAAAGCGGCGAGACATCATCGCGTATCTGGTTGCCGACATCAAGTCGTCGCTGATCTTGACGACCATACCGTCCTTGCGGTGGTAAAGCCGGAACTCCTCGAACCAGTCCTCCAGATGAGCGAACACGCGAAGGCGCATGGTCTGCATGCGTGTGAGCATCTCTGACAGGCCGGCTTCGACCCCGTTGCTTCCGTCCTCGAATGTGGCCCGGTTGGAAAGCATGTTGAGCCCTTGGTCCTTGTACTGCTTGGCCAACTGCTCACCGCTGCCGCCCTTGTCCCGCTGCAGGCCGTCGTGCGGCCAAGCAATGGGCACCCAGTCGCCGCGGGCCCTGACAGCCATGGAGTGGCCAGCGATACCGGGCTCGCTTCGTCTGTAGCAGTCGGTCACGTACATCGTGTCGGTGTCCTTGTCCCAAGCCATCCAAGCAACGGCCGTCGGGTGGTCAACCCCAAAGTCGATTGCGGCGATGCGGGCCCAGTGTGGCGGGATCGGGAATGCCCTGATCTTGATTGCTTCTTCGACCACTGGGAAGACCCGGCCAGATCCCAGAATGGGTATGCCCTTGGCCCGGGCCTCGCGCTCATGCTCAGGGTAGCTGGCGATGATCGCATCGGCCTGCTCCTTGGTGTAGTGCTCGGCGTCGCTGATCGTCATGTTGGTCACTCTGGTCCCAACCGGTTTCTCCAGCAGGAACCGCTTGACCACTTCGGACATGCCGAGCAAAGGCGTGAAGGTCACGAAGACCTGACCGCCTGTTGCCTGCGTACGTGTCAAGCCCTCAGAGTAGATTGGCAGTGGTGGCTCCTCGTCGAACCACACCAGATCCACAGTGTCGGCCTGCCACTTGGTGCGGCCTTGGTCGTAGCTGTTGAACTGGATCACGCTGTCCTCGCCGCACTCATGCCGGACCACAATGCTCGAGACCGCATCGGGCACGCCCTGCTTCATCGACGTGTCGCGCACACAGGCAAACGGAATGGCGCCAGTGCCCCACTCTTCCCTCATCTCTGGCGGGCCGAGCAGCAGCCGCTGAATGCCCTTGCGTGTCAACTCAGCCGATTCGGACCCGACCATGCAGCGAATGGCGTAGTTGTAACGCTTGCCCTTCCACCATGTCGGGTAACGGCCTGTCGTGTGCATCGCGACCTCGAATGCCCCGGCCCACGTCTTGCCAAGCTGGTTGCCTGCCATGAACAGGCGCTCTCGGAACTTATCTCCACCCGCGTGGAACTCGAGCTGCTTTTGGTAAGGCACGTAGGCCTGCAGGCGATTGCGCTTGGCCCTGATGTCTTTCAGTCGCAGGAGCTCGTAGAGCTCTCGCTTCTCGTCATCGTTCAGAAGCTGGGTGTCGATGCGGTCAAGCTGGATCATCGAGCCGCCTTGGCGAGTAGCATGTTGAGTCGGGCGTCGAGCTGGTCGCTTGTCAGGTCCAGAGTGCCAGACAGTTTGACCTCGACGCTCTTGAGCTTGGGCTGCGTGTACTGCAGGAACTCGTTCAGGGTCCGCATTCGCGTGTCCATATCGAGCAGCGGGACCATGATCGTCTTGCCTTCATGGTCGAGCACCGGGTGGCCGCCCCGGATCATTGGCGTCGTGGCCTTGAGCGCCTTGGCGATCTCCACCGCTGGATCAAGCCCCTCGTCAATGCAGGCCTCGATCACCGCCTTGAGATTGATCCGATGCGGCGCTCTGCTTGTGATGGCGCTCTTGCTCGCTGGGTAAGCCCGGCCAGTCTTGGCCGCAGTCGGAAACGCCAAATCGTCGAGAGTCGCCAGCTTGGGTGGCGCCCCGGCTAAGTCCCGATGTCTTTTAACGCCCATTCTTCATTGCCCCTCTGACGAGTCCTTCATTGCGTGCGCTGATCCCTCTGGCCTTGCTCTTGGCGTCGGCTTTGCTGCTGGCCCCCCACGCGTTAAGGCTGAGCAGCAGGCGGGTAGGCTCGCCATCTTTGCGTTCTGGGCCGGGCATGCCGCCCATGCGCGCCAAAAAGGAAGCGCGGCGAGGATTGTCGCCGGCTTTGACTGGGGCCTTCAGGTTCATGCCCGCGGCCTTTGCGCTGGCGCGGCCCTTGGCGTTCAAGCCGCCAGATGGCGACTTGCCCTCTTTGCGTTGCCAAGCCGGCGTCTTCACCTCATCGCCCGCCTGAGCAAGCCGGGCTTGTCTGGCTTGGCCGTCTTTGCAGACTCGACAAAGTCAGCCTTGCTCGGCGCGCCTTTGTCGCCGGGCTGGCGCATGCGCTCATTCGAGCCAGACGCGATACGAGCCCTCTTGGCATTTATGTTCGCATACAAGCCGGGCTTCGTGGCCATCAGACCATCCCGCCGACCATGCCGTTGATCTCGCCGTTGTTGAAACCTTGCGGGGCCTTGGCCATGCCGCCCTTGTAAGGAGGCTGGGTTTCATTTGTGCCGGGCAGGGGCACGGACACCTTGTTTGGCAGCATGCCCGCGCCTTGAGTCTGGTTGCCCCCGCCGCCGGGCATCGTGGCCGAGTTGGTCATCATGCCGCCGGCTGCACGCATGTTGTTGCGCGACGCTGGGTTTGAGTATTGCTGATCCATGTGTAGCTCCTAGATTAGGCCATGAGGCCGGGTTGGGGTTGACGAGTCTTAGCTTCCTGATTCCACATCTGCTGGCCCGACATGTCCTGTGGGCCCTCCATGTCTTGCGGGCCCGCCATATCCTCCGCGCCCTGCTCCTCGGCGGCCAGAAGGTCGTCGACGTATTGCCGGCACTCAGCAATCGTTTCGCACATGTAGGGCTCTCCGCCATCTGACGTGCTTACCATGATTTTACCGTCGTCGGCCATTTCGATCGTGATTGTCTTCGCCATGAAAGCTCCAAAAGGTGACAAAGCCGCGGCGCGGCCCTCAAGGTTGCGTGCCGTTCACACGGGCACGCAGGCCCGCCAAGAGCTTAATCCAGAGGGGTTTCAAGGTCAAGTGGCAAAAGCCAACTATTTTTAGTTGTGTAAAAACAACACGTCTAAATCTATTTTTGTTGTATTTTAACAACTGTGCCTAAAGTAGTTGACAGTGACTGTCACTGTGATACATTTCAGTTGTGGCCGGAAACGAACCACCCCGCAAAGGAACCAGCGGGATACAAAAAGGGAACCAGCCGATTACAAAGTACCTACCGGGAAATCAAAGGCCAAACCGCTTAGACCCAGTCCCCAAGACTGGCGAGTGCGAAGGAAGACCAAAGGGCAGCGTGCTGTTCTTTGGCGGCGTATTCAGGCGGCCGACAACAGCTTGATATTTTGGAGATCATCATGATGGACATTTTTGTTCAAGTCAAAAACGTGTACGGCGTCCAGACCGTGTACCCAGTGTGCGACCAAGCCAAGTTCTTCGCGGCTTTGGCGGGCACAAAAACCCTGACCCGCGAGTCAATCAAATTGATTCGGCAAGCCGGCTACAAGCCGGTGCCTGTAGTTCCAGCCCTCGTTTAACAGGAGTTTGATATGACCATTGACCAACTAATTGCTTCGCTCACCCCGGCTGACGCAGACGAGTACAACCGACAACCTGACAAATACGTTTGGGTGCAGTACACATTCCTTGACCCCCACGACATACCACGTCGGTTTACCAACCGGGTTGAAGACGCTCTCGATCTGCTTGACCAACAACACAACTCCTAATCCCAGCGTACAGGGCACTGCGAAGCGCCTTGTGCAGTGTGATTCACATTCCGTGCCGGCCGGATGCCGGTGTGTTTTTTCTGGAGATTTTCATGACTGCATTTTCCAAACAAATTGCCCGTGCTTCACGCATTGCTCGCACCGAGGCCAAGCGGCTGGCCGCCCGAGTGGCTCTACTCAAGCACCCCGCGGTCAAGGCCGCATTCGAAGCTTTCCCGCTGGCCATGCGCAAAGACGTGAACGTTTCCTTGTCCGCCTACGGCGACTCGGTGTTCATGAACACATCTCTTCGAGGCCTTGACTCTTTCAAATCGCCCAAGCTGACCAAAGTGCTTGAGAAGTTCGTAGGCGACGAGTGGTCGGCTCGGGTCAACGAGTACACCAACGACCTGTCACCAAACAAAGATTTCCACTTTGAGCGGCGCGTAGGCGAG
>Ga0181355_1001127_pt1 | contig 11822 bp, 13 predicted proteins | sample Fa13VDMM15DN_FD_130099 | JGI IMG/M metagenome (GOLD analysis project Ga0181355, IMG submission 130099) | Freshwater viral communities from Lake Michigan, USA - Fa13.VD.MM15.D.N | ecosystem: Environmental > Aquatic > Freshwater > Lake | place: USA: Michigan | collected 2013-09-23 | reverse complement strand
ACGGGATGCGGCGCGCCGGACGGGGCGATGGCGGGCGGGGAGGGGGAAGGGAAGCCTCCCCTTCCCATGCTCCCCCTCAACCTCACGGGAGGACGCAAGCAAGGGGGACGGGGACTGGCACGCACGGGGCGACGGAGAGGCGGGCGACGACGGGGCGAGGGGCGCGGGGCGACCGGGGCGCGGCGAGAGGGCAGGCGAGAGGTCAGGGGAGGGGCAGGGAGAGGTCCGGCGAGAGGTCAGGCGAGAGGTCAGGGATCATGCCTCCCCTGTCCTCCCCTGTCCTCCCGTCCCCTCCGGTGCAGCCCGCCCTGACCATGCGGTGCGGCCCGGTGCGGTGCAGCCCGGTGCAGCCTGTCCGGTGCAGCCTGCCAGTCTGCCGGTGCGGCCCGTCCGGACCATGCCCGCCAGCCGGTGCGGTGCGGAGCGGAGCAGGGGGTGCGGGCTTGTCCGGAGCGAGGCCGGAGCGGCGCGGCGCGGGGCGAGGTCGCGGGGTGCGGTGCGGCGGTGCGGTGCGACCCCCCTCCCCCCTTCGAGCGCCACACCGGGACGGCGGAGACCCGGCTTGGCGAAATCGCGTTCTGGCAAGCGCGAGCTTCGGCGGTGTCCCCACGCCCGTCACTACAGGGTTGCTCGCCGCCTCAGAAAAAAACAAAATGCTGCATGTACCGCATCGAACGCGGCATACCCGTTGCATTCGCCGGGCTCGTGGACACGAAGCTGGTCCGCGCGCTCTGGGAGGGTGGGGCGTCGTATCCCTACATCTTGAAGAGGCATCCCTTTGGGGAGAAGGAGTTGAGGAGGATGAGCAGGGAGTGGGATGTTTCTTCTAGGGAGGAAGCCGTGGAGGCTCGGGGGGTGCATAGGTCGCTGCCTCCGGGCAGGCCGGATCTCCCTGCGGTGGGGACTGAGGGGCGGGAGAGCAGCATTGCGGCGTGGGTGGAGATGCTGGGGCGCATTGACAAGCCCGGGTGGCACGAGGAGACGTTCCCGCTGGCCGAGGTTGCGGAGGCCCTGCACAACGTGGCTTCGGGGCTACCCATCGTCTTGGCAGCCGAGGCTGCGGGGATTGCGGAGAGGGTGCTTCAGAAGTACCGCAACATGGAGCCGCGCCTTGAGACGATGTTCCGGCGGGCTCGCGCCATATCGGCCAAGCCGCTGGTAGAAAAAATCATGGTGGACAGGGACTGGCGGGCGGCAGCGTGGCTGCTGGAGCGGGGGATCGCCAAGGCGGAGTTCAAGCAGGAGCCCGCTGGCAAGGAAGACAAGCTGACCATCGAAATTCTGGTGAACCGGGAAGATCGGTCTGCCGTGAAGGACCTGATCGACGTTACGGAGAGCGCAAATGGCGCAATGGTCGTTGGGCTACCATCCGAACGAGAAGCAGAGGATCTTCCACGCGGCAAAGGCTAGGCAGATCCTCTACGGAGGCGCTGCCGGTGGGGGGAAGAGCCATGCAATCCGCATGGATGGGATCATCTCCTGCCTGCAAAACCCCGGCTTGCAGGCGTACCTCTTCCGCCGCACCTACCCGGAACTGAAGGACAACCACCTCATCCCCATCCAGCAGATGGCGTTTCCTCCGGAGGTGGCGATATGGAAGGAAACGGATCGGAAGCTCACGTTCTACAACGATGCCTTCCTCCAGTTCTGCTTTGCGGAGGACCTTGCGGACATCTACCGCTATCAGGGGGCGGAGATGCATTGGCTGGGCATCGACGAGGGGGCGCTTTTCCTCCCGGACCAACTCAAGTTCCTCCGCACCCGCGTGCGCCTTGGTCGCTTCAGGGCCGCTCAGGAGGATGTCTTCCCCCGCATCGTCATCGGCAGCAACCCCGGAGGCCCCGCCCACAACCTCCTACGGGACATCTTCATCGAACAAGCCCCGCCGATGCACTTTTTCCACGACAAGACGACGAGGACGAAGAACTCGCCGGGCTGGCGCAGCGTCTACATACCCGCCCGCATGGACGACAACCCGCACTTGGATGTGGACAGCTATGAAGGATCCTTCACCGCCCTCTCCCCCGAGCGGGCCAAGGCACTACGGGACGGCGACTGGGATGTGGTTTCGGGAGCAGCCCTATCCATGCTCGACCGCACCCGGCACATGGTACGGAGCTTCAAGCCCCCACGACATTGGACCCACCTCATGGCAATGGACTGGGGCACAGCCAAGCCCTTCTCCGTTGGATGGTACTGCATATCGGAGGGAGCAACTCTGAAGGCCAAGGACGGTTTCCCCGATGTCTACCTCCCCCCGGGCGCGAAGATCCGGTTTGCCGAGTGGTATGGCTGGAACGGCGAAGCGGACATGGGGGCGAGGATGTCGGCGGGGGCCGTGGCGCGGGAGATCCTGCGCCTTGAGCATGAAATGGAGCTACCGCCCATCGACATCCGCGTGGCCGACCCGCAGATGTGGGCCAGTCAGGACGGCCCATCCCCACAAGACAACATGCGGACCTCCACAAGCGGGAGATTCCTGCTGCGCCAAGGAAGGCGAGACCGCAAGGCCAACTACACCACCATCGTCCAGCACCTCGTTGGGGAGCAGATGAACGACGGGCAGTTCCACCCGATGTTCTTCGCCACCAAGAACTGCCAGCACTTCTGGCGCACTTGCCCCGGGCTGACCCTTGACGAGCTTGAACCAGACAAGGGACCGGCCACTCGGAGGCAGGAAGACCATGTCTACGACGAACTGGGCTTCGCACTCAGCGCGCATTCGCGCGTGACAACCGAAAGCGACCGAGTTAAGGAAGAGATGCTGGAGCTTGCGAGGGAACTCGGGGGCACGGCATCGGATCCATACGCAGTCAGGCGCAGGAGGGCGTGATGGCAGCGAAACTGGCATCCCAGATCCAATCCATCGTCGCCTCCCAGACGGGAGAGTGGACAATTCTGGACATCCAGAAGCACATCCCAATCGCATCGCTGTACCGCATCGGCCATGTGATCGGCTTCCTGCGAAGGAAGGAGACCGTACGAAGGGTTTCGATGAAGCGCACGGATCGTGGGTGCGTTGCGGTGTACGTCACGAACGGCAGGGAAGACGACGAAGCCCCCGAACGTCCGGAAAAGTCGGAACTCCTCTTCGCCAAGCTCATGGGCGACAGGCGTTTCGAGGATGTGAGGACCAAGGTCGTCGGCAAGTTCCACCCATTCCAGACGTTGCCGTGACATGGACATCAAGTTCTTCGCGCCCACGAAGGCCCCGCACCCGCTGGGAGAGAATCTTGCGCGCAACTTCTGCAAGGGCGAGTACCTCGCCGCACACGGAGACCCGCTCGCGCGCGTGAATCTGCACTACGGCATCCTCTACGGGGGTGCCGAGATGCACGCAAAGGCCCACTCTGAATGCAAGAACTTCGTCCACGTTGACCACGCCTTCTTCGGGCGCAACGAGGACCTCTGGAAGGAGCAGGGATACTTCCGTTTTTCGCTGAACCACCAGTCCAACGGCCAAGTGCATTCGCAAGAAATCGACCAGCCTCGTCTGGCAGCCCTTCAGTCGCGTGGACTGCTGAAGCTGGAGCCGCGCCAGAACCTCCAGAAGCGCCAGATCATCGCCTACCAGCCGCCAAGCCACTTCATGGTGGAGTATTTCAAGCTCCCGGCTGACTTCGACGCCAAGTGGCGCGCGGAAATCCGCACCCGATTCCCCGGAATGATGGTCGTTACCCTCCACAAGAGCCCGAAGGACGAAACCTTCTGGGAGAACACGGCAATCGTGGCCTCGTTCAACTCCGGCCTTGGTTTCGAGGCGCTCAGAAGGGGGAAAGAGGCGATAATGACCGCTCCGCGCACCCTCTGGCCCTACATGCCGGGCGATCTGGCCGACCTGAGATGGGCGGAACGGCGCTTTGATGCTTTCTGCGCTATCGCCGGGCGCATGTGGAACTTCCAAGAGATGCGGAACGGCAAGGCGCTTGAGCATATGCAGCGCAATGGAGAGATCCCGTGATCAAGGCGAAGTCCGCGAAGGCTAAAGGCCGGAAGCTGGAGCAATGGATCGTCAAGCAGTTCGAGTCTCTCGGCTTGACCGCTCGTCGGCAGCCGGGATCGGGCGCGTTTGACGCCTTCCCCCACGATGTCGAGGCAGTCCTCAAGGACGGCAAGCGCGTCCTCGTGGAAGCCAAGCAGCGCAAGAAGGATGCGTGGGCTACGGGGGAGCGGTGGATAGGAAGCGCCGACATCCTTGTCGTGCGGATCGACCCGGAGCCGTTCAAGCCCGAGAACGAGCCGCGCGTCTACATGAAGTGGTCAACTTTCGAGAGGCTGGTCCGATGACGAATCTCGACCTCTACAGGCGGATGCACGCGGAGGGGAAGTTCCCCGGGCACTCCACGGAGAAGTGGAGCGACCACATCGCGAAGATGATCAAGGAGTTCAACATCAAGACCATCCTCGACTTCGGCAGCGGCAAGGGGATGCAATACACGGAACTCAAGCTGCACGAGAAGTGGGGCGTGGAGATGCCTACGCTCTACGATCCAGCCGTGCCGGGCTTGGACAAGATCCCCAACATCATGTTGCCGTTCGACATGGTCATCTGCTGCGATGTGCTGGAGCATCTTGAGGGGGAAGAGCTTCGCCAAGCGGTGTTCAACGCCACGATCCGCGCTCGCAAGCATTGCTTCTTCGGCATCGCAACCTTCCCCGCCAAGAAGACGCTGCCAGATGGGCGCAACGCACACCTGACGCTCTGGTCGCAGGATGTGTGGATGCGCTTCATCACGGATGTTCGCTTTCAGGGGGATGCGCTCGTCCGGGTCGAGTTTGACGGAGGCGAGGATGGACGTTGACCCGTTCCCGTACTGGATAGGCTTCGATTCCCGCGAGGTCGATGCCTTCGATGTCTGCTCCTTCTCCGCCCAGCGAAAGAGCAGCATCCCGCTTCATGTCCGCGCCCTGAAGCACAAGCAACTGCGCGCGGGCGGGCTGTTCTCGCGCGAGTGGGGAGTGAATCCGAAGACTGGGCAGATGTTTGATGTCCTCGACGGGCGTCCCTTCTCGACCGAGTTCGCGTTCACGAGGTTCCTCGTCCCCGCACTCCACAACTACCAAGGCTGGGCTTTGTTTACCGACTGCGACATCTTGTGGTTGGACGATTTAGCAAAGCTCGTTGAGGAGAAGGACGACAGGTTTGCGGTGCAAGTGGTGAAGCAGAACCACATCCCGCAGAACGACATCAAGATGGACGGTCAGGTCCAGCAGCAGTACCCGCGCAAGAACTGGTCGTCCGTGATCCTGTTCAACTGCTCCCATCCATCGAACAGGTTCCTCACGCCGCAGTACGTCAACACCATCCCCGGGAGGGAGCTTCATTCCTTCGCATGGCTGCGCGACCACGAGATCGGTGACCTGTCTCCCGGATGGAACTTCCTCGTCGGCCACACCAAGCACACCATCAAGCCAAGAGCCATGCACTTCACCGATGGCGGGCCGTGGTTCGAGCATCTGCGGGATGTCCCGTTCGCTGGATGGTGGACGAACGAGTACGACCACATGATGAAGACCAAGGGGAGGTTCGAGTGAAGAAAGTTGGAGATTGGTGGCTGCCGGAGACGGACCACCACTTCGTCGGTGATCTCAGCCAGTACCAGATGGCTGCGTATCAGTCCGCCATGAAACATGTGAAGAAGGTCGGCACGGCGATTGATGTCGGAGCCCATGTGGGCATCTACTCCGCTCGCATGGCCGCGCAGTTTGACACGGTGTTCGCCTTCGAGCCTGACTCGGCAAACTACGCTTGCCTTGTCCGCAACACGCAGGGCCTTGGCGTACAGCAGGGCGAGCGCAAGTTGCAGACCGTGATCCCGATCTACGGTGCCGCTGGCGCGCAGCGGGGGGTTGGCTCCGTGCGCGTGGATGCCATCGCCAACACGGGGGCGCGTGGCTTTGAAGTGGGCGGGCATGGGCGCGTGCCGATGTACGCCATTGATGAGTTCAAATACACACTCCTCGGTCTGGTGAAGATCGACACGGAGGGTTTTGAGCATCGTGTGCTTGTCGGGGCCATGGAGACCCTCAAGCAGCACAAGCCGGTCCTCATCATCGAACGGCCCAAGGAGGACTCGATCAACGTCCTTCGGCTGCTCAACTACAAGCTGGTCGATGTCGTGAACAAGGACAGCATCTTCGTGGAGAAGTCCCAATGAAGCCCATCATGGTTGCCAGCAGTTGGTCTCCCGCTGGAGAGGAACTCTACGGCAGGCGCTGGCTGGAGACGGCCAAGCAGCATTGGGGAGATCTGCTGGAGCCGAACGTCATCACCGACGCCAAGCTCGCCCTTGATCCTGACTTCATGGCATTCAAGGAGCGCCACTCCGCGCGCCGCCTTGACCCTTCCCAGCCGGGCTATGACTACCGGCAGGATCTGCTGCGGTTCGCCCACAAGGTCTTCGCGCTCAAGATTGCCCTTCAGGAGGCAGAGGAGGACGGCTTCGACTGGCTCGTCTGGTTGGACGGCGATGTGGAGACCAAGGCCCCGATCACGCAAACCTTCCTCGACAGCATCCTCCTTGACGACCACGACGGTGTCCTGCTGTCCCGCGCCCAGAGCGCCCCGCATCCCGAGTGCGGGTTCATGGCGTTCAACCTCAAGCTCAAGGGAGGGGACTTCCTGCGGAAGTTCGTGGGGATGTACCTCAAGGACGATGTCCTCAAGCTCTCGGAACTCCACGACAGCTACGTCTTCATGGTCTGCGTCATCGCCCACATGGAAGACAGCGGCAGCAAGTGGCTGGATCTCTGTGCCGTTGGTACGGGTCCCCACGGACTTGATGCTTTCGAGGCATCCCCCCTGAACTCGGTGTTCGTCCACAAGAAGGGCAACCGCAAGGTGAGGATGACCAATGCCGAGATTGTCGCCACGCTTCTGGGAGACCGCAAGGGAGCGGTCATCCGCCCGGGCGAGGACTTCAATGTCCCGACCGACGATTTCGTCGCCATCGTGGACTGCGCCAAGGTCCCGGTTGAGACCATTGCCCCGGCCCTAGAGCGGCTAGGCGATAGGCCATTGATTTTCCTTGGCTTTTACTCGTCCGACGAGAACGGGAGTCATGTGGACACCTCTCGTTACGGCATCAACATGGTGCGGACGGATGTGGTGGCGTTCGAGTCCATCGAACACGCGGATGGCGGGGGGTTCATCCATGTGGCGGTCTCCCGCGACTGGAAGGACATCCCCGAAGAACTCCCCCGCTTCCACTTCCGCCAGATGGCGCAGGCCAAGAAGGAACAGATCAAGGCAATCACGAACAACGCCTACCAGACCAACATGCTGGTGCAGACGCAGAACTGCGTCCCGGAGGAGACCATCCGCGCCAACATCGTGGCAAACCTTGCCCAGATTCCGGAGTGGGTGCGCTACAGCCGCCACCACATGAAGCGGGCTGTCATCGTCTCTGCCGGGCCGTCCCTCGACCTTCCCGAGACCATGGATGCCATACGCAAGGAGGTGGAGGATGGATCAGTCCTTTTTTGCGTCAAGCACAGCCACAACAAGCTGATCGCTGCCGGGCTGGTGCCGTGGGGGTGCGTCCTCCTCGACCCCCGACCCCACGAGGGCATCAGCACCCATGGCAAGCCGCGCGCCGAGCTTCTCCCGGCAGCCTATCCGGGGGTGCGCTACTTCTGCGCCTCCATGGTGGACCCTTCTACGGTGAAGCGCCTCATGGACACGGGCGGCAAGGTCTATGGCTGGCATGCAGCCGTGGGCGCGGACGAGAAGTCCGTCCTCCCGCCCGAGCATCAGAAGTTCCTGATGGGGGGTGGGTCATCCTCCGCCGGTCGCGCTATGATATTGGCGTGGCAGTTCCTCGGGTTCCAGTCCATCGGCCTCTACGCCTTCGACTCGTGTCATCTGGACGAATCGAAGATCGACATGGCGGCAAGGCATCAGGATGGGACACCCAAGTACGTCCCCATGGAGGTGTCCGTTGGGGGCGAGACGGCGAAGTTCTGGACCGACAGGGACATCCTCTGTCAGGCGCAGGACTTCACGAGGTTCTTGCAGGAGAGCCCGTGGATCCAATGGGACGCTCATGGGCCGGGCATGGTGGCGTGGCTGTGGAAGAACACCCGTGGGCGGCAGCCCACACTTGAGGAGACCTACGGATGAACGACCGCAAGTGGCGAGGGGATAACGACAAGGTCAGGCGCAAGAAGCGTCAGGCCCTCAATGCGCTCCTCGTCAACATTGCGGACAGCCTGCCCGAGCAGGAGCGGGAGTCCATCGCACAGGTCTGCCTTGAGGACTTCCGCTCCGACATGGAGAGCCGCACCGAGTGGGATGCAATGCACGCGGACTGGGTGGCGGTCTACAACCAGCAGGACGCGCCGATCAACCGCCCGTGGCCCAACTCCTCGGACGAGAGCCTTGGCCTGCTGACGGAGGCTTGCAACAGCTTCCAGTCCCGAGCCTACAAGGCGTTCTTCGCAAGTCGGATGCCGGTCGCCGCGATCTCTACCAACCCCGGCATCCCCGGCTCCTCCGAGCGAGCCAAGCGGGTCAGCCAGTTCCTCCAATGGTCCCTGTTCTTCAAGGACCAAACCTACAAGGAGGAAAAGTCGGCCATGCTGCTGCGGGTTGCGGTGCATGGGTCTGACTTCACAAAGACGTACTTCGACCCGGTGATGAACAAGATCGTCACCCGGGCCGTGCGCGCAGAGGACCTCTACGTCCCGTACCACATCGGGCCGATCAACATCGAAGATGTCCACCGCAAGACGGAATTGATTCACCTCAACCTCAACGAAGGCCGCATCCGCGCCTCTGAGGGCTACTTCTTGCTCCCTCCCGAGCCGATGATGATCGGAGCCCTGCGTTCGCCCATTCAGGAGCAGAACGACCGGGACAACGGCATCCACGCCTCTGCCACGCAGAGCGAGGACATGGCCCAGATCATCGAACAGCATTGCCATCTCGACCTCGACGGCGACGGGATCGCGGAGCCGTACAAGATCTGGGTGGATGTCACCTCGGAGAAGCTGCTCCGCATCGAAGTGCGGTATGAGGTAGACCAGTCAGGGCTGCCATTGAATGGTCGCCTCCCGATTGAGGAATACACGCACTACCGCTTCCTTGTGAACCCGGACGGCTTCTACGGCTACGGTCTTGGCTTCCTGCTGGGCAAGACGAACATCGCCATCAACAAGCTCCTGCGCCAGTTCATCGACGCGACCACGCTGTCGATCCACGGCAACATGAGCGGCTTCATCTCGGAGGCCCTGAACATCAGCAAGGGGCCGGTGAAGATCGAACTCGGCAGCCTGAAGACGGTCTCTGCCAGCACGGACGACATCCAGAAGGGCATCAAGACGCTGTCCTTCCCCGCTCCGCCCAACACCCTCATGCAGGCCATTGCCCAGCTTGAGACGCGCGCCCAGCGCATTGGCGCGACCACGGATGCTGCTGCGGGCGACATCAACAAGGTCTTCCAGCCCACGACCATGCAGACGATGGTCGAGCAGTCGCTGGTGATGTTCACCTCGGTGCAAGAGTTCCTGCTGCACTCGTGGTCGAAGGAACTGAACAAGATCTATCGCCTCCACGGGATCTACTTCCGTGGAATCGAGAGCTTCATCTCGGTCACTCCGGAAGGTCCGGAGGAGATGGTCGTAACCGAGCAGGACTTCATGGACGACATGCTCATCATGCCGGTGGCCGATCCCCGCATGATGAACCAGCAGAGCAGGGTCCAGAAGGCCCAGTTCCTTTTCGAGTTCGCCAAGAACAATCCCATTGTGGCGAACAACCCGGAAGCCCTCCTTGCGGTGTCGAGGAGGCTGTTGGAGGAGATGGAAATTGACGGCATTGATGGCATTCTTCCGAGAAGCGTGGACGAACTTCCGCCGCCTCCGCCGGATCCGAAGGCGATGGCTGAACAGGCCAAGGTTCAGGTCGAGCAGCAGAAACTCCAACTAGAGGCCCAGTCGGCGCAGCAGCAATTGCAGATCGAAGCGCAGAAGATGCAAGTCGATCAGCAGATGAAGCAGGCGCAGATGGTCGGGGACCAGCAGCTTCAGCAGCTTCGCATCGAAAACGAGCGGATGCTTCAGGAGATGCGGATCCGAAATGAGGCCGAAATTGCGCGCATGAAGCAGGAGTACGAGAGCATGCGCGTCCAGCAGGAGCTTGCCGCCAAGCAGGCCATGGAGGCCCAGAAGGCCAAGATGGAGGCCGACACGAAGATCATGGTGGCGAGGATCGGTGCTGCCGGTGCGGATGTCCCCGGCATCTAAGCCAAGACCTCGTCCACGCAGCAGCTTGCCACTAGCATGGGTGAGGATGTGCGATCCATTATCTCTAGGAGTGACTGATGCCGAAGACCCCAGCATGGCAGCGCAAGGCCGGGCAGAACCCAAAGGGTGGTTTGAACGCCAAAGGGAGGGCTAGCTACAAGGCCGCGACCGGCGGAACGCTCAAGCCCCCGCAGCCGGAAGGCGGCCCACGCAAGAGGTCATTCTGTGCCCGAATGACGGGCATGAAGAAGAAGCTCACCTCTGCCAAGACGGCCAACGACCCCAACTCCCGCATCAACAAGTCCCTGCGCGCGTGGCGGTGCTGACATGAAGAAGCCCATCTGGGACCGCGCCCGCCCGAAGTCCCTTGGCAAGCCCAAGGCCCTCTCTCCGGCGCAGAAGGCATCCGCCAAGGCGGCAGCCAAGAAGGCTGGGCGACCATATCCAAATTGGGTTGATAACGCCCGTGCCGCGAGGAAGAAGTGAAGACTTGCCCTCTTTGTAAGCAGGAGAAGGGCGAATCTTCGTTTTGGAAGCGTCAGTCGTATTGCATTGAGTGTTCCAAGATCAAACAGAAGACGGTCTGGATGTCTAGGTCGCCAGAAAAGCGACTTGAGCAGCATTTGCGATACAAGTACGGAGTGACAAGGGAAGAGTTTAACGCCGCGTGGGACTCTCAAGCCGGAAGATGCGCAATATGCAGAAGTGAGCTTCCGGACTTGATGACATACGACAATCGTAGGCGCGGCTACGCGATAGATCACAACCACAGGACCGGGAAGTTCAGATCCATCCTTTGCTTGCCATGCAACTCAATGCTTGGAATGGCGAAGGACTCTCCCGACACACTAAGGCAAGCCGCTGATTACCTTGAGAGATTGGGTTTTTATGGGGAGAAGGCTGACATGGGGGAAGTAGTCTCAGTTGACAACATGAGGGCGGCGAGGAAGAAGCGATGATCCATCGCCTCGACCCGGATGAGGTGGAGAACTGGCGTCGCCATCCGGTGACGCAGTACCTCGTTCAGGAGATCCGCAAGCAGAACGTCCACCACCGCTACCGGATGGCGCAGGACTTGCTGGCGATGGGCCGCGCGCAGGGCTTTGACGAGGCCCTTCAACTCGTAGGGAGGTTGCTTGATTCCCCCGGAATCATAGAGTGACCGCAAAACGGAGAGCCGCATGATCCGCCGCCAGAACCGCATGAAGACCTCGCCCGGTGCCGCCGCCATGGAGATCCTCCGCAAGCAGGGTCGCAATGGGGACACCGAGCTTGCCCATGTGAACCCGCGCGAGAAGGCTCTCCTGAAGGCGCTTGGCGGCGCTGGTAGCCGCAACCCCCGCACGGGCCTGCGCGAGTACTTTGATGGGTCCATGGAGGGTGGGTTTGGATCGGTTGGCGAAAGGTCTGGAGACGTTTCATCCGGCACACCGGGCGATTCTGGGGGCGGAGGTCAGATTGCAGACCTGTCCCAGCAAGACCAGCAGGCGATTCAGGGCGGCGGCTTGATGGCCGGTCAGAACGAGGTTGCGTTGTCTGGACTCGGCGCAATGGGACGTAGTGCCGGGCGCGCGCTT
>Ga0181355_1001124_pt1 | contig 11839 bp, 8 predicted proteins | sample Fa13VDMM15DN_FD_130099 | JGI IMG/M metagenome (GOLD analysis project Ga0181355, IMG submission 130099) | Freshwater viral communities from Lake Michigan, USA - Fa13.VD.MM15.D.N | ecosystem: Environmental > Aquatic > Freshwater > Lake | place: USA: Michigan | collected 2013-09-23 | reverse complement strand
CATTGCGTTCCAAAGTCGTCAGGAGTTTTAACGAATCCCTCGCCAAAATGATGCGACCAGACCCTGTTTACAATAACTCTTGCGGTCAGTGGGTTTTTCGGGTCAGCAATAGCCTTAGCTACTTCCAAGCGTCCGCTACCATTGGTGAAATTATTAGGACTTAGATAGCTAAAGAACTCGAAGAAGCGTCTCTCAACGACCGGCCCTCTTGAACTAGGCTCGCCTTTAATAAAGACATAAGAATTAGCGGGCTTTTCTTTATCTGCAATAGCCATCGCTCTTTCGGGAGTAGCTGGGTGAGAGATTTCGTGAGTAACCAGCTTGGCTGTCTCTACTCTTAATTGATTGTCATAGCGCATTGTCTTCTGATTATCAGAGTAATATCTCTGGAAATCATTCCTGCTTATATCAAGCGGTCCACCATTTTTGTAGACAGCTTCATAGAAGTCTTTCGCCCCGAGAACGTTAGTATTGGATTGCATTCTCGCGCTGTCGACAACTGCACGTCCATAGGCGGCGGCTAGATCAGACATCTTAAGTATCGAAGAGGTTTTTAGTTTAGAAAGCAAGAATGGATTAATGTCTTCACTGTGTTCGGCAAGTAAATCTCTAAAGGTCTTTGGGAAATCCGCATCATTAACGGAAAACATTTTGGCATAGGGCAAGAAGGCTGGATGTTCCACTTTCGAAGCACTCTTAGCTTTACCTTTTATATCGGTGCGTTTACTAACCGATACCGTTACTTTAATAGCTTGAGTCCAACGCTGTATCATTTTGGGATTAAGCTTATTATCTCTTACATAATCATTGCGATTAGATTGGACTATAGAGTTCAATAAATAACCTCCATATAGCCACTTAGTTGTATTCGTAGAGAAGTCCAAGAAAGCCTCCGCATAAGTCTTATCTATAAAAGCTTGAGTATCTTTTTCAATTTGGGCCTTTTTAGCTAGATAATCTCTATATTCAGGCGTATCATTGATAACACGTAGAACAGGCTTACCATCATCAACTGGAACATAAGAGCTATTGAATACTCCATGTAAAGCATAATAATCTTTTGTAGAAATAGGATCAAATTTATGATCGTGGCATCGGGCGCAGACTACCGTTGTCGCCATGAAGCCTTTAGCGATAACATCTATTCTGTCGTCAATCGTGTCATTGACATTTCCAGAGTCTTTCCCCAAGGTTATAAATCCTAACGCAGCTAGGTTTTCCTTTGGCAAATTAGGCAGCTTGTCGGCGGCTATCTGTTCGAGAATAAACTGATTGAAAGGCTTATCTTCGTTCAGGGCTTTAATAACATAGTTTCTATAAGTATAAGCATAAGTATATCTACTTTCTCTATTACCATTTACTGAGCCAGAAGTGTCTGAATATCTTGATGTATCAAGCCAATACCTAGCCCACCGCTCTCCATATTGCGGCATGGCTAGAAGTTTATCTACAAGCTTATCGTAAGAGCTTAGGGATTTATCATTTACAAATTTTTCCACCTCTTCTATGGTGGGTGGGATTCCAATTAAATCATAATACAGGCGGCGAATTAAAATCTTCTTATCAGCTTCGAGAGATGGAATCAATTTGTTGGCCGAAAGCTTTTCTAAAATGAATTTGTCAATTTCATTATGCCCCCACCTAGAATTCGGATTGGGCACCAGAGGTTTTACTAACGGTTGATAAGACCAGTGTGTTTTCAATGCTTCGTCTAATTTACCAACAGCTACTTTAGCTTGCCCCTCGCGCGGGTCCGGCGCGCCCATCTGAATCCACGTTTGAAAATCTTTAATTACACTCTCGGGGAGACGTCCAGAAGGCGGCATCTTTAGTTCCGAATCTTTGTAAGTAATAGATTTAAAAAGAAGACTTTTCTCCAAGTCACCGGGGACGATGGCCGGACCAGTCTCTCCGCCCTTTAAGGACCCAGCTTTATTATCTAGGAGTAATTTTCCTTTAACCTTTTCGCTCGTGGAGCTGTGACATTTATAACAATTCTGAGCTAGTATCGGGCGAATTTTTGTCTCAAAGAATTCCGTCTCCGCCTTTGAAATAGCAAAACAACTCGGAAGGAGGCACAGGTAAATGAAGAGACTAATTTTTTTGAGCATAATCTTGAGCTTTAAATAATGACTTTCTTTCGTACAACTTTATAAGGACTTCTTGTTCCTCTATTATCTGCTCTTGTAAGACGTTAATAGTATAGATAGCCTTAAAAGATTCCTTTAATTCGGTATTTTCTGTTTTGACTTCAAAAAGGTAAAAAGCCAAGTAGATGTTAATAACGAGAGACAGGAAGAAGGAGAAGAAGAATTTAACTTCTTGAGAGGATTCGGCTTCCCCTTCTTTTTTCATTTTATTTACGCAAATAACTTTTTAACAGGCTCCTTGTCAGAGACATCTGTAAGTCTGAAATTTCTGCCGTTATAATTATACTCTAGTTTTCTATGATCAAAGCCGAGAGAGTAAAGGATAGAGCCGTGAAGATCATGAATATCCATCTTGTCTTCTACTACGTTATATCCGAATTCGTCACTCTTACCATAAACCGTTCCTCCCTTTACTCCTCCGCCAATGAGGACTGCACTCATCGCTCTCGAGTGATGGGACCGGCCATAACCAGCCATGCCACCTTCTCCGTCGCGCGAGGGCGTGCGCCCGAACTCGCCCACGCAAACAATTAGAGTTTCATCAAGCATATTCCTATTTTTCAAGTCTTGAATCAGTGCAGCTAGAGGGCCATCAATTTGATTGGCGGCACCTCTTACAGAAGTAGAAAGTGCGTTATGTGTGTCCCAGCCTCCTGTCCAAACCTGAATAAACCTAACTCCTTTTTCAGCTAATCTACGCGCAATAAGCATTTGTTTGCCTTGGGCAGTCGAACCATAAGTATCTCTTACGTTCTGTGGCTCTTTGCTAATGTCGAAGGCATCTGTGGCTTCTGTTTGCATTCTGAAAGCAAGTTCAAAAGATTTAATGCGAGAATCAAGAGCTTCGTCTTTCTTTAGGTTTTGCTTGTGAATCTCGTTAATCTTAGTTAGCAACTCCATCTGCTTCTGCTGCTCATCCTTTGAAGAGTATTTATTACTAATATTCTGAATCATTCTGTCTACAGAGCCAAGACTCGTATCGATTGGAGTTCCTTGGTACATGCCGGGTAGGAAAGCGGAGCCGAAATTCTGCGTGCCGCCGAGAGGCATTCCGCCGCTTCTTAAAGATATGAAAGAGGGAAGGTTATCATTAGCAGAACCAAGTCCGTAAACAACCCAAGAGCCGATACTCGGTCTAACAAATCTTAAAGAGCCGGTATTCATCATTACCGTAGCTATCTCGTGCGCGGGCGCGGGGGCTGTTAAGCTATTGATGATTACCATGTCATCCGCATGCTTAGCTACCTTATCGAACACCTCACTAATTTCCAATCCAGACTTACCATACTTATTAAATTTAAAAGGTGAACCGCAAGCTAAGCCGCCAGTGGGTAAAGCTTGACCATCCATTTCGACCAACTTGCTCTTAGGGTCCCAAGTATCAATGTGAGACTGCCCCCCAGAGAAGAATACGTGAATTACTCTTTTAACTTTTGATTTAAAATGAGGTTGCTGAACTTGAGCAGAAGCGCTGTTAGGAAGAAGAGAGGCCAAGCTAAGCGTGCCCATACCCATGCCGAATCTTTTCAAATACTCTCGGCGAGTCATCAGGAGATCGGTGGGTTTGATAGAGTCTTGATTGCAGTATTCTTTGTTCATAACTTCTTAGTCTTTCTTACACATTTTTTTCCCGACAACCGAAAGTTAAATATCGAGGATTTGATTTTTTAATAAAAATTCCTCTATTATACCCGTAGGTAAATCCCCGCTAAAGAATAATCCTTTGGACAAATCGGAAGAATCCAAATCTACTTGTCCTTGTATAGTAAAGGACTTATTAGATCCAATTGAAGAGTCGAAAAATATAGAATTAACAGTGGCATTTTTAATAAAAATTTTAGAGCTAAGATCTCCCTTTGGGGAGTCTAGACGAAGCCTATTCATTGAGACGGATAGATCTATTTTTCTATCAGCATTTATAAAAGATAAGTAATCTCCAGAAAGAGCATCACCTTGGATGCCTTTTACTGAAAAAGACGCAATCACTGGAAATTTTATTGGAGAATCCAATGGCATTTTATGCGATATGGAACTTAAAGAATATCTTTCTAAATTAATATCTAAATTAAAAGAGCTAAATTTAGCATCATTTAAAGACAATCCTATGTCTGTAGAAACCGGAGTCGATCCAGTTGGGGTAATAGATAAAGTGCAAGAATTAGACAATATGATATTTTCGGTGCTTCTTGAGAACTTTGGTATAACAATATTTATACCAGTTTTTACTGCGGTCTTATTTTTCTTATCTAAAGTAAACACGTTCAAGCCGCTGCCACTCACGAATACCATCATGTTTGATGCCAAATAACTCAAATTGCAAGTTACTATTTTATTCGTCTCAATAGACATGTTATACTTGGTAAGGTAACAGTCTTGAAAATTTAAAATATCAAATGTAGGCGAATTATTATCTATAATCCCAGTGAGAGTCGTTAAATTATTACCATATGGAGAATCCATAGTCCCATTAAAAACGTCCTCCCCTTCGTCAGCTAAAGCCATGAAAAAATCTCTTTTATCCCGAGCCCGATCTTTTCTTAAAAATCCAGACAATAAAGCCGCAGAGAAAGTATCATTATATCTTGGAACATTATCGTTCCCAGTAGAGAAATTAGTATTTAATCCTAACTTTGTCTCGTTAGAAAAGCCGTTAAAAAGATAACTAAATTGTAAGTCTAAAACCGGAGACTTAAAGCTAGGCCTAGCCAAGATTCCCTCACTACCCAGCTGCATAATATCTTGTCTCTCGATATTAATGCCATAAGTCGCAGCGATGACATTATCTATCTTCTTTAAGATATGGTGCCCTAGTAAAACGCCAGTAGCTATCCCGGTCTTCAGAGAAGGGCCAGCGTACAGAGCTTCATTCTGATAAATTATTCTGTTTCTGGACATTTTGTAGATTGGCTTTCATACAAAAGCGAAGCCGCGAAAGGTTCGCAATTATGCTTAGCGGAGATTTCGTCCACAGCCAAAGACTTTGAGGTGGATTTTATCTGAGGCTTTTGTAAAAAGAGCTCTACTACTTTAGCTGTCCAGTTTTCCTTTTCCTCGTTTATAGCTATGTTTCTTGCTAGATCATGCGCAAAACTCTTCTGGTCATCGGATAAAGTTTTCTTCTTATGCTTTTTCTTTAATATCTCCACGACTGAATTTTCAAACTCAGTAAATAGCTTAAAGTTTTTTGCTAATGATGTAAAATCAAAAGTCTGCTCTGATGCTCTAGTTGTGTTTACCTGCTTAATCTCTTTAGTATTTTTTGGTCTTCCAGGTTCATCATTAACCTTATTTCCTATCATCGGCTGGTAAAGTCCAGACTTTTTGTGAGGTAGTAAGTCTTTTTGTGCTTGTAATGATTCTTCTTCGGAGGGAAGTTTGTTCGTTTCGATAGCTTCTATAACCTGACTAGGAGTCAAGATGCCAAGCTCTCCCAAACGGGTGTAAATCCTTCCAGCATTCGGATCATCTTCCAAGTCTATATCGTACATAGCTGGCGATGGATAGTTCTTAAATCCAAGAGATTTAGAAACTCTTTTAATTTCTTGAGATACGAAGTCCCTTAAAAATACGCTCCTAGCTTCTTTCAACTTCTGAGCAAATACTTGGATTTTTATTTTAGCATTAGCGAATTTTTCATCTCCTAGAAGAACGTTTCCAAGGCCTTCCCGAATATCCCTATCTATCACTTCGTATTTCTTTGGATCTAAGAGTTCTGAAATTCCAGGAATAACGAATTCCGCTTTAGTCGTATAATCTGCCACTAAAACCCTACCAACAGACTGATTCTCAAAGAGCTTCTGCATGGCGATTAAATTTTTAGGATTTACGCCACCCTTATCAGGCTCAGTTCCCATCGTGATAAGAAGAATGGCCTGCTGCATGGTTCGACTAATTGCCATGTCCATCTTTCTAAGTTCTTTCTTATAATTTAAATCTTCAAGGACAGGGAAACCTAAAGGAACGCTAAAAGGTTCGTAATCTTGCTTCTTATAAAACGCCGCTGAAGTTTTTTGTGGATCTAGCTTTAAGATAATGGAGTAGTTTCTTTTTTCTTTTATTAGCTTCTTCGTTTCTTCATCCAAAGCATTAAAAACATTAACGTCTTCTTCATCTTTGGGGTTTCTTAGTCTTTCGACCTCATAATCGGTCAAGACTTTAAAATATGCACCAGCAAAAAAAGATAAATTACCTCCAACTTGGATATCTGCCGGATTCAGAATGATGTATCTAGACGGGAGCATCACATTACCTTGCTTCAATCCGCTTGCCCCATAAGTTTGAGAGATCTTTAAGGCATCTTCAGGCTTAATTTTAGAATCAAATCTATAAACGAAAACGTTACCACTTCTGAAATATTCTCTAAAGAACTTCTCCTGAAATGAGCGCATGTTAATCTTATTAAACAAGCTGTTGAAAAATTCTCTAGACTTAGCACTCCCTCCTTTAAAATAAATATCCCCTACGGAAAACTCGGTCATTATGTCAATCGTATTCCTGAATACAGAAAAATTATAATAAGCCTTCTGACAAAGGATAACGGCATCTCTAACGTCCACACTAGAAGTATTTGATACGTTCCTGGAGTAATTAAAAGGAACAAGTCCATCTTCAATGTTCGAGTACCTATTCGTGCGCTCAATAAATCCAGAGCGATTCTCCCTTGTTCTAGTTACCGTCGTGACGTTTGATTTTGATTCAAAAGCCGTCATTAAGGGCTCTGGAGCATCTATTTTATTTTTAGCGGCCATAAGTATTAAATATTACACTCAAAACATGACTGGGGTGAATGTCTCTTGGACATTATCAGTATTTACACTCTGTAAATCAAAATATACTTTACTCGCCCAATTAGCTAACATTAGGGCGGTATAGTTGTCTTTTCTAGTTCTGTTAGGGGAGTTGTTCCTTTTTATATGAGATGGTAAATCGAAAGAAATATTACCTTTAGTCGTTGTAGAAGGCTGAATTAAGGCGCATTGTTTTTTCGTTTGATAAACAAGCATGTCTTGCGTATCGATGAAATCTATAATTTCAGTCTCACCTACGAGCTTCAAGTCTACCGAGCTGGAAATAGCCGAATTATACGCCGCTCCATTCGCTGACATTTTAGAGGCGAACCAGATTTTTTGAAAATCGATAGAGGCTTGTAAGTGTTCATTGCCACGTCTTACAAATTCAGATGTAAATGGCTGGGTAAAGAATATCCTGTTAATTTCTTGATTATACGCCTTCTTAGAAATAGTTAATTCTTTTTCATACTCAGATGCCATAGAGTCCATATCTATGAAATTGATTTGAGTCTTATTATTATTAAATAATACAGAAGAATTACAAGAACCAAGGAAGGTATCTGCTCCAGCGTTATCCATCACCCCAAATACTATATTAAAACTCTTTAATAAGTAATGCAAGTAGTTAACATGGTTACTTATTCCACCAAGACCAGAGTATCCATGAACTAGAGTGCAGGTTCTATCTTTTTCATCTATCTCCAATACAGCCATAGCAAAAAAGTCAGCAGATGGGCTATCGTCCATGTTAGGATCGATACCAATTACATACTTCCTATCCTTTTTACCTTTAATAAGCGTGGTTATATCGCCTCCATCAGGAATAGTTAAATCGAACATCTTTTTCGCATTAAAAAACGAGTCAGATCCATCTGTGAATTGAGCGCAGTACTCTCTTAAAAATGAAGAGTTCGACGAACCTCCGTTTTTAGCCTCTTCAATTAAAGTCTGGTCAATCATATGCTCAGGAAGAGTCTCGTAGCTTATCTGAGATATGAAATATGTAGCCTTTGAAGGCTCGTTACTATAAATTTTACTTACCCAGTCCTGATAGGTCTTATATAAGTTCTCAAAAGTATAAGAGGCTGAAGATAGAGCAATCATTTTTGAAGTATTAGGAAAGACCATTCGATCCTCTTCTTTCATATCTCCATCAAAAATTAGCTTATCTTCTATCTCTCTAACCTCAATTCTTTCTTTTATGTTTTGCGGCGCAACCAAGAATGGCATTAATACATTTTGAATAATCTCTTCCGACAAAAGCATGTACTCGTCTAGAACTAATACATTTGCCCTGAAACCACGAATTTTTTCTCCGTTTAAAGGGATAGCGGTAATAGATCCACCGTTAACGGACCACTCGAACTGATCGCTTCTCTTAGATGCTTTTACCGAGAAGGCTTGAGCTAAAAGCTCAGCCCCTTTGGAGGCTATAATCTTTTCCAAAGAGTTAAATATGAGTCTGGCTGTTCTAAAAGTAGGACCCGCTACTAAAATCTTTGTTCCCGGCTCAAAAATACATTGCAGAAAACAATATACTGATGCGATGAAAGTTTTTCCGCAGCCACGACCCCATACATTCATACTGAAATTACGATTAAGTAATCCTTTAAGGATGATTTCTTGATAGGGGGCAAGCTTAACTCCAGATATAAGCTCTGTAGTAATTCCAACGTTTGCTCTTAGAAATTTCGCTAATAGAATCTTAGCTTCTCTATCTCCAAGATCGCCCTTCATGCTTAAAATCTCTTGATTGAGATTTGGGATGACTCTCTTGTATTTTTCGGGGCAATAAAACATTAAAGCCTTTTTTCGTCGTAAGCGAATTGTAAATCAATTTTTTTATAGGCTAATCCACAAGTAAAAATCTTCTCCACTACTCTCGAAGCTTCTTTTCTACCATCCACAAAGAGAAACTGCACATCTAGATAATTTTGTAATATCTCTCTAACATTATGAAATACAAATTCTGGAGTAGGCTTCACCCCTTTCTGATAAACGTGAGGAAGAAAATTAAAACCCATGCAATTGTTAAATGATTCTTCTACAAGGATAACTAAATATGCTCCATTAGCCTTAGCTCTCTCAATTTCTCTTATAAATCTCTCGTATCCCCCGCTTAAAGTACCAATCAGGTCATTAACAGATTTTCTTTCGATATAACAGTTACCAGTAGAGGCAGGGTTACTAAAAGTATAATCTCCAAATTTAAGACCGACCATTTCAGATGCTCTAGAGAAAACCAGAGGTCTCTGCTCTCTGGAATCTACAAAAATCTTACAAGAAGTGAAATCTTGAGACTCGTCAACCTCAATCTTGTTAAAATTATCGAACTTATTTATCAGGCCCAATTCAGAACAAAGATTGTAATAGTTTTTAAAAAATTTATTATAAACTTTTATAGGTGGAGTAATTAAAGATCTAAGTTCTACCTGACAGGGGGAATATTTAATACCTTTCTTCTCTTTGCGTCTGATTAGTAGGTCTTTAATGTAAGACTTAACCTCCTCTTCAGGTTTTTCCTTGATCCATTTTTTTAGATTCAGTCTACCATTAAAATCCGTACTAAAATATTGCTCCTTATTCTTAAATTTAATAGGCGCATCATCAAATAGGTCTTTCCTAGGGAAGTGAGTAACGTAATAGTCCTCGATTCTAATTTTATGAGCCTTTAAGTGCCTATGTAGATTAGAATCTTCGGCAAATACCTCATTGCAGATTTTACAAGTAATGTTACCCATTTAATATTTCATCCTCGCTAATTCCTAAGATCTTGCATTTAATTTCATCCAAAGAAGATAGACGCACTATCTCGTTCTTTAATGCTCCTTTTCTTAATTCAGCGAGTCTGACCATATTATTCCTATTTTCTTCATCTTTCCATAGTGCGACCAGGTTTAAAATACTGGCCGTCTCTTTAATTTGATTTTCTAACCTATCAGACCTCTTCACCTTAAGATCAGACAATAATTTCTGCTGTCTATTAACGCATTGGTTATATTCTGTCTGACCTGTGGATATTGATTCGACCAAGGACATAGATATTTTCCTTCCCTCTGAGTCGAGAGCGGATTCGTCCAATAATTCCTGCAACATCTCTATTCTTCTCTGAATCGTAGCTCCGATTACTATATCCGTGCAAAGGACGATGTACTGGTCAACCTCTTCTTGAGTCAGATCTGGCTTATCGTACGTATATCTTACGAAAGAGCTTTCAAAAAGTAGCTTGTCCCGATCATCTGAGTAAACTCCCATCTGATACGCAATTCGATGCGTATGCATGTAGTTGATAAATGCGGTTATGCATTTTTTATGGAGTGGTTTTAGATTATTCTTGTCGAACCCATCCATAACGTACTTATTAATCCTAGCAAGCGCTCTATCTAAGGTCTTGGGCGGCTTAAACTCGTTAGAAATTTCGTTGTCCTCAATTTCTCCCTGAGTTTCCCTGACGGGCAAGACCTTGAGAAACTCCTGCACAGCTTTTGTCTCATTATGCAAGTTAGAAATTTTTGGATTATTAAATAATACTCGAGCGAGCTCAAAAGCCTTCATTATTTTGCAATTATTTGTAATAAATTCTTTTTGTTCGTCAGTAAATTCGAGTTTTTCTTTTTTTGTGTATTCGTGGCTCGCGCGCGCGAGGATATTCTTCTCGGTAAGAAACGCTCTCACCTCTCGACCCTCTTTGGAGCGTCCGTCCAACTCTAGTTGAGTAGGATAAGCAGCATTTACAAGTTCATTTAAAGATACTTTAGGATTCTTATCTTTAGTTGTAAGAATAGCTAGCTTTTGTTCTTCGGTAAGCATAATCAATAGATGTCTATACCGCCATTATAAATACTTACTTTAATTTTCTTAATAAGATTCTTGTTTATTAACTTTACATTCTTAACTCCTAAGATTTTGTCTTTAATAGTGTATCCCAATAGCTTAGCCATTTTTTCTTCAGAATGATTATCAATATATAAACCAATGAAGACCTGATGCTCAACAGGTTTTAAGAATGGCTTTACTTGGTCTTTTATCTTACGAAAAGAATCTTCTACATTCAAGGAGTCGTCGCTCTTCTGGCCGATTTCGTACAAATGACTCTCTATAGATACGGGGAGCTTTGCGTCGTGAGCTCTTTTCTTTGTCTTTTCCCAATTTCTATACAAAGGACAGTCGCTACATTGCTTATCATAGATAGCGCAGCCTTCTTGACCTTGCATGGCGCTGCATTTTAAACACGGACGAGAGAAGTTACCATAATAATCTCTAATCATATTCTTCATCTGATTTGAGATGATGCGATTCACCCAAGGTAAGATGGGTTGATTGAGATTATATAGATGAATCTTTTTATATATATGGAGCCGGATTATTTGAGAGACATCTTCAAAATCCATCCAAGCTAAAATCTTAAGATTCCATCTTGATCTCCTTTTGGCAATCTCCTGATTTATTAAATCTAGATTCTTTTCAAACAGTTCGTCGTTAATATTTTTGTTTTGCAATCGTTAAAGATCCCTTGATTCTTTTACTCTAATTTTGTTTGATGCTGGATCAACATCTATTCTAGTACTAGTAATAGAAGGTTTTTCTATATCTACATCCAGTTTAGTAATGTTTGCTAAAGAAAATCCCTCTGGAAACTCATAGTTCGTATCATAATCATCATCATCTTCAAAATTTACGGATTCGCGACTCACTTCGGGCTCGACTTTATTATCATCAAATCTAGCCCTGGGTTTTTTAATCTGACTTAATACTTGCGGAGACGCATCGGCGGCTTTAATGAGTAAAGAAAACGAATTTCCACACGCAGAGCAGAACTTAGGCTTCTCGGCGCTATATTCTGATGCATTTCCGCATTTTTGGCAAAATATTTTCATTTCTTTCTCCTCTTTTTTTATT
>Ga0181355_1001119_pt1 | contig 11846 bp, 3 predicted proteins | sample Fa13VDMM15DN_FD_130099 | JGI IMG/M metagenome (GOLD analysis project Ga0181355, IMG submission 130099) | Freshwater viral communities from Lake Michigan, USA - Fa13.VD.MM15.D.N | ecosystem: Environmental > Aquatic > Freshwater > Lake | place: USA: Michigan | collected 2013-09-23 | reverse complement strand
TGCGTTTGTTACCACGCTGGCGGTGTCAACAGCGGCATCAAGAGCAACGGTTGGGCTGCCGCTGGTGTAGGCGGTGCACTTCCAGCGATACAAGGTTTCGCGATCTGGGGCAAGCAAGACAGTCGACCCTAACGTCGTGCTCGTTACCGATGCGACCGTGGTCCAGTTCTGATTGTCGTTGGTCTTTTGCAGGACCACCGTAGCGACAAAGGACGTCGTCACGGCATAGGTCGCGGTCTGCCCCGGCTTCAAAAGAAGCACGGGCGACGTTTGGCCAGCGGCAGAGAATGCGGTAGTCATGGGTTAAGTCCTTGCTCGTATCGAGCCGATGATTTTATCAGATTTAACGTCGATGTGCTTGCGGAAAATTTCCCGGTAGTTGGGCACCTGTTCCTTGATTTCGTTGACGGCTGGCACCACTTGAGCCAAGGCGCGTTCACGATTGATCAACATGTACACCGCGCCGGCTGCAACCAGAGCGCCGACAGACAAACCGATATACAAAGCGTAGGGCACCAACCACGCGGCAAAGATCAGCAAACCGCCCAATGCACCAACCCCAAGGCCGATCTGCACCAGCAAACGGCGAGTCGTCCAAATGCCGATTGCTACCAGGACCAAGCACGCGAGGAGACAGGTTCCCGCGCCGATCCATAGCTTAGATTGTGCCGCTTCGTTCTTGGCGTCATCAAGTGCGCCCTCTAAGATTCTGGCACGGGCGCGAACGTTCTTGAGTTCGTTGGATAACCCCGCTACGTCCTTGGGCAATTCTGCCTCAACGACAATGGGGGCAGAGGGGATCACGCCCGTAGCGTTACGATCACCACATGAGCAAAGGAAGATGGCAACGATGAAAAATAATAATCTCATTGTTGTTTGCCTCCCTTAACGAACCGGCTTGTTTCGTCTGACGTTTTCTGCTCATAGCTCGGCACCGTTTCTCCCGACAATTTTTTTTCTTGACTTGGCTTATAGCGGTCTACTGCCTGCTCATAGCTTTTCTGTGCTAGTGTGTGGTCAAACCCTGGTTCGTGTCTGCGTAGAATGCGGATCGTGTGGCGCGTCAATTCTCCGACGCCCTCTAGGACAACGGCTATCTTCACCGCTTGTTCCATCGCTTGCTGTTCGCGCTTTTCCGCTTTGGTTATTTCTATGTCGGCACGCTTAGCCATCATCGTGTAAATCTCTGTGACCTTAGTCTCTAAGGCGCTCACGCGAGCCTTGCACTCTTTGTCCCGTGATTGCGCGGTCCCGGTTAATAATTTCCACATGATCCCTACCGCCGCAACGAGAGCACCGACAACGCTACCAGCAACAGAGAGGGAGATGGTTTCCATGCTACGCTTTGCCATTCATGTCGGTGTGTAGTTCACCTAAGAGGAACTCTTGGGTTGATTGAGGATCTTGTGGCACGTTACGGCTTCCTAGTCGTTACGCGCAGGGTGCCCGAAGCTAAGTCTAAGACGCCCCCAGATTCATTCTGGAAACGGACAGCAACCGTATTTGCTGCGCTCACATATGCGCTGACCGTTATTCCCTGGAGGTCTAGTGAGAAGGATGCCGTGGCGTAGTCGCCAAGTTCTGCACCGCTGGCTGTTACTGTCGTTGTTGCTCCGGCACCATCGGCTAAACTTGGAGGATCATAGGTTGCGCTCCCCGATGCGAAGTCTGGCACGCCAGTATTCAGTCCCGTAGTAACTCGCGTCGATTTAGAGTTGATCCCAAGGGATGTGTACGCAGCCGGGAAGTTATTACCGACAATGAGCAAGCCCGCATGAACACCAGCGGGAACAAGAACACTTCCGGTACAGAGCGAGAAGTCATTGCCAACAATCACTGAATCATTGCCTGCGGTGATCGTAACCGTAGATGCAAGCGTTATCGTGTTTCCAACCAATACAAACCCACGGGATACCGTGTCGAGTGATATAGGACTATCGCTAATCTTGCACCCGCTAAAGCGGATAGACTTCATGGAGCTAGCCGCTGGGGTTGCTGGCACAGCGATGATATTTCCGCCGCTGATGGAACATCCTGAGAACGACAGCCCGTTGAGGGTAGCAGTTGCATCAATACAGCGGAAGAAATAATTACTGGCCTGCATGACGATAGTGCATGCTGAGAACTGCCAGTCAGACATTGCCCCGTCGTAAAGAAGAATGCCAAAATGACCCGCTCCTGACGCTGACTGGTAAAACTCACAAGCTGAGAACGACACTCGCTTAGGTGTCGCGCCTGCGCTTATTTGAAAGTAAGCAGTGCCAGGGGAGAAGAAGGTACAGTTAGCAAAACGTACAGCAGAGAAATCATCAAAGGAACCAGTGCCATAAATATCAAAATCGACCTCGTTGGATTCAAACCCAACGTCATTGAGATCAACATCGAAGAACTTGTACGCTTTGACACCTGTAGTGAACCCGACAACACGCAAGCCCTTAAAGTGCGCTTGTGTGATACCGATGTCCGTTGAACCGTCTCCTGACTTTAACCAAGTCGAGTCGGTGACGGTCTGTGTCCCATTGAATCCAATGTTGGATATATGGAGAGGACCACCACCTGTGACCGTTATGGCTACTGAATTATTCCATGCGCCACCACCAGCCAAGGTCGTAGATACAACGATGTTGGTTCCGCTCGATGCTGTTGCCAGAGGGTCGCTATCTAGACCGCTAGGATCACCTTCAATGATGTCACCTTCAACCACGGATATGGTTGACTTGATGAGATAGCGGCCTTTGGGCAGGTAAACACGCCCCCCGACTTGGTTCAGTGTCCCTGGCCGTGCTTGCAGTCGTGCCCATGCGAGCGTTGCGTTGATAGCAGGCGCATCGTCATTCGCTCGGTCGCCAACGGCACCGAATGTTTTTACATTGAACACAGAGCCAGTGCCAGGAATCCGATTCCAGCGACCTGTGCCTGGAGCACTGTTGGGGATGATGATAGTTCCTGTGTTATCCGCTGTAGCATCGCTGGAGTTCCATTGGAACAACCCGCCTCCTCCATCCCCTGCTGTGGTGTATCCAAGGACTTCTACGGTCGTGTAAAAGGTCGTTAGCGCCTTAAGCGCGGCAATCGTCGCTACGGTATAAACAACAGTGGTATCAAGTCCAAGTGTCGTTCGTGCCGCCGCTGCGTTGGCGTCATCAATCAGCGTTGCGCCATATGCCGAAACCGTCGCCTCGCCAGGGGATGACCCAGCCATGATATTGCCATCTTCGTCAAAGCCGAGTGTTAGCCCCGCCCGTAGATCAACGGTTGGCAGCGTCATCGTGTAGTCCGCTGGATCTTCTGCGGGCGATAGGCGAATTGCGGCAGTCGCGGCAGCATTCACTTGCTGAACCTGCCGATTGAGCCGGTCAGCGGCGGTCTGTGTATTGGCTGGCGATACAATCGAGCGAGCGGCGAAGTCGGTAAGTTGGTTCAATGTCGCATCTGGAACGATGCTTAACAGATGGCCGCTGGTTAAATTGCCAGCAACCAGCGTGATCGTGCCGCTTCCGTCTGTGTTGAGCACAGCAGTAAAGCCAGTTGTCAACGCTAATTCAATGACAGCACCGGCCAAGTCGGTTTTATAAACGGCAATTTCAGAGGTCGCCGCTACGGGAAAGTCGAAATCATACGCAGAAACGGACCCGTTGCCAACGTAATCGGCGCGGGGGGATGTGTTCGTGACCGTCATCTATGCGTCCCCGTTATAGGTTTCTAGCAGATCAATGCAATTTTGCTATCACTTATTTATGGATCACCGGCTATCTTTGAGAGGCTTGCCGAATAGCAGTGTCCGCAACGCCCTGCCGCCTTTGCCGTCTTCTTCGAACTGCAAGAAGGCGTCTATTGCTTGATTGGCTACGCGGGACGGTGCGCCGGTCAGACTGCCCACGGTGCTGACTGCACCCTTAACGATGCCGTCAAGGTCGCCCTGCTTCACGTCTTGAATGAGGTCGGTCGCGTTGCCGATCGCCGACAGACTTGCAGGACCGCCATAATTAAAGCCTGTTTCAATCGATGACGACACTTCGCGCACGCCGACCAGCATGCCCGCAGCGGTGCCGAGTTGTTCCAGCGCCATGCGCTTGGCCATCTCCTCAAGGTCTTCATCGCGTTCGTCGCCGCGCAGGAATGCCTTGATCAGATTCGTCATAACAACGGACATCGGCCCAACGATGAGCACGGTTGTTGCCGACTTGATCCATTGCGCTCCGCCTTTCTCCCGTGCCATGCCGTACTGCTCGCCCATAAGGTTGGCCTGTACGCTGAAATACCCGTAAAACATCGTGAACAGCTTAGCCGTCTCACCGCCCCGCTGAATCGCTGCCAGATCGCCAATGCGTCCGCTGCCCTGTGTGTCAATCACGGTTTGGTCGGCTACGGCAATAGCTTGCTCGTCGGCTTCGTTCTCGGTCTTCCCGTTGGCCAGCGCGGCGTCCATGTGTTGGCGATAGGCGGCAATCCAGGTGATGGTGTCCACCAGTTGAACAACCTTTTGCATGGGCACATAACCAATGCGAATGGTCTTCTGCAAGGCGCTCAGATGCCCGATATCGCGCAATGCTTCGGACACTTCACGGATGTTGTTTCCGCCTCGTACCTTCATCATGTCCGACTTGCCCTGCACCCATGTGCCTGCCCAATTCAAAGTCGCGGCATCCTTGGTTACATCGACCATAGCCGACAACATGCGAAGCGGACCAACGCGAGCGATGGACGACATGACGCCCGTCAAGTTCATCAACGCCGATGACAAGGCGTAGGTAAAGGTTGCAGCGGTATTGCCTCGCCGGACCATCTGAATGAACCGCGACACCTTATTGTCAGGCTGCACGTCTCGCGTTGCGATTGCCCCGGTTGTCTCAACTAATTGCTTCCATTTGGCGATGCCATGCTTTTGGATGATCGCCTCAACGATCGGCGTCCCTTCTTTCAAGAGGCGCAACTGATCGCGGACCATTTCGCGGTGCGTCAGGTCGTGGACGACTTCGGCCAAGTGTTTACCTGCGACATCAAGCGACAAATCGACCACCAAGCCAAGCACGTCATCAGCCCGCTGTTTGGTATGGCTGCGTCTGGTGTAGCCCTTCGCGCCTGCTGCACTGGCGTTCTCCATCAATGCGGCCTTGAGCGCGGCGTCTCCGGCACGCTTCGATTTTTCGGCGTCGTATTTGAGCGGATAGTATCCGCCTTGATGCCAAGTAATTTTGCCCGTGGTCGGGTTGCGCGTACTCCACGGCAGAGCCTTGACTTTCTCCGGTGGTATGCCGTTGAGTCGTTGCTCCAATGATGCCACGTCAGACCAGTGCGAATTGATCAGCGCGATCATTTCATCGACCATCGCAAAGTCGGATTCATCAAGCGAGTCAAGCACCGACTGCACGTCGCGGATGTCCATGCCGTCCGTTTCCAGTTGGCGCAAGATGCGGCGGCGTCCTTCGGTGTGGCCCCAATTTAAGGCCATCGCAATGCGGTGCTCAAGAGTCAGGCGCAACTTAGTGCCGGGGATCTCTTGCCGCGTCCAGCCTAGGCCCTTGCCCCACTTCTTGAAGATCGCCTCAACCTTGGCCGCGTTGACCAGATTGCGCGTTTCTTCTTCGGTGGCGGCGTCGTTGCGCGGTTGCTGGATCAATTCCCACATTGCGCCCGCGTCTTGGTATCCGTCCATCTTGCGCAGCAAAAACGAGTCTTTGCGGTGCCAGCCCAAAAAGCCCTTGCCAGAGCGTGCGGCGGATTCGCTAACGGTGTCGCCCTGTTGATCCTTCGGCGCGGTGCCCTTCTTATTGGCAAGGATGCTCGCCGCTCCCTTGGCTTGTGCTGCCGCAAGGTCCCGGTCGCCCTTGGCTTTCAATAGTTTGTTCTTGAGCTTGGCTTGATTCTCAATCGAGCGAACGGCGTCAACGACTTCGGCTTGCTGCTCAACGGTCAGGTCGTTCCAATTCACGTTGCCCACATCCAAGTCGGACATGATCTTTCCGTTGATCTCAAAGTCTGGATCGTCCTTCTGTCGCTCGGCCATCCATTTGCGCATGCGCTCGCCCTTGCGCAGCTTTCTGTTGCTGGTGCGGCGTAGGCTGTATCCGTCTTGGATGGCGTCGATCTGCTCTAAATAGCCGTTGGTTTGGCGGTACGTTTGTCCAGGAAGGACGGCAGCCTGCGCGTCTTCAACCTTGGCGTAGGTTCCTGCTTCTGAGCCGTCTTCATTGAAAACCGTAAACTCCCAGCCCCCAGCCTTGCCGATGCGCTGACGTGCCGCGAGCGTGTTCAAGCTGCGCAGGTAGTCGCGGGATTTTTCGCCCGCTTCCTTGGCTTCCTGTGAGGCTCGGTACATTTCCAGATTCAACGCCTCGCGCTGACCCTCAACGTAGGCGGTGCTCCAGTCCTGTTTGCCTGCTGCTTCGGTCATGCGGCGGCGTGCGGTCGCTGCTGCCTGTTTGTAGATCGCTGGTCGTAAGTCTCTGGCCAACTGCTTTTCGATGGTGGTACGCGCAAATTCACGCAACACCGCAACCGGCGCTGGTGTCTGGCCGGTCTTCATGCCCAAGGCGCGAAGTTCACGGGCAAGGAGTTCGCCACGTTCTTCGTTGTGAATGGCAGCGGTCGCACGTTCTGGCAATGAGCCGTCAAGGAGTGGGTCGGGATGCTCGGCCCGCATGCGCTTTTCGGTTTCCGTTTCGATCAGCGAGCGGCGGTCAGGTGCCGCGTTCATGGCTTCAATCAATGCCGATGGATCTGAGAATCCGAACATTTGCGCCACAGTAGCGATCGATGTCCCGCCTTCATTAGCATAAACCACCGTCCCACGGTTCGCTTCGTTCTCGCTGATGTTGGATGGTCCTGGCAGTGTCTTAAAAACCTTCTCGCCCCATTCGCGGACCAATTCGGCACGGTCGAGCTTCAAGCCTACATAGGCGTCAACCTGCCCACCTTCGGGCAACGATGCACGCTGGAGCGCGGCAATCACTTGATAGACGGGCTGCTTGTTCACTTCGTCGGCGATCTCGGCGCGGATCTCTTCGCGCTGTTCGTTCTGTGCCTTGGTCCATTCCTTAGTGTAGTCGCTGATAAGCTGACGCTGCAAGCTCGCCTCTGCTGCGTCTCTGCTGTCTTGAATTGATCGGCGGTAAGCGTCAAACGTGGCGAAGTCGGGGAATGCTTCGGCTGGTAGAATGTCCTTAGTCCCGGCGCGGTCTTCGGCGGCGTCAACTTCTTCTTCGATGGCAACCAAGCGATCGAACACGCCACGGATTTCCGGCGAAAGTTCAACACGGAGCGTCTTAACGACTTTGTAAATTGCCTCCATCCAGCCCTTGACGCGAGCGAACACGGAGCGAAGCGAAGCGGTCGGCGCTTTGCCTTCCAGCAGGTAGCCCTCCCAGCCTCGCGCAAAGTATTCATGCATCGCCTCATGAACGAATGAGTCAGCGGTGCCGTTAGCTGGCTCGTTCACAAAGTCGTCAGCGATGGCGGCAATGTCTTCATCCGTCATGCCTTCGATGCCGTTGACGATTAGCGGTGCCGATGCACCACGATCTTCGGCTAAATCACGCGCCTGCTTGCGGATGTCGGCGCTGTTGACTTTGAACCATTCGCGGACCTTGCGGAAGTCGTCAACTAAGTCTGGCGCTGCACCTTCTGCGGTGGCTAAGTCGCCAAGGATTTCCAGCGATAAATGGGCCGATTCGTGCGCGAAGGTCGAAAGATTTTCGCTCTGGAATAGCTTGATCGTGAACGGCGTCCCGGTCTTGCCGAATACGAGGGAGCCGCGTGGGCCTTTGCCGTTCTTGGGTTGGTTGTATTCCTTAATGGCGACATCGGCACCGTCAAAGATGACGTAGTTGAAGGTCCCTTCGCCGTCTGCACGGCTATTGCCGTCAAGGTACTTGATGCCCTTGATGCCTGCCGCGAGTAGTGCCTTGCTTGCAGCCTCGTCTCCCCCATGGAAAACGCTAAGTGCTCGGTATACTTCATTACCAGGGACAACGGGGGATCCGCCGTAAAAAGACGCATTCCACCCTTCTTTTTTACGGAATGAATCGCCCCTGGTCGACTGCAAGTATTCCTTTACCTTGTCCGGTTGCTCGGTGAGCGGCTTATCCCACAGCAAATACTCGCCGTCTTCGGGGATCTCTACGGTGTAGAGACGACCCTTGTCATTCTCTATCTTTACAGCATCAGACTGTAGCTTTTCTATGGCCTGTTTATACCTGCCCTTCCATTCCTTAAACGCTCCTTTCGATCTGCTCTTTAATCCCTGCAAGACTTGCTTTTGTGTCCGTCCCGTCTTCCCGCCTGAGTGCCAAGCGTCAATGATAAGCTGGTCAATGTCGCTCTTGTTGTGTCTATTCCCGTCATACTTCACGCCGTCGATAAATAGCTCAGCGTTCTTTATCGAAAGTATGTCCTTGTAATACTTGGCAACGTCCTTGCTTTCGGTGAAATAAAGCCCCCAACCGTATGCCTGTGCCCCCTCGCCACTGCCCATGTGGTCCGTAGTGAACTTATCGAAACGATGCGGCGTGCCGTGGTAGGCTGGCTGGTTGTACTGCTTCCCATTCTCCGCGTCCTTCGCGTCCGACTCCTCGGCCAACGCTTGAAATGCAGCATCGCCACCGATCGGCGTGCGGTCGCCGGTTGCCTTGCGCCATTGTTTAAGGAGCGCGTCGAGGTCGAGACGGCCAGAGCGGGGGGCGACTACGGATGAGCCTTGGTTATAAATCTTGGGATCGGATGGGTTGACTTCCTCGACGTGAAAATCGATGCCAAAAACGGTCGTCCCCTCCCATTCGGCCAAGACATAGGCCCCGTCCCGCTCCCTTTGTCCATGCGACAAGAGAACGGTGTAGTCACCACCGAAGCCCGCGTCGGTCGCGTCTTTAATAACCGGACCGTCAGATAGAACTACCGTTGGTCCGATTGGCTTAACTCGGTAAAGTCTGGCGTCACCAAACCCCACCGCGTGACTTCTGTCCGTAGTAAACCAGCGCGGAGCATCTTCATCAATGTCATCAACGCGCCCGTCTGTAATGGCATCTTCTGCCCCCCGATAAAGTAGCGCCCCCTCTTCACTGCGAAGGGCAGCGGCCACAAGTTCCGCGTGCTCTTTGCTGCCGTGCCCTGATGTAAGATAATCGGGAAGTTTGTCGGCGTCCGTCTGACTGTACTCCTGCCCGCTTCCTTCTTCCCCCTCCATCATCTTCGCCAGCGCCTCACGCGCCTGCTTGTTGGTCGCGGTGAGCGGATCAATACCGGCTTCCATCAATGCGTTGGCCAGTTGGTCCAATGAATCACGGATTGTCTTCTTTGCTCGGTTGTCGTCGGTCTGCTTCGGGTAATTTACGGCATTACCCGACACTTCATCTTTCAGCTTCTTGAGCAATTCGGCAGAGTCGAAAGCGTCCAGATAACCAGCCTCAACGGCCAATTTAGTAGCGCGTTCTGTCTGCTTGATGGCGCGGGCAATCTCTGACTCTGGCGTTTCTTCGCTGTCGCCGGTCTGCTTGCTTGCGGATCTATCGGCAGCGGCTTGATCCATCAATGTGTCCAGCGTGGCAACGGTGCCATCGCCCACGCCGTATTCATCGAACACCATCTTGGCGACTTCATCAATCGATGAGCCATTCTTGCGGTTGAGGTCGCGGCTTGCGATGCCTGCCGCCATCTCCTTGTCTGATATTTTCGTCTTGCGTGCGGCTGCGAATGCCTGCGCCCATTTCGGCAGCTTGCGCCACCCGTCATACTCGCCACCAGATTGAGCGGTGACACCACGCACGCCACCAACGGCACGGACGGCATCAAGCGCATCGAATCGCGCCGACACTCCGGCCCCGCCCTTTTGGACGGATTCAAAGGCGTTTGCCATTCTTTCAACGGCAGCGGCGGTAATTCCGCGCCCTTCCAGAAAGCGCATGAGCGGCTTGCCGGTGATGTCGTCATCACTGGGAAAGTCGCCGCTGCGGATGCGCTCAAGCATGGAGTCAACCAAGTCGAACTTTTCGCCTCTGAGCAATTCCGGTAATACCTTCTTGATATTCCCGTCAAGATACTGCTGGAACAATTCGCCCGCGTCCTTGCCACTGCGCTTGGCGAAGCTGGCGAAGGTGTTGGCCATAAGCTTCGCGTTCGTCTTGGCGCGGACGGGATCGTGGCCCGCCTTGATCAACTTCTCTGTAATGTCGGCTTCAACCTTGGCCACGGCATCGGCTGGAGCTTGGGCAACGGTCGCGGCTGACGCTTTCGCCTCGGCCTGCAATCGGCGGATCTCGTCAGGGGCCTTCTCGGTGAACTCGGCAGCCTGCTCAGCGTGCCATGCGTCAGGGGCACGGCGAGCCTTACCAAGTAGCTTGGCGGCTTGTGGATTTTTTGCCGCTGTCTGCACCAGCGTAGCGGTTGGGATCTTGAGCGGTGCGCCTGCTGCCAATGCTTCGGCGTATTCCTTGGTTAAGCCCATTGACGCGGCGACGGCGGCAGGGTCGGCAAATGCTTCGCGGAAGTCTTGCGCGTCCACGTACTGAAAGCGGTCGGATTGCCCAAGGGCTTTCTCGATCGCTTCCTTGACGGCAGGGGCGGCGCGGTCGTTGGTCTTTGAGTTGGCAAGAGTCTCGGCCAGCGTGGTCAAACGGTCAGCGTGAACCGTAGCACGTCGGGCTTCCTCTTGGTCGCCATACATCTTCTCGGCAATGGCGATGGGGATTTGTGCTGCACCACCAGCAACGCCACCGACAGCGCCAGCAACCAGTAAGCGACGGCCAAGGCGGTCAGGGTCCAAGGCTTGCGGATCGATCCCGCTGGCGACTTCATGGACGGCATGCGCCCACTCGGTGATTGCTTCCTCGGTTGCTTCGTAGCCTGCGTCTTTGAGACCTTGCGCAACGACGCCACGCCAGCCCTTGGCCGCGACATCAGAAGCGCCAGGGACAATCGCCCGCTCTAAGCCGGTACGCCCGAAAGCTCCAGGGATGGCCGTTTCAATCAGCCACGACATCGCGCCATTCGCAACGCCGTTATCTTCGGCGCTGTTGATGCCTTCACGGATGGCCAGCGGCTGGACGGCAAGCGCGGTCTTGGCGACATCGGCGGCACGTCCAGTGAGCAGCGCGCCCTTCTCTGCTGTAGCCAACGCGCCCTTAGCTGCGACACGCTCAGCGAACAAGCGAGCAAAAGCCCCGCCTTGTTCGCGGAATGCTGGCTTTGCTTTGTCCAATGCCACCACCAGCGAGCGGGCACGCCCGATCTTGGTCAACGATTGCAGCCCTTTGACGACTGGCCCACCTGAGAGCATCAACGGAGTGTCGGCGACAAAGCCACCCATGCCCCGCTGGAAGTCGCCCCATATGGATGGGTCAAGCGTTACTGATGCTTGCGAGGACTGCTCGCCCATGCGTTCGAGGTAATTCGCACGATCACGCCCGCCAAAATTGAGCGCCTGCAAGGTGGATATGGTCGCAGCTTCGGCACCACCACCAGCGACAGCAAGTATACCCCAGCGATCTTTTAATTCCTGCGCCTTGGTCTGGCGTTCCCATTCTTCCCAATCGTGGCGCTCACCACGGCGGGTTAGCTCTTTCTGGAGGTCAGCAATGGTCTTGTATTCGTTGCCCAGAGAACCGTCGCCCAATGGCTCAGTGATTGCGCCACCACTAAAGAGAAAACCAGGAGGCAAGACGCCAGTAGGATCATCGCCACGCAAGGAGCGAGTCGCCACGTCGATGGCACGCATAGCAGGCAAGTCGTCATTCGACACCGCTGCATGGTCGGGCTTGCTCAGCCAGCTTGCCAGATCGGGATGATTCTTCTGAATCGCCGCCATGTCGTATTCGCTGGCCCGCGCTTTCGCTGCAACATCTGCAAGATTGCGC
>Ga0181355_1001117_pt1 | contig 11850 bp, 25 predicted proteins | sample Fa13VDMM15DN_FD_130099 | JGI IMG/M metagenome (GOLD analysis project Ga0181355, IMG submission 130099) | Freshwater viral communities from Lake Michigan, USA - Fa13.VD.MM15.D.N | ecosystem: Environmental > Aquatic > Freshwater > Lake | place: USA: Michigan | collected 2013-09-23 | reverse complement strand
TTTTAATTATTAGACAATACAAAGGTAATTATTTATTTTGACAATTCCAAATTTATTTTGATTTATTTATTTATTGGTTATTATCAACCCCGTATAATAACCCACTTTGATAATCTTCATCATCAATGTCGTCATTACTTTTTGGTTTTTGACTTTCTATTTGTTCCAAAGTTTCATCACTTAAACCAACGAATAGAGTAATACTATCTTCTCCGTCATTCCAAATCTCAACTAGGTCAAAATACAAATCGGTTTCCTCATCTTCTGGGTGACCCACATTACCCAACAATGTTATTTCAGCATCAGGTTTGTTTAATTCCTCAAGTTGTTTGATTAAATCTTTTACTTTCATAATATACGTTTTAATTATTAGACACTACAAAGATAATAATATAAAATGATATATCCTAATTTTTTAACAAAAAAAAAGGAAACATTTCTGTCTCCTTTCTCTCTTTGTTTTGTCAATTTAAAACTACCATTATGGACGTTTTGTAGTCGAGGAGGGAATCGAACCCTCACGCCATTTAGTAGCAAGGGATTTTAAGTCCCTCGTGTCTACCTATTCCACCACCCGACCAAATAAGTTTTAAGAATATCGGGGGCGGTTGCGCTAACCACCCCCAATTACTCTTTGTTCCAAGGGAGGTGCGCACCCCCCAATTTATTTTCCGCTGAACAAAGCGTTTCCGTTTAAGACCATTAGTGACAACCAAGTACTCGCCTCGTTAGAGTTACGCATCTGAGTGGTCGTCCATTAGAGTGACGCATCATTGGAGTGCTCGCCTCGTTAGAGTTACGCATAACACTTATCATCTTACCCCCACAAACTAATGTGGGTTACGAATCAAACCACGTCCTTTACTTGCGTAAATTAGCGGTGATTGTGTCATAGGCTGTCTCTCGTCTCGTTAGCTCGCAAGAGAGGCTGTATCTTGACCATTACGTCCTGAGAGGCTGTCTCTCGTCCCGTTAGTCTGAAGTTGCCAAGTCTTAAACTTCTACTATAGTATGTTAAAGAACGTTTTCTTTTTGTTTAACAAAGATAAGTATTTTATTTCAATCTACCAAATCTTTTTGTAATTATTTTTAATCTTTTTTTTTGTAGTCAGGATAGGATTCGAACCTATACGATAACTTATGAGCAGTCTTATGGGGTATTTCAAGGTTACTCTACGTTATCCTTACTGTTAACCTTTATTCATGTGTCTACCATTCCACCACCTGACTGTTTGTTATTCAAAGAACTTTAACAAAGATAAGAATAATTTTTGTAACTACCAAATCTTTTTTAAACTTTTTTTTTGTGACTTCGGAAGGATTCGAACCTTCGACCTACGACATCATATTCAGTAGCCCCACCTAGAATCGAACTAGGAACTAATCTTTAGAAGAGATTTGTTATATCCATTTAACTATGGAGCCATGTTCGTTGCTCTATCCAGCTGAGCTACGAAGCCAATTGCCCCACAAAGGTACTAATAAATATTTAATCTTGCAAATTATATAAACAATTTTCTACAATTAAATCCCATGTTGCCGTTTCATCATTGTCAGCTTCATCATCGTACATTTCCAATACTTGATTAACTTGTCCAATGGTAATATCCATTTTCAAATCAATTGCAACTTGTGCTACGTCTTGTGCTGTGATTTCTGTTGTCATAATTTCTTGTTTTAAATTAACAATACAAAGGTATATAAAAGAATTTACAATTCCTAATTTTATTTCAACATAATTGTTGCGATTGTTACAGCCGTTCTTTTTACTGGTGTTGCACCACAATTAAACCCAATGATTTCAAATTGTGGAATATTCTCATTTCTTTCCATTGGTGCATCGTGGTAAGCAATATCAACGCAATTTGCATTTTCCATTACTGAAATTGTAATTCTTTTACCACCTTTTGTTTTTATTGAAATTGTTTCATTCACTTCTTTGCATTGAACAAATTGGTGTGGGTAACATGAATTGAAAGTTGCAAAACCTTTGAACGCAAAAATAATTTGCATCATCTGAATAAAAAATAGTTCACTATCTTTGTCATTCGATTGGTTTGTTACAACCCCAAAGTTTTCATCGGGATTACAGTTGTTGATTGCCCATACAAAAGAAGATAAATCTCTTACAGTTGCGGTGTAATGTTGGTTCATCTTTACATAATAACCATCAGACAAAATAATGTCCTTAACATTGTTTGGAATTTCGTATTCAAATTGCTTGTTCATAACTTATATGTTTTAAAGTGACAATACAAAGATAAGGATAAGTTTTCACTTATCCAAATCTTTATGCAATTATTTTTTATAATTTTATTCCAAGTTCCTCAAGATTGGTATTCAAGAATTGTTCCCCCTCTTTTAATTGTGTTTTGTATTTGTTCACAACCCCTTGCAGTTGCATCAAAGGAATTTTAGCAAGTGGTATTTTGAATTTAACTTGTGTGTAAGAATACCCATTAGGTTTACCCCAAAGAATTGCATCTACCATTTTCTTTTCAAATTTCTTTTGCTCTTTCTTTTCTACTTCAGCAGTAACAAGGTCGTCAATAACACTTTCCAATGTAACATCAAACTCATGTTTTGTACCACCAAAATCAACTACTTGTTTTGGTTGACTTTTACAGAATGCTTCTGCTTGTTGAATAAGTTCCCTATTTCTTTTGCGTTCTGCATCAGGTAAAAACTCTTGTTTCTTTACATTGTAACTCTTTGCATCATAAAATGTGCAACCACCACGACCATCATTATTTGCTTCACCAACAACAATACCATTGATAACTAAATCAGCCATAAACATAGTAGTTTCTTCACTGAAAGTAAGATTGATTTTAATGTTCTTTAATTCGATTTTCATAACACTTGTTTTATTAGACAATACAAAGATAAGGATAAGTTTTCACTTATCCAAATCTTTTCCTATTTTATTTAAAACTTTTTTGAAACTTTTTCGTGGTCAAAGATTCTTGTAATATCTTTGATAATGTCCATTAGGTTTGCGCTAACATCAGTAAAGTTAATTAACACTTCAACGTGTCCATGTGGTGCATTTTCTTCACGCATAAAATTTGGTTCTCCTTTGCAAGTATCGTATTTATCAACAATCCAACCCAAATTCCATTCGGGTCTTGCACCCTTTCTATAACCTAACATTTTTGTTCTAAATCTACAACCATTTTCATCAGCGGTAAAGAATATCGTATCAATGTAGTTACTTTGTTTTTTAATACCATAAGACGTACTATTTTGGTCATCACGATTAGATACATACAAAGTATATACTTGTTGCAAATCTCCAATAAGTCGCCTTAAAAACTCCTTATTTCTTTTGATTTTGTTGATTTTTTCAACTTCTGAATTTCCGATTGCTTGTAATACTAAATTTTCCATTTTTCGTTTGTTTTAATTAGACAATACAAAGATAATAATATAAAACGATATTTCCTAATTTATTGGAAAGTTTTTTTAAACGTGTAACGTATAAACCAACACATCATAGATTTTTTCTTCATCATCTGTTAGTGTTAGACTATCACTAATGTAGTATTCTTTACCTTTAAATTCAGCGCACTTATGGTTGTCCATCATCAATTCTACATAATGGTCAGGTTCGTTGTCTTCTACTTCAATACTATGATTGGATAAAAACTCATTTACTTTACTATCTTCAAGCAAATCCAAATTGTCGCAATAGTCCTCAATGTATTCTATTGCATCGGATAAACCCAAAATACTAAAATCAAAATCTTCGTTCTCAATACGAATTTTATCAAGTTTATCAATTAACTCAACCACGTTTTTTGGTTCAGCTATTACTTTATTTTCAATAAGATTAACAAGTGTAAACATAAGATATAGTTTTAATTATTAGACACTACAAAGATAATAAAAAGAAATGACACTACCAAATGATAGTGTCACTTTTTTTAAATTAATTTTTTAACATTCAGCTTCAAAACCACATTGTCCATTTTCTTTGATACTATCACGTATCTGTTTACCCAAACCTAAATCGGCATAATCACGCAATTCATCTTGTGTAATTCCAGCTTCTGCCAACATTTTGTCGTTGTACCCATTGTTATTTTCAAAGAACTTCTCAATGAGTTGTAGCTTATCTCCCAAACTTTCCTCAATGTTTTTGATTTCTTCCTCAACACCCTCAAGGTCATCCTCACTGAAATAATAACTCAATGTGTTTGGTTGTTCACCTGTTACTCCAAACCTGTCTGCTGCATCACTGCCTTGCAAAGCGAACCAAAACTTTCCGTCAATGTCGCCACTGTAATAACGTCCCATACTTATACTGTTTTTAAATTAGATTACAAAGATAATAATATAAAATGATATTTCCAAATTTTTTAAAAGATTAATTCATCAAATTCAACATACATTTCAACATAATCTGTTGGGTATCTTTTCTTCAATGCTTCAACCAACACATCGTTGTTATACTCCTCGTAACCATCCCTCTCTGCATTAACTATTGGATTAATTACCTCAACAATATCTTGGTCTGTTAAAGTAGTTAGCAAATAAAAATCTTCTTCTTCAAATGCTGTTGTGTTTATTTTAATTACCCTCATAATAAATTGTTTTAATTATTAGACAATACAAAGATACAAATACTATTCCATATTTCCAAATTATTTACCAATTATTTTTTATTCTTTACCATAAGGTGCATCATTAAAACTTATATGATTACAATTCTTACATAAATCCTGGTCATTCACATCAAAGTCCATTTCCTCACGAATAAAACCACCACCACAATTGTTGCACATATACTCATTCTCATATTTTTCCCATTCTTCTTCTGGCAAATATCCAATAAGATTTTCTTTTGGTACAAATGATAATAATTCCTCCAATGCTTCAACATCACCAACTAACAAATCATTCTTAATCTGTTCAACTACTCTTTCAATTAAATTCATAATACTATTTTTTAAAAGTTATTAAATTCAAAGGTATTAAATCAAATTCTTCTTCACTTTCCTCGATAAAGTCATCATCACTAATACAATCCATTCTTCGATTATCGTTGTGTTGCTCCAACCAACTTTTAAAATCATCTTTGCTTTCAATTACAGCTTCTAACTTCTTGTCAGTTCCGTTTCCGTAACAATCATTGTATTGTACAATGTAAACTTGTTTTGTTCTCATAATATAGTTTTTTAAATTTATACTACAAAGATAAGGATAAGGTTTCACCTGTGCTACATACTAAAGGTAGCATTCGTAATTTATAATCATTCTAAATTAGTACCTTTAACTATTGCATCTAAATATACTATTGTATAATTTAGTATTATATATTGTCTATAATCCATTTCAGCATCTAACCATACCTCACAAAGTCCAATATAAAAATCATCAACATATAATTCAATATAATCATCTTTATATAATTCATAACTCAATTGTTCATCGTTGGTATATTCAACCTCATCAAATTCATTAATTAAATCGTACATAATATTTGTTTTTAATAATTTAACTCACTAATATCAATCCAAAATTCACCCTCACATTCATTACCTAATAATAATGTAACGTCATTATAATCAAGTTCAAGTACCATATAAGGTAAATCATTGTATATAATTAATTGACCTTGTTTATATTTAGATAATTCATCAATACATAAAGATTTACTACATATATCATCAAAAAGTAACGCATCATTCTTTGTCATAATATCTTCATAACTGGTCAATATCTCAATTATTAAGTTTAAATAATAATTAACATCACTACCAAATGTATCACTATTAATGTCAAGATTTTTTTCAGTTTTTAATAAATTTAATAATGTTTCATAATGGTCTGAATCTAATTTATCAGAATACCTTTCTAATAAATCCATTCCCTCACAACGTAAAGTGTCAATAGCTAATAAGTTTTCCATATCTATTTGTTTTTAAAAGTTATACCACAAAGATAAGGATAACACTTAACCCCCACAACCGACAACTGTCAACATCTGAAAAAAAAATAATATAAAATAATATGAAATAAATTTGGTAGTGTCAAATATTATCATTACCTTTGTTATGTCAAAGGGGCTGACACTCTCAAGGTGGTAGTAGAGTAGACTCCAACCTACCTTATATTTTTTTTTAGGTATATAAAAAAAATTTGCAAAGGTACAAAATAAAATCGACCCATGCAAATTTTTAATCAAAAAGTTATTAACAAAATGGTGGGGGTATTTTTCAACCCCCATTCCATTTATGCCATTACCAACCCCAACTTGTTAAGGGCAAATTCCAACCCTTGTTCGTTTGTGCGGTAGTTAGTTCCCGTCATCATGCTTTCCTCACGTCCATTCTCACGTCTAGGTGCTGACTTCTCATGTGTAGTCCATGAAGTAACCCCACTAAACAAACCAAACATATTCATACCTTTCTGATTCGTTTCCTTTGTAATGTGGTTATACAAAGTGTCCATTGCGTTCAAAGAACGTGTAGACAATTCACTTTCTGTCTTAATAGACATTAAGCGGTCAAAACCTAAAATGTGTTTAACCATTTCATCTGCCAATGCTTTTGTGATTGGTGTAGATTGAAACTGTTTGTACGTTTCAGTCAATTTAAGGCTCTCTAACAACGCTTGTTCGATAAGGTAAGGTATTTCCTTAATACGCTGTGTTAAACTAGCTGTGTGACGTAATTTTGACTGTCCACTTTTGTAAAACTTAAAGAATTGGTTACTGCATGACATTACGGTTTCACCAATACCAACTGACAATCCCGTAGAACCGTCATTACTGTCGATAATTGTAACATATCTTTTGATACGTTCGTCACCAACAAGTGACATACCGTCAATTCCCAATTGGATAAACACTTTACGTCCACCGTTCAATGCACCCGCTTTTGAAACTGACAACTCACCAAAACCTTGCATACCGTTAAGTACTAGTTCAACCACCTCATCATTTTGAGATACTGTGTAACCTTCTTTTACAGAATTTATACACTCACCTGTTTTGTCGTTAAACAAACCGTAAAACGGTGTTTCTTTGCCTGTAGCAGAAAGCAATCTTTCTTTCTCAATACGGAAATCTAGGTTGTGCGCAACTAAGATTTCATTCACTTTGTTTTTTACTTCGCTCATAATAAATTGTTTTAATTGATTAACAGTACAAAGATAATAATACTATTCCATATAAACAAATATAAAACGATATTTTTTTAATTTTTTTTTCATACAGTAATAATAGCGCACGCACGTATACAAAATAAAAATGATATATCCTAATTTTTTTTGTTAAATTTTTATATAAAAAAAATACTAGTGTACCATGGAGTCTACTCTCCTGGTGGTGTGTGACCCTCAGCCCGTCCAATGACAAAACAAAGGTAAATAAAAAAAAGCATAAATCCAAATGAAATATGCTTTTTTATTAATTATTTTTTACGTACCTTTGTTACTCAGATTCTTCATCGAAATCTGGGTCGTATGGACATTCTATATCATCCTCAATTTCTTCTAGATGTTCTGTTAATTCATTCTGAATCTTTTCAGCAAGTTTAATACCCGCTAATTCTAAGATTTCAGATTCACTTGCGTTCTCATCAACAATAACTCTTGTCATTAAACTAACTGAAACCAATTTTGCAACTAAACTCATAATAATATTGTTTTATATTGTTTGTACTCGCTCACACACGCACGTATATACACAATTGTGTACATATATTACTGTGGGATATGTTCTCTAATGAAGTTATCCATATACTCCTCAAAGGATTCATCTTCCCAAGTTTTATCTTGACTATATGATTGGACAAACTTATCTGCCAATTCATAAATCTTATCGAACTCTTGCCACAATGATTGTGAATTGTAACCACCCCAAAAATAAAATGCTACAAATAATGCTTTATCGTTTTCCATACATCAAAGATAAGTATAATATTTTAAACCACCAAATTTATTTTGATTTATTTTTCACCTTGCGATTCAACCCAACGTCTAAATGCAATTATAACATCAGCATCGTTCCAATCAATTGGGTCTGCGGTTTCACAAACATCTTCATAACAATATTGTACAATGTCCTCATAATTGTCAGGAACGTCCATTCCAACTCTTACAAATAAATCAAAAAGAATTTCCTCAATCTCATCTTTCTTTTCAACAGTCCAATTCATTATAACTCTTTCAATATATTTTCCATGGACAAATATGTCACCCAACCCAACACTATCTGTTGGTAGCACCGTTGCTAAACAATACTCTAATATTTCTTGTCTGTGGTACTTTGCAATGTTTTCCTCGGTATCAACCAAACGATATACAAACTCTCTAGGTTCATCAACATTATTCTCAAACGCATGAATCAATTTTGTATCCATGTCATAGAAAATATCAAAGTCATTATCATTTAAGGTATTATCCTTTAATTCAATTTGCTCTAAAAATAATTCTAAACTCATAATATATGTTTTTAATTAGACACTACAAAGATAAGTAAAATATTCCTAACTACCAAATTCTTTAACAAAATAAATAAATAAATCTTTTTCAGTTTCAATGCGATTATTATATTGTGCATCTTGCGTTCCATAACCACTAGGAAATTTAATCACATTCTCATCAACCCAAGCATCAAAACTATCCTTCATGTCCTTGCATTCATCACACATGACATCAAAGGTTTCATAGTCAACTTCGTGCATCACCATACCCTCTTCAATACCATTGCAAAAGCAACACGTCTCAAATTGTGTATTCGGATTTTTAGCAATAGCTTCTTCAATCTGAAATTCATTTAATTTTTCACCCATGATAAATATTGTTTTAATTATTAGACAATACAAAGATAAGTATAATATTTGATATATCCAAATTAATGTTGAACAAATTTATCCTCACTAACACGAAATGAATACATATTCATCAAAGTTGCTGAAATTGAATTGCGAACATATACATCAATGTTTATTTGTCTGTCTGGCATAAATGCTTTTAATGACCTTGCAAGGTGACGCAAGTTGAACTCCATATTGCTTGTAAGCATTTCAGTTTCGTAACGCATATCAGTAACTTTGCTCCCATTATCATCTAGGATAATTTTGCCCTCAATATCTCTAACTTCAATGTATACAATATACTTCTCTAATTCGTTATTAGTTTTCATGTTTTTATGTTTTAATTATTAGACAATACAAAGATAATGATAATAATTTACTTTTCCTAATTTTTTAATTAATATTTATCTATATGGATAAAAATAATAGAAAAAAATTTATGAAGAACTTTGATACAGTCAAAAAGAAATACGATGACGAATCTAAAGAACGCACCAAAGAAAGAATAGTAAACGAAATAAAAAAAGATAATGAAAAAGGATGTGGATGTAAGGGGTGAAATTAATCACCCCCTATATTTTTTTAAATAAATCCTAAACTATCTGACGGTAAAGATTTCTCATCAATGAACTTTGATAGACTATCAGATATTCCACCGTCCTGACGAATGATTTCTTCCTTTGCTGACATCTTGTAACCCTCAATCATTGCAAGTGCAGTTCTCTTACTTTGCTCATTCCTAGCATCAGTATATTCTTTACTAGCCATTTGCTCAACGAACATACAAGCCAACTTCATTTTCAGTTGTTGCAATGTTGGATGGTCTTTAGCCATCAACTCAACCAATTCTTTAACCTCATTAATACCAGCACCGTTAACGAAATTGCTAATCTCTCTTGCCAATTCATCTGCTTTCAATCTAGACATAAGTTTAAGTTTTAATTATTAGACAATACAAAGGTACAAAATAAAAATGACACTACCAAACGATAGTGTCACTTTTTTGCTATTTTTTACTCTTTTTCAGCTAATTCTGTGACAAATTGCTCAAAATCAGCAGGTTTTCCCTCAAATAACACTCTTTTTCCACGTTTATAGTTACCTTTGCTATCAATGTAACCAACCTCAATACATTTCATTGTAAGTTGCATTCTATCGAAATCAACGATAACTTCGTACTCATATTCCTGTCCGCAATTCTTTGCAGTAATTGGTTCAATGTAAATACCACCCGCACCATCTTTGAAATGTGCAATCATCTGTGCCGCTAAACAACCCGCACCATTGGATACATTTGTATCGTTACCACCAATCCCATTAACAACTTTCCCACCTTTTAGGAAGTCTGCTAATTCAGTACCATGTCCTTCTGGGTATCCGTCATATTGACGATACATATTAACAAGTGTTACTTTTACTTGTTTGTTTTTTTTCTCATCTCGATAAGTTTCGATTACTCTAGTTAAGCTACGTGTTCCCATTTTTAAATGTTTTAATTATTAGACAATACAAAGATAAGTAATTTATTTGAATCTACCAAATTTTTTACAAAGTTTTTTTTAAAAAGGTTGTATTATTTCGAAAAACACTCTTTCAATTTGAGTAACTCTACTCTCATTGTGCCACTCCACAAAATCATCAACAGAATAACTATCCAATTCGTGTTCTTCATATTTGTTGAATTCTGTCCAACTTTCCTCAATTTCTTCTTTTGGGTCAATGATATTCATATCATCATCCATTTCAGCAATACCTTCTGTATGATTAACCACTTGAACCAATCCACAAGTATCACCACTTATATAATCTCTTAATTCGAATAACATAATCTTAAATTTTTAATTAGACAATACAAATATAATAATATAAAATGACATTTCCAAATTTATTGCCAACCTTGTTTAACAATAGTTGGTTTATTATTCACCAACTCCCATTTCTCAAACCATTCTCCCCATTCACCCCTTCTACTTCTTGATACAAAAACTTCATCATCACCAATATGGTTATGTAAGATATAATCCTTTAATGCTTTTTTCAATTCAGCATAAGTATTAAATCTTTTTGTTACATAAGGTGAATGCACCCTATATCTGTCAGCGTTGTAATCATGACGACTATCTCTAGTCATATATGTTACTTGCGGTTTAAAATTGCTCATAATAATATTGTTTTATATTGTTACTTCATCAGCTTCAATAACTTGTAGAATATAATTAGTTTGGTGAAATTTATTGATTAACGCAATAACCAAATCATCATTATCGTATTCAACATCATCATTTCTTTCTTCTTCAACAATAGGAGTAACTACTTCAATAATTTGTTCATCAGTCAAATCAGTAATTAGAGTTAAATTCTCTTCTGAATACGCAGTTGTATTAATAACAACTAATCTTAAATTTTCCATGTTTTTATGTTTTAATTATTAGACAATACAAAGATAAGTAAAAGATTTTACATTACCAAATAAACTTGATTAATTTTTAAATAAAAATCCAAATGAATTTCAAAATATTCATCATTCATTTCATTTCCACAATAAAAGAATATATGACTATCCTCCAATCCAGTTTCTTCATCCATGTTATAATCATTGGGTAATCTTTGAAAGAATCCTTCATAACCGTCTATTTTAATTCTATCAAAGAATTTAGCAGTTTGTAACTCTCGATTGTTTTTGAATTCTTCAACCAATTTCACATGAAAATCAGTTGTAACTAATGGTAAATGAACCGCCATGATATTTTGTTTTAATTATTAGACACTACAAAGATAAGTAAAAAAAAAGAATCCACCAAATTAATTGGTGGATTTATTTAACATTTCTTGAAAATTTTTAAAGTCTGAATCTCTGTCTTTTTCTGCCGTATTACCTTTGTACAAATAAGTTTCATAAGCTTCGGGATTTTTCGTTTCAATTTCTATGGAATAACCTCCTAAGGTTCCTTTCTCCACATTGACCGTACCACTTAATAAATTCTTATGTTCTCTCTGTAATGCAACATTTTTAAAATTATACATG
>Ga0181355_1001116_pt1 | contig 11850 bp, 35 predicted proteins | sample Fa13VDMM15DN_FD_130099 | JGI IMG/M metagenome (GOLD analysis project Ga0181355, IMG submission 130099) | Freshwater viral communities from Lake Michigan, USA - Fa13.VD.MM15.D.N | ecosystem: Environmental > Aquatic > Freshwater > Lake | place: USA: Michigan | collected 2013-09-23 | reverse complement strand
TTGCTTGTTTAAGTATATCTTTAGCTGAATTTGTATCGTACCAAGTTGAAGTCATTTGCCTAAATAACCATTTTACTGCTGTTTGTTGTGCCATAGTTTATTTGTTTAAAATATTCTGTACAAATCTGAATACTTGTCAGCCTTTTTATGCTTAGAAATCTTTTCACACACCTTGCAATATGTAGAAAGTCTGTCAGTCGTTGTGCTACTTTTGAAGAACTTATCAGCATCCTTAACTTCATTGCATTTAGGGCACTTCTTTTGCTTCATTTTGCAAGTGTTATTTTATACGATGTTGTGCTTGATTTTAACGGGCCAATAGAAGCTTCTCCATTCTCATCAACAAGTGTATGCCCAGAAGGTATTTTCTTTAGGATGTCCTCCCTTTGCTTAAGTGCTGATGTTGTTTTATCACTCTTGGCTTTAAGTTCAGCCCATGTAGAATCCCCAGAATAGTCATACTTTACTCCCGTTTCAGCAGTTTCAATCTTGGCATCATAAATATTTACCTTTCCTCCTTGATGTTTATAAAGCTCATCAATCGTGTATTTATTTAGCCTTTCTCTGGCATCCTTGATAAATTCTTCAAGAACCTTAAGCTGTAGTGCTGCGTCAATAGGGTTTACCTCTCCGCTATCAACTTGCTGAATAAGTATGTCTGAAGCAATTTTAATGTCAGACTTTGTAGGTTTAAGGTTTTGTAGTTGTAGTTCCATTTTCAATGTTTGTTGTGCGAATAATTGTTACTTCTGGGTTTGATGTTCCGGTAAGCACTCTTTCATAAAATTCCATAGCCTTCTCGCTGTCATGCGACAATGAGCCAGCTATGTACTCTCCATCAATGCTTGTGTAATACCAAATTACTTCTCCTTTAACTTCTTTAACGAAATCTACTCTCATGGTTTTGTGTTTAATTGTTCTTTAATTTCTTTGGATAGTTTATATTTCTTTTCTACATCAGCAATGTTTCCGCCTTCTAGAATGTATTTATATACTGCATCAAACTGCGGAGTACCTTTGTTCAGCCACGGCTTCCCATCATCCTTCTCGTGGGTATTGGTTTCATCAGCATCCTTAGTGTCATCAATGGCAAACATTCCGTTTAGTGCATACTTTCTGGCATAGGATGAAGATGCTCCCGTAATCTGGCTGTCTGACATTCCCTTCTGCGTTTCTGGCTCCCTTGCAAATGCTGAAACTGAAATAGAATCTGTGCCATTGGAAACTTTGACAGTCGCCTTTACATATACTCTGTCGCCAACAATAGCCATGTCATCGCTGATTGTCAGTATGCAGTTATGCTTAAATAGTAATGGCTTTACGGCCTCAAGGATGTCTTCTGCGTTTCTGTACTTGTACCCTCCAAACTTGTTGAATTGGGATTTTGGGGCTTTAAGTTCGTTCTGAATGTGTACTAATTCTTTCATTGTTTATATGCTTTTGGGTTTGATGCTATTCCATTTTCGTAAAATGCAGCAAGGATTTTTACCTCTAATTCTTGGGTAACTTCCTCTATCTGTTTCTCATTTAGCGAATCGTGAAAATATTCACGAATAAATTTCTGTACCTTTTCAATTACTTTGTCTTGTACTTGTTTCATAATTGTGTTGTTGGTGAAAAATACTCTGCTGATGGTAGATTCTTTTCAGCATTATTAATCATGCTTTTGATTCTATGGTAAGTATCTTCATCGTGCCATATTGCATGATGTACCTTAGCAATGAATACCATTCTGTCTGGCTCGCTCATTCGTGCAAATGATGAGATGTTTTCTAAGATGTTGTCCATAATTAAGCTTTAATGATTGTTATAACTGGCCTTTTCTTATTCCAATAATGTTTTGCGTGTTTGACGCATCCGCATTCGCAGGCATATATTTCGTGTATGTACCTATCAGCCTTATGTACCTTTTTTACCTCCCACTTGTGCGGCTTGCTCGTTGTAATCCTCAAGAGTACTTGAAAAAACGCCAATAATGAATAATGGGAAAGGGAGTTTTGATTTGTCTTTCTTTGGCAATTTGTTCCAATCTTGTTTAAGGGAATCGTAGTTTCTTGCTGTAAATTCATAAACTGCTTTTAAGGTTTGTTGTTCGTTCATTTTATTTGTTTATTTTGTGTTCAATAACATCAGCCAATCTTAGTACTCCGTCAAGCAAAAACTCAAGGATGGTTGCCAAAAGTATCAGCAAGAACCAAGCTGTCATTGGCAATGCCAATACGATTAGTAATAATACTTTCTTCATAATTTTAAGGTTGTGTGCAATTTAATAACTTGTTAGTTAAGTACCAAAAATATTTTAAAAGTCATTGCCGTTGTGGATTTGCTCAATTACAACGCGAATGTGTTCCTTAGTGAATAACTTGGTAATGTCAATGTCTGGCAGTCCAATGAACCCTATTGTAATCTTCTGTACCTCTATGTTTACATAGTCAATCTGGCTGAAGTGCCCATTATACTCTATCAGTTCGTTACTTTCTTCGGTTGTGTAGTGTGCGTCTACCGAGAACTTATCCCCGTATGCAAGTGCTATTTTCTTCATAGTTCTATTTCTAATGTTGTTAAGTATGTTTCGGAAAGCCTGCCGTTTTCTTCAGCCACTCCCCTATAATCATAGATTCTTTCATCAGCCCACTTTCCAAGTCTATCTCCATGTATGTTGATGAATCCTATTTCAGTTTCTACCATTGCATACAAGTCATATTCATGCTCCTCTCCAGACAAAGAAAAGTTTCCGTTGTCATCCCATGACATGAGTACATTCCCCACCCATCCGGCTATTTTATGTCTGTCCATAGCATTTTTGTTGTAAGCTGCAAACAATACCTTTTTACCATGCTTGGTAACCAATTCGCAGTCGCTGAATCCGATTTGAAATTTTACTTTTTTGTAGTTCATAATTCTGAATATTTAGGGTATCTCCCGTTTTTTGTAATGTTTATTTGTAATCCCTTAACCCTTCTCTCGTCTGTTATTTCAAGGGAAAGTTTTGAGAATGTGTAGACGCATCTCTGCCCTTCATGAAATATTTCTATTGGTACTTCATCTAGCCCATACTTGTCATCCAGCATCTTCAGTTGATTTAGCAATGCTTTTGCCGTCATAGACTGATTAGTTCAATTATTTCCTCTGGGGATTCTATGGTAAATATTCTACTTGCTAACCCCTGCAAGTCTATTATTGAGCCAGAATCATTCCTTGAAATTTGTAGGATTAGTGCTGAATTAATCCATTCGTTTCCGTAAGTTGTTGTTACTTTAATAATTTTCATTGTTTTTCTTTTTTGTAATATAATGCTATTCCTATAAGTCTGTTTATTGTTTTAAATTGTATTGTCAGCTATTGAATATCCTTCTGGGTTAATAAGTTCAGCAGTTGGCCATCCATCGTTTTCTTTTACATCCATATCCTCCAATGTGTCATGCTGTACATCTTGCATAGTATATGTATTGTCTGTTGCACTCACTCTAAAGTTAGCAATCATTAGACTTCTGGCTTGTAAATAATCTTCTGCCTCTATTTCGTGGTATTCTCGCACCCAAATAGTGCATTTTCTGTCAATGTGAAAGTTGAATTTTGCCATGTGTTTTGTAAATTTAGTTGTGTTTATTGTTAAAAAATGTTAAAGGCTTGTTAAAGCTGTCCTTCTTCAGCAAATGAATAATAGCTGTCTTCTGTTAGGATTATATGGTCAAGCAAATTAATGTCAAATAGCTTACAAGCCCCATTAATCTTGTCTGTCATTTTTCTGTCATTGTCTGATGGTTTAAGGTTTCCAGATGGATGGTTATGGGCCACAATAAGGCATGATGCTGAACTTTGCAGGGCCATTGTCATGATTACTCTAACATCGCATACCACTCCCGAAAATCCTCCTGCACCTACCTTATAATAGCCTATTACCTTGTTGGCCCTATTTAGGCATACCAAAATAAATTCCTCTGTCCATAGTAAAGTATCAGCTTTAAAAATACTTCTCAATACATTTACTATGTCATCCGAATTTTTTATATAAAATTCATCTCCCTTTGTAGCTTTTACTTTAATTTTCAGTTCTGGCAATTTAATTTTTTTCATGTGTTTAGTGGTTTAAGTCATTGTATTCATCCTTGTACCATATTGCTATGTGCAGAATCCTTTCAATAAGTTCTTCTTCGGATTCTTTTGCCATGTCATAAAAGTCATTCCTTTCAAGTTCATCTTCCGACAATAGCAGTATAGAACTAACTAATTTTTCTCTTAACGTTTCCATGTTATGTATTTTTAAGGTCATATAAAAGATTGTCAATGTATTGCTCCCAAGTAATAACCCTCATGATTTCTGTCCTATCCTCTCTGTTGCATCTGGAAAGGTGCTGAAGGTATTGTATAAAATCCCAATGGGTGTAGTTTTCTGCCTTGTACATGGCATAGTACTTGTTGCATAGTTGTGCTAATTTGTTCATGTGTTTAGATTGTAAAGGTATTCGCTGAATTGTTAAAATGTTGTCAAGGCATTGTTAAAGAGTGTTAATTTTCATATTAGTAAATTTTTCCATCTTCTGTAAATTCGTATTCATTGCCCTCAATTTCATCTTTTATACATTCATCCGAAAAATAATAGTCATATGCTTCCCCAATAAGATTCAGCACATTTTCCATGTGGTCTGCAAACTTGTCTTGTGCGTTTTCCAAAATTTTCATTTCTTCATCGGTAAATTCTTCTGAAATATCATTCTCCTCAAATTCAATTATTGTGTCTGGATGTCTTGCCCATGTATTCTTAATGCCATAGTATATTCTGTCATGCAGTTCCTCTGGTATTTCCAACCAATTAAAAAACATTTTATCGTCATTCACTACAATTCCTTCATCAGCATCAATATACCTATCCCTATCAAGGCCGAAATATACCTTTCCGGTGTTACCCATTACGGGTTTGGTATGTTGGTTATATGTTTCCCCACATAGCCTAATCATTTCATGGTGCTTGGGCTCAAATAAATAGCAGTCATCTATAACCCATCCAGAATAATCGTTACAATTATAACGTTTTTGCCTAATTTCCTCAATGGCTGTGTTTTGTGCATCCTTTGACAATTCATCAAATTTGTGAATATTTAGTTCTATGGTTTTCATGTTATTTTTTTATAAGTGTACAATATTTTTGAATTTCTGACAAGTCAATACGGCCATACATTCGGCTTGAATAATATCCCTGCATCCTATACCTTTCAATCCAATTTGTAAGGCTATTTAAGGCCTCTTTCTGGCTTCTATAATATGGTTTGTCCATTTCTATTGTGAATCCATCTGGAGATAAAATTTGGTATATTTTCATAGTTGCTTGAATTTGAAGGTTACATTGCAGGAATTATTAAAAAATACAATTTCTGATGCCTTATATCCGCTATCTTTATGGCAGTCTGTTATTTTAAACAAATATCCTTTGTCGCTAATTTCCAATAAAATTGCAAATTTGTAATATGTGTCGCGCGGAAATAAATTTATCTCTTTACCTATCAGTTCTTCAATTTTCATGTGTTTAGTGTTTAAATGTTTTATTCCATTCCTCAATCATTAAGTTTTGCAGTTCCCTAAGTTCGGCAAGGGTATTGCCTACAAACTGCTCAAAACTATAATGTTGCGAATGTATTTTGTCTTGAATTGTCTGGATGTTGCAAATTATTTGCATAGCTTCGGCCTGCTCATCAAATGGCATTTTTTTAAATTGGTTCATGGTTTTTTTTTAAATTTCAGCATAAAATTGACATTGGCCTTCCCTTTCAATACATTCCTCAATTTTTTTGCCAAGTTTATAGTCTGCATATTCACTAAGCATATTATCCGTTATCCCTGCTTCGTGCATTTCTGAATCATCATACCATTCCCTTTCAGAAAAATATTGTTTAATTTTCTGTAAGTTTTCTCCCAAAATTTCCTCAATCCTTTGTAGTTCATCTTTTACTTCCTGCAAATGGTCTTCATTAAAATAGTATTCAATGAAACTTGCTTCACATTCAGCACTTGCCGAAAATCTGGATGCTGCATCGCTTGACTGCACTCCAAACCAAAATTTGCCTTCAATGTCTCCGTTATAATACCTTCCCATGATTGTGTTTTTTAGTGTGTTATTATTTTTGTTTCCAAATTTCTCCCAATTCATCAAATGTTTTCCAAGATTCCAATACATTTTTGCCATATCTGGGTTTTTTCATGCAAATATTAATATACTTCATTTCTGGCCTTTTCCGTGCATTGCGTTCTATTGTTTCAGCATCTTTCCATGAATCGCATATAATTATAAACTTATTTGTCTTTCTTTCAGCCATGCCCCAACCCGACATAAATTTGTCTGTCATGGTAACATAAATAGGTAACTTTTCTAATTTTACAATGGCTGAATCTGGGCAAAGTTCAAGTCTACAAATTTCTTCCCTTGCGTCTTGTTCATTGTTTGCGTAAACATAAATAAATGTATTTCCTTTGTCATGTTTTAGTTTTGCTATGTACTTAATCATTTTTAAAAATTTAAGGTTAAAAAATTTGCAGGTTTTCGGGTTAGCCTGCATCCCATTGGGTTAGTTAAAATAAATAAATTCAACGCATTCCGCGTGTTCATCCTTGCCCATGTCCTGAAAAGTTGTGTACATTCCATCGGCATCTGAAAATTCAACAAATTCCAGAACTTCATGTACAATTTTTTTGCCGAAATTTTCAATGGCTTCTTTGTAGGTTTCTTTTGACATTTTTTTTGTTTTAGTGTGTTATTGTTTAGAGTGTAAAAATAGCTGATGAATTGTTAAAATGTTCACAATGGTATGTTAATCAGTTGTTAATATGCCATGTTCGTCAATTAAAAAAATTATGTTGTACGTCTGGCTTTTGTATGCGTGTTTGTCCATTAATTGCTCCTCTAATATTGCAATATTTATATGGTTCAAATTATTGTCCAATACAAAATTGACGGCTTCGTTAATATTTTTGAATGTTTCTACTTTCATCTCGTTAAAAATTTATACTTTATCATCATTTCTAAGCATTCGGCATCAAATCCGCATCCAATACTTTTAAGGTATTTTATTAATGCTTTTTTATCATTCCAATTTTCAGCCATGTCAAAAACTTCATTAACGGCATTAATGCCATAGCATTGTTTAATTTCTTGAATTGTCATATTATTCATTTTCAAATGTTTGTAAATATTCAGCGTTCAATTCCTCTTCCTCTCTGAAAAAACTAGCTGCATTCATCCAAGATTGGGCCATGTGTTTATCAACTTCCTTCGTGCTGTTTGTGTCTTTTACTTTGTAGGCTATAACTACATGGCAATTTTCATGCCTTAACTTCCATAGTGAATATTTCATTTTATTAAATTTTAAGGTTTGAAATTGGCCCGAATTTCACGGGCCTAAATTCTGGGTTAATTAGATTTAACCAATGTTAAATTTAATTCCTTTGATGCATAGTTGATGTGTTTTTGTGTTGTTACACTCCACCATCCAAGTTGAATAAGTTTATCCCCATCAATCATGGCGACATGGGTATCGTAACTTTTTACGAATGTCTGGCCATCATAATAATCAAGGCTTAAATTTTCTTTGTACTTTTTGAACTTTTGCATAAATTAAGGTTTATTTGATTGAAAATTGAAGGTAAAAATTAATGAAATACGATGTTGTTAATGGCTTGTTAAAGGTTATTATAATTGACTTTTTTTGCATCCTCTTTGTATATTGGAAATAAAAATAATACCCGCATTCCTTATATGGTGCGTATTATCAAAATAGCATATATTGCTTTTCTTCAAAATTTCCAAAGATTGGTAAATGTAACTATCTCCATATCCATATGAAAAAGGAATTTTTAAATTTTTTACTTGCTTGTTATGGTAAATTACTTGAACATCAGCCGAAAAATAGCTGTTCCCGTTAATTTTATCAAACCACTCTTTGGCGGTTACGTTAATGCAGTTAATGTCAATGCAGTTGATAACTTTTTGTGTGTTCATGATTTTTAAATTTTATAAAGTAAAGGTAAAAGGCTGATTGTTAAAAAGCTCACAAAGGGTTGTTAAAGGCTTGTTAAAGAAACGGGTTTAAGGGTTTCCCGTTCCCTGCTTGGTTTTTATCCGAATATTATTTCATTAAAAAATACTTGTTGAATTATTACATCTCCCGTTACGGCATCATCATTTTTATTAATCATATTCACAAGATGTCTAATGTTGGTATTTTGTACCCGTTGATGGACATCGTTAATATTTATTGAAGATGTGTAAGAATCTTCGCATCCAATGTCTTTCATGGTTAATATCCCGCCATCCTTCAAAATTTTCATAAGAACATCCTCGTAACATGGATTTTCTAGTTTTGACATGGCTTTTTTGTAATCGGATAAATTGTAGGTTAATTCAAGTTCGTAACCGCTTTGAACATAATCCAAAGCATTGCAAATTGAATTGAAAAAATAATTTTCAGATTCTTCATGAGTAAGTGAAATTTTCATTTTGTTTGTGTTTAAATTTGAATTACAAACATACAAGGCCAAAAGCTAAAATGGTGTTAAAGGGTAGTTAATCATATGTTAAAGGCTAACAAAGTTTTGTTAGTTGTTTAATGTTTATTTACAAGGCATTTGAAGGGCTGAATTAACAAAGCAGGGTAAAGGATGGGTAAAGATGTTTGAGGGCCTGCAATGGTTTGTAATTACTTTACACGTTCATTCTGGCTATTACCTTCATGCTATCAGCAGGAATAACAATACAAAAATATTTTATCCCATTAATTAGATTTTTCGTTTTATCCATGCAGGGGTTGGGGGTTTGCATCTGGGTATGAATTAGGGGGAAGGGATATGTGGTAATCCCTACCTAATTAGTAGACTTCTCTTTGTTAAACAAATGTTAAAACGTAAACGTTAAAGAAACGTTAAAGGAAGTTAGGGTATGGTACACGGAGCAGGGAAATGGACTTGCACCCCAGGGGGGGCTGAGTGGCGTGTAGGGGAGTACCACTTGTATAGCCACATCTACCACTAATATGCCCATATCTTACCCAGTTATTGCACGTACTCATCAGCGTTAATTGTATACATGCTTAATAATTATAAGAAGGAAACCTCATAACATGCTGATAATCAATCATAGTATTCCGCTATATTGGAAAAAAAATGGATAATACTGGAAAAGTAGTATATTTGCTATATGAAACATGAGGCGTATTTGACTAGTCCGTATAAGTACATGAAGATTGAGGAGAGGGCGTTTGCTCCACGTGAAAATGAAGAGATTACTACTAATCTGGAGACTGGAGAGATGTTTGTTATGCACAGGATTGCAAAGAATAAGATTGTAACTCATGACGCACTAGTGTATACTAAGTTATTCCAAGAATCAATACATCAGCTATGTTCTCTTGGTGCAGCATCTATGAAGATTCTATTATACTCAATTGCAAACGTTAAGCCTTTTTCTGAAATAGTAGTATTGAATGGCCCGGATGTCATGCTATTCTGCAACATTAGTAAGAGTTCGTTTTATGATGGAGCTATAGAGTTGTTGGACAGGAAGATTCTGTGTAAGAAGCTAGGTTCTAATATTGAGTTTTGGTTTGACCCGAATATATTTTTTAACGGTAACAGAGTAAAAGTTAGTAATAAGTTATGACATGCTATATTTGTGCTAATCCTGCAATGAATTCAATTAGGGTACACGATTCTGTGACATTCTCCTATTGTGACGTACACAGAGCTGATGTGACTATAGGAATCAGCTAGTTTGTTCTTAAGGGTACATTAGACAGGATAGAGTGTTTTAAGGAAAAGTACATGACTAAGTACAAAGGTTCAGCGTATAGAGAGTTTGAGAAGTGCAAGAGGATAGGTGAGATGATGGAAAATTATGACAGTAGCGTTACAGAACAGGCTTTGTGATGGATTTATAAGACATTGACACGCACGGCAACCGAAGGCATACTAGACACTGCTTAGGCAATGCGAGCAAACACGAAGAATACCTCACTGTGCGTAGGTAAGTTTCAAGTTCTTCTGACCGTGGGGAAAGGCCCACTCTTTGTAATAAACCTGTCAACCTAACAAAAATGATATGATAAAAAAAGCTTATAACCAAGGGTACCAAGACGCTCAACTAAGTCACGTCAATGATGCTGATGAATATGCAGCGGAAGTTGAATACAATCTTGACGACTATCTTGAGAACACAGCCATAGCGGAATGTGACAGGGTGTGGGGATTTGGTAGTGGGATGGAGGATGCGTTTATTATGGGAGTTAAGTGGTTCCTTAGAAATGCGTAGCAAATGTGCACAATTATATGCAAATGAATAACAATGTCCTTTATAATGTACAATTATATGCATTAAAGTGCACTATAAGGGATTAGCGCTGTAACTTAAAGGTAAAGGCTGGGTTCATAGCTCGGTTACTCCCGTTCGATTCGGGACGGCGCACAATATGTAAGCAATGGTAAAGATTGTACACATCAGCGACACTCACGGATTTCATCCCTACTTTCCAGATTCCATATTTGAGGGAGCTGACATGGTTATTCATTCTGGGGATTGTTCTAATTGGAGGGATTCAGCCAGAAATCTTAACGAGGTACACGATTTTGCTGAATGGTACATGAACGTTCCTGTAAAGAATAAGATTTTCGTAGCAGGAAACCACGACACCAGCATTGAAAGGAGACTATTTAGGAAAGAAAACTTTACGCATAGGGGTATTGTGTACTTGGAACACGAAGAGATTGAGTTATGCGGATTAAAGATTTTTGGTTCTCCGTATACCCCAACCTTCGGAGACTGGGCATTTATGAAAGCCAGAGACAAGATTAATAAGTGTTGGATGAACTTACCTACCGACATTGACGTACTGATTACGCATGGCCCCGCAAAGGGAGTAAGAGACTTGTCAGAGGAATTAGACGGTACGCTAAAGCAATGTGGAGATTCAGCACTAATGAAATGGATTTTTAAGTATGAACCCAAAGCTCACCTGTTTGGGCACATCCACGACATGAAAGGTATTCATAATCAAGGCATTTCTAGGTTCTCTAAGTCGCCTACTATATTCTCAAATGCTGCCTGTGTAACAGACGGAAGGTTTGATTTAGGACTAACTTCGCATGGAAACATAATAACACTATGACAATATACGGGCAGGTACCCAGTAAAAGCAACGGGTACAGAATCATCAGCATTAGAGGGCACGGTTCGCTGGCCAAGACTAAGGAGCTGAAGGAGTATGAAAATAATTTTGCCCTACAATATAAAAGACATAATAAAATTTTAGGTAACTTTGAGGTTGAGGTAGATGTTTACTTTCGCAGCAACAGGAGTGACTTGGATGGCATGTTTAAAGTTTTCCTAGACTGCCTACAGAAAGTGGAAGCAATAGACAACGACAGGTATTGCATGAAGATTGTAGCAAGAAAGTTTGTGGACAAGGAGAATCCTAGGCTTGAATTTAAAATAATAAATATTGAATAATGGCAAAGATTAAATTAAAAAACGTAGTTAAGAAAGATGAAAGCGGTGCGCTTAGAGCGGCTAAGTCTGGAGCTAAGGCTCAAGCAAAATCAGTATTTAAGTCTGAAGTAGCTGTAGCAAAATCAAACGAAGCTGGAATGCCCAAGTACATGGTTAGGGATGCAATCAAGGATGAAAGAAAAAACTACAAGGAAACCAAGAAGGAAATTAAAAAATATAAAGACTATTAAATCATGGCAAAAGTTAAAATGAAAAAAGTAGCTAAGAAGTTTCCAGACATCAGCGGAGACGGAAAGATTACAAAGAAAGACATATTAATGGCCAAAGGAGTTTTACCTAAAAAAAAGAAATAACATGCCACA
>Ga0181355_1001115_pt1 | contig 11854 bp, 25 predicted proteins | sample Fa13VDMM15DN_FD_130099 | JGI IMG/M metagenome (GOLD analysis project Ga0181355, IMG submission 130099) | Freshwater viral communities from Lake Michigan, USA - Fa13.VD.MM15.D.N | ecosystem: Environmental > Aquatic > Freshwater > Lake | place: USA: Michigan | collected 2013-09-23 | reverse complement strand
CCCGCTGACTGCGTTCTCTCGTCCGTCCCACTCACGACAACGCTTGTCGCAGTCGCGCAGGTGCGCGACCGCATCAGCGCGCTCACGTTCCACCTCGCTGCGCAGGCGTTCGACCTCCGCGACGAGCGCGGACACGGTGACGAAGCCCGGCCAGCCAAGGATGAGGCGACCGTTACGGCACTCTCCGTCGTGCCCCTCGGGACGACAACACGGCGAGTAGGTCGTCAGGTCGTAGTCGTGGTAGTCCGGGTCATTAGGCGTGAGCAGGTCGGGGGCGCAGTTGACGGTTCGCGCTACCTTCCCTTGACACCGGGGCCGGGCGTCGTCGTACTCCGCAAGGCGGGCTTTGAGGGCGTCGAGGTCAATCACGGCTCCTCCTGTCGATGCACGCCGCGCTCGATGAGCGTGGCTGCGGACATGAGCGCACTCCTGATGCTCTCCTCGTCCTCCGTCCATGCTTCGGCAAAACGGCGAAGCCACGCAACCGTCGCAGCCCGCTCTCCGTCCCGCGACTCATCCCACGCCGTCGCGAGGGCTTCGTTGTCCATGTGACGCTGACGCACAGCATCGAGGTGTGTGACGCTCATGTTCACACCCCGTCGTGCGTCGGACGCACGAACCGCTCGCATCGCGAGGCGCAGTTGTCACAGTCAAGACCCTGACCGAAACAGCGCGTCAGGTCGTGCGGCGACCGGTCGCTCCGCCAATCGTGGTGATGCAACTTCTTGTGCCCGCAGGTGACGCACACTTCGTGCCTAGCCACAGGTGTGCGCAGCCACTCCGCTTCCTCGACGACAGAGGCCAAGTCCACCTCGATGTGGCCGACGTAGTAGGTTCGACCTCGGTTCTTCTCCGGGTCAAGGTGGCGCTTCTTGATAGCGTCGAGGTCGAGGCTCATGGAAGCACCTCGTCGTAGTTGATGGTCAGGTGGACGCCTTCTGCGATTTCATCGCGGGCGTTCACGAACTCCTTGATGGCATCTCCGTAGTGCGACATCTCGATGCGGTAGGCGAGGTAGTCGAGGACTGACGCGCGCTCCCGGCTCACCTCCGCGCGCAGCCGCTCCACCTCCGCAACGAGAGCGTCGAAGTCCTCCTCGCGCACGCAACGGTACGCTCCCTGCGACACCGGAACGGCGCGCTCGCGAATCTCGTCTAAATCGAGGCTCACGGCTCCTCCTTGCGGCGGTGTTCGCCGCGTTCGATGCAGTCCGCGCAACGCTGCACCGAAGCATCGGAGCAGTAATCGCACCATTGCGTCGCTTCCTCGCGCAGGAACGCCACCACGGTGGCGCGCTCTTCGTGGGCGGCGTTCTCCAGCCCATCGACCATGACCCGGAGGTCGCGGGCGTGCTCCCGCAGCCGCTCAATTTCCGCTACGAGCGCGCCCGCCTCTGCGGGCGTGACTGACCACGCGTAGGAGTTGTCGGCGGCGCGCTTGAGGCAGCGCAGGACGTAGTCCATGCGGTCGCTCACGAAACCTCCGTGCGCGCGAGGTAGGCACGGGCGTCGATGCAGAGTTGGTCGTTGCCAGCCCCTGCCAGCACCGCAGCGAGGTGTTCGCGGAGGTAGTCCACCTCGTTCAGCAGACGCTCAATGTCGGCTCGGGCGTTCACGATGAGCGCACGGTCGCCGTCGCTCGTCCACGCGGACAACTCCCCGAGGACGTACTCGTTGTTCGACAGAACCATCGGGACGCCGCAGTTGGAGTAGCCCATCTCTGCCCCTGCACGCTGCTTCAGACCGACGAGGGCACGCCACGGGCCGGGGCTAGCCGCGTCGAGGCGGGCCTTGATTTCCTTGAGGTCACTCACGGGAACTCCGAAGTGCAGCAGCAAGACGGTCAACCATCGCACGGAGCATCTCGTTCTCCTCGATGACTGCCGCGAGGTCAGTTTCGATGTGGCCGAGGTAGTTCGTCTGCCCTTCCACGCGGGCGTGCAGGTGCCTGCGCTTGATGGCTTCGAGGTTGAGGAGAAGGAGGTCGTCGTCGTTAGTCATTGTCGTACGGCTCCGAGAAGTCTTCGCTGACGAACATCTCCAACTGCTCGTCGGTGAAGGTCTTGATGACCTTACGAGCGAGCCGCAGGAGTTCCTCCCGTCGCGTGCGAGGGGGCGCAGTCGTTACGTCGATGCCCGCCACGCCCAGCCACACGCGGGCCTGCCGCTCCGTGCGCGTCAGGCGATTCCGGCCCGTGTCCACGAGCGCGCCGAGTTTGAACAACTGCTGGCGGCACGCTCCGATTGACTGATGGGTGATGCCGGTGCCGACCATCACCTCGTCGTCGGTCGCGCCCTCCTCCCCGCGAGACAAGAGGAAGTGGTAGTACCGCTTTCGGCGGTTGGCCCCGTTCTCCTCGGAACGGTCGTAGGCCAGCAGGCTGTTCGGGTGGTCGCTCATTGTGCCTCCTCTGCGAGGCTAACCACCGCTCCGTCAGCCGTCAAACGTCGTCTGACGAAGTTTCTCCACGACCTTCGGAAACTCCACGCCCGTCCGCGCGGCTTCTCTCACCGCTTCCCTGTAGACCCATGTGATGTCTACCCCCGCGCGCAGGGCGTCGAGCAAACCGAGTTGAACCTCTCCGCTCTCGTAGCGGCTCCATCCCGACTTGGTGATGCCGATACGGCGCGCAACGTCCTCTTGCGTCAGTCCCGAGGACTTCCGCCAAGTACGAATCGCGCCCCCGAGCACGCTGGAGAGCGCGGTACTCACGCGCGTGCGTCAGGAACGTGCCACGACACGGTGAAGGAGGAACGGTTCGTGAGGTCACACGCCGAGAAGGACACCACGAAGCCGTTGTTGTCCATGAACTCGCGGAACCGTTCGCGGAGCGAGTTGGGCAGCGCGTGCTGTGACGAGAAGAAGGCCGAGAAGTTCCCCGACCGTGCCCTCTCCGTGCAGGTCTGAATGACATACGGGATGAGGGTGGCGTAGAACGCCTCGTTCTCGGCAGAGGCGAGCGTGTGGAGGGTGCGGGCGTCAAAGTTCATGTGTTCTCCTTCCTGATGACCATCGTGCGAGCCTGACGAGCGGACGCAAGCATCTGTTTCGCGGCCTCCGCGAAAGAGGTGGCCTCTCCCGAGGAGTACCAGAAGCCGTCGTAATGAGGGACGAAGCGGAGCGCACCGGGCGTGAAGCCGACCACCCACCCGAAGCGGTTGTAGGGCAGTTCGCCCTTCCAGTTCCCGTCGAGGATGTGCGCGTGGATGCGGTCATCCGCGTAGTCCCAGCGCAGGCAGGTGGGTCGCGGGTGCGCCACCCCACGACCTTTCAGGGCCAAGCCGTCCACCATCACGGGTTCCTCGTAGTCTGCGTCTACGGAGTGGAAGGCGTCGAAGTTCTGCCACCAGTACGGGAAACGTGGGCGTGTCAAGCGCGAAGCCCCGCGAGCCACGAGGTCGGAAACCACGCTCCGGTCACAGGAAGGTGGTGTTCCTGCCTCGTCTTGAAGTTGTATTTCCAGCCAGCGAAGTTGAGGAACTCATGGTCGGAGTAGTTGTCGGCGTGCCGCTGCTCCACCTCGGCCTGTCGCACCGACGAGGTGTCGTACACGCACAGGACGTAGTCGCCGTTTCGCGGCTCAAGGCTCACCTTCGCAGACCGGAAGCCGCACAGCAGTTCGCTCACGCCCACGCTGATGAGAACGTCACGGTACGGGCCAAACCACAGGAACTTGCCCGCCATGTCGGCGTTGAGCGCCTTGCGCTCCGGTTCTGGCAACTTGGCGCCAATCCACGACCAGCCCCAAAAGTCCGCAACCGGCAAGATGCGGCGAACGCCTGTCACTCCGTCACCTTGACCGGCTCCTGCGGGATGATTTGCGGGATGTTCTCCACGCACACCAGCACGCGCCAGCGCACCCCATCGGGGTCGGTGACGATGCAGGGGAAGAGCGTTTCGTCCTTCCGCATCCTCTCGCAGAACAGACCCGCAGCCGCCTTCACAGACGCGGCCCACGCCCTGTGGGGCGTAGATTCGGCGGGAATCTCCATCTCACCCAGCAGGTAGTGTTCGTGCTTTACGAGGTAGTGCTTCACGGCTCCCCCCACTTCTCCAGCAGCGCGTCTGCGAGGCGGGGGCCGAGGGCGATTTCAGGCAACCAGTACGCGGAGAGGAGGAGGCTCGTCGCAGGGTCGTCGAGGTCGGGGATGTAGCGGGTGGCGAGCGACCCCGGCACCTGCCATTCGGCGGCGTTCGGAAGAAGCGTCCCGTTCACGAGGCGCGGTTCCTCGCCTACCCCGATGAGCCGGTACTTTGTCCCGTCGTTCTGCGACACCGCGAGCATCCCTGCCTCCCACATGAAGTTGGGGTGCTTGGCGACCTGCTCGGCCCTTCGCTCCGCCTGCTGGTCAGCGTAGGTGAAGTGCTGGCCGTCCTCGATGCGCTGGGCCACCTCGGTCATGCCCATCCCACGGAGCATGGCCACAATGGCTTCCCGCTCGGCTTCGTCTGCGCGCCATATACGATTCCTATTCATCTTCATCCTCCTTGGTCACCAGTTCGACAACGGACGGAGACACTCGCCGCACCTTGCCGACGAACTCGCACAGCGGTCGTTCGTTGTCTCCCATCTGAATCACTCGGCTCTGAAGCGCAGAACAGTACGCCTCGCCTTCATCCTCCGCGCAGGCCCACTTCAGCAGACCCCCGCACTTCGGGCACACGAGCGCACTCACGCGCGCTCCCCGAGCACCTGAAGGTCTTGGGGTTCGACCCATGCGGAGACATGGAAGCCGTTGGTGGCTAGGTCGTCGTTGTCGTGGGCACCATCGTCCACACGCGCGTGACCCACGAACGGCCCCTTGGTCGCCAAGACCCGAACGGTGCCGTTCACCCACGCCTCCCGCGTGTCCACGAAGAAGCGGCATCGCGCTCCTGCGACGACCTCGTTTCCGTCCTTGTCGGTCATTCGTCCTCCGAGGGACGAAACACGATGCCGTGGTCTTTGGCCTCGTCTTCGTCCGCCTCCGAAATGTGCGGGCCATCCCATGTGGGGTTCAACTCCGTCATCTCGTCCTCTTCCAACGTCTTGGCGATTTTGATGGCTTCTTCCTCTGTTTCAGCCTTCACATACGCGATGAAGAGTTGCATCTTGTCGTAATCGACGCGCCAATACTTCACGGAACCCCCAGCACAGCCGTCAGGCGTTTGTGCTCCGTACGGAGCCTGTTGTTCTCCACCAGCAGATACTCGACAGCGGACGCGAGCGCGAACAAGTCTTCGCGCATCCGCTCCTCTAGTTCACGGTGAAGTGCGTGGTCGGGGTAGCCCGCGCGCACACGTTTGAGGATGACCTTGAGTTCTTCTTCCATGCCCTTAAGGTATCCAGCGATGCGTCAACCGTCAAACCTGTCGGACGATAAATCTAGTGCCTCGCGGAGCAGGCTCCATGAGGTCAAGGCTAGTAGGCTGAAGCGTGAACACGAACAGGTGGTACTTGTTCGCCATGTCGAGCAGGCTCTCGCGCGGGGGAAACACCTGCACGGCCCAGCGTGCAGGATAGAGCGCGTCGAACACTTCCCACAGTTCCCGAAAGCCCATCGCCGCCATGTCGTGCCGATGGATGCGAACGTAGGTGGCTACGCCGAGCGGAGTGCACCGCTCGTCGCACTCCAGCACATCGTAGTCCTCACGCCGCAATCGTGAGCCACTCACGGAAGAAGGGACGCATCGCGTGAAACACAGCCCCGTGCTCCACGGGAGTGCCCACGCTCTTCAGGAGTTCTTCGGCAAGAAGACCGGAGCCGTCACAGGCACATTCGCCACCGGTAACGTCGCAGCCCTCGGTGACGGCAGCGTAGGCATCCTCGCTGCGGTCGGCCTCAACCGGAGGCCGGTGCCAACTGATGTCGCTTGCCATCGGCTCGCGCACGAGGTCAGGCTGGTCGTACTGCCCCGTGTAGTAGGTGAAGGAGATGCCCCGTCCTTCCTTCTTCAGCACATAGCGGTACATGCTGGAGCCGATGCCGTGCCAACTCTTGTCGTCGCGGAGCATCCCCTCGCAGCAGTTGTGGACGCCGCAGGTGTAGGAAGGAGAGAAGTAGACCTCCTCCGTCATTCCATCGGGCGCGACACGCGACAGCATTAACTCGGACTTCGGCATGGCTTGTTTCTCCTGCCGACGAGGGTAGCCACCGCTCCGTCAACTGTCAATAGGTCGGACGGCGTTTAGGCGTCCTTCCGCTTGAGGAGATGAAACGCGAGCGCGCCCGCTCCTGCGGCCACCAGCAGAGGTGCGAAGTCAAAGCCCTTGCTCGGCGGCTTGCTGTCCGTAGGAGGAATGTCGGAGACAACCGTCTTGGACGGAGGCTGCGTTGGGGCAATCGCCGTGACGGGCGCGCACGAGGCGTGCTGGGCAAGTTGCTGGTTCTTGCCGATGGTCAGCAGCGTGGCGTCGTAGTCTGCGCCCTCAAGGATGACCTTGCCGCTGTCCTTCTCGTCCTGCTTCACTAGAATCGCGCGCCGCGCGAGTGCGCTTCCCGCGCTCGGCGCGACGTACCCGAAGGTGTAGTGCGGGTAAGCACCGCAGAGGCCCGTGTGCGTCTTGCCGGGAGTGGCGTCCACCTTGGACACACCGGAGGCAAACCGCTTCAGAGCGTCCTGCTCCTGCGCGGCGGCAGGCGGAACGTCCCACTTACGGAACCCGATGGAGGTCGTGAAGGTGGACGCAATGTCCTCTGCTCCGTACTTGGAGCGAGAACGGCGAAGGGGAAGGATGGGTCGGAACGACATGTTGCGACCCTACCGCACTCCCACGCGCGCACCCACGCGCCCGCACAGAACGAGTGCTCTAGTGCGGCTCGGGGCGCGGCCCGCGCATTTCACGCGGGAGGTCGTAGAGCGACGAGAGCGGCAGGATGCCCTCGTCAATCATGCGCGCGACCTCACGCCGCCACTCGGACTTGGACTTTCGCCACTTCGCCAAGTCGCGGTGAGATTCGTTGTTGATGCGGAGGCTAAACACATCGCCGTCGTCGATGGGGTCGAACTCTTTTGCCATGTTGTCTCTTACCCGCGCAGCCGTGCGCGCAACCCCTCGACCTCGTCGCAGAGCGCAAGAATGTCCCGCTCGGCGTGGGTGTACACGCGCCAGCACGCATCCGTGGGGTGTCCCGTCATCGACCCAGCGATGCGCTCTCGGATGCCGCCAACGTCAAGCGCAGGAGAGGACGCCGCTGATGAAGGAGAGGACGTAGTAGAAGAAGAGGATGAGTGCAGTCTTGAGCAGTAGGTCTGCCATGCGAGCAGGCTCCGAGTCAGAATGTCTTCCGTGTCCACCGAAGCGTAGATGGCATTGACCCAGTACGGCCTCTCCGCCTCATCGGGCCGTGCAACGAGCAGTTCGATGCAGTCGCCTTCCTCCAAGAACATGTGCTCGGCCACGGACAGTACGCGCACGGGTGCGCCACCCGTGAGTGCGCTCATTCCCGCCAACCACCTTGTACGCTGTTCGGTCATCTCGTCCTCCGTGACCTTCTTACCTTGCGGCTAGACAACCGTCAATAGGTCAGGACGAGATTACTCGACCTTCACGATTTCGGCGTCTACATACGGCTCCGTGCCAGCGCCTTCGGGGACAAAGACGACCTCAAGACGTTCTCCTGCGATGGAGCGCGCGGCAAGGTAGTCCTTGATGCCCTGAACCGCTGATTCGTCCGAGGCGTGAACCTCTAGACGGAGCAACACGATGCGTGGGTTGCTCTCAAGGAAGCCCGCCACGGCGTCCGCGCCGCCCGTGAGCGCAGCCGGGAGCGCAAGAACTGGGGGAGGCTTGACCTCAACGACAGGCTCCACCACAGGCTCAACCACAGGAGGTGGGAGCGGCTGTGGCGGAGGCTGCGGAGGGGGAACGGGCGCAGCGGGAGGAGGGCCGCTCGGAGCAAAGGATACGGCGAGGACTACACGATTTCTTGGTGTGCCAATCGCGTTCCCGAAGCCTGTCGAGGCGGCAGGCACGAAAGTAATGGCACGCCACGGCAGGTGCAAGGCAGCCACAACCTCGTTGCGCTTGTCGGAGATGTAGGTGCCTTCGAGAGACAGGATGCCCATGCGCGCGCCTGCGCGCACGCGCCACACCAGCGCATCGGCGTACTGCGCCCCCACGCTGGCGTACGCGCGTGAGGCATGGAGCATCAAGTCACCGTCGTAGACAAGACCATCGCTCACCCCGGCGCGTACAAACGCAGGGCCGAGGAAGGCACCGAGCGAACCGCGAACGTCCCGACCCGTCGTGTCGAGGCCGAGCCAACCCTTGGCGAGCCGCAAACCTCCGGCGGTGTCGGTGTGGACGAGTAGGTTCGTGTCCACCTTGTCCGAGGTGCGGTAGTTGAAGGTGCCGTACGCCACGCCCGCGTCCTGCCGCAGGGCCGTTACGGGCGTGTCCGCGAGCATCCACGCGCCCACGGACGCGCGCCACATTTCGTTGGGTTCGGCTGCGTGGGCTTGATGAGGAAGCAGCGCCAGCAGAAGAACAGGTGCCGCACGCCTGCCCCTGCGGCAGAGGACGTAGAGAACAGCGACACCGACCAACTCGCCGTCTAGCGGAGTGCGGGAGCCACACCCCCACCCGCCCTCGTACGCGCCCGTGTCCGAAACACCCGTGTCAGGACGGGCGCACGCATCGTTCACCAAACCGTCACAGTCGTCGTCTTGTTCGGTCGAACAGTTCTCGGATGCCGCAGGGTTGACGGAGAACAGCGCGTCCTCACAGTCGGTAGCGTCCGAAACGTGAGAGGGGGGAGGCGCGCACGCGGCCACGAAGGAGCGAGCGTCCCCAAACGTGTCACCGTCGTAGTCGAGGAAGTAGACGTTCGGCCCGCCCACCGAAGCGTTGTACGGGTCGCAGTCTCCGTCATCTCCAATGCCGTCGGCGTCCACATCGGCGTCGCAACCGTCAGGCACGCCGTCGAGGTCAAAGTCCTCTCGGTCGTCTGCGTACGCGCAGGCATCCGCGTCCGAGCAGACACCATCTCCGTCCATGTCCGAGAAGGACAGAACGCCGTCGCAGTTCATGTCCACCGCATCGAGACAGCCTTCGACGGCAGCAGGATTTCGCAGCGCCTCGTCGTCCGCGCAGTCACCAGCGAGCACGCTCGCCTGTGCTGGCAGAGAACACGCGTGGACGAGCGCACTCCCGTACCCATCCCCATCTTCATCGACGTAGTAGTCGCCCATGACGCTCGCACTCGCGTCCGCGTCATCGCAGTCCACCGTCCACGCGTAGCCGTCACCATCGGCGTCTGCGTCCACCACATCGCAAGTGCCGTCCGCGTCCATGTCCGCGTAGGACGACACGCCGTCACAGTTGAGGTCGGCGGTGTCGAGGCAGGTTTCGGACGCCCAAGGTTTGGCGCTCGGGTTGGCGTCGTCACAGTCGCCGTCCACCGTCACATGGATGCTCGTCGGGACGCACAAGTACTCCTCCGTGCTTCCAAACCCGTCGCCGTCGTTGTCCACGAAGTAGCGCCGGGGGTCGCCCACGGAGGCGTCCATGTCGTTGCAGTCTACCCCGGCACCATCGCCGTCTGCGTCGGTGTCGCATCCGTCAGGTGTAGCGTCACCGTCGAGGTCGAGGGCATCGTCGTACCCCGCGCAGGTATCCGCAGGCCCACACACGCCGTCCCCATCGCTGTCATCGAAGGAGATACTGCCGTCGCAGTTGTAGTCTACGAGGTCGAGGCATGTCTCCGCAGCGGCGGGACTGAACAACGCCGTGGTGTCGTCACAGTCATGCTTGTTGGTCACCCATGTGGGCGGAGCGACGCAGGTAAATGTCTCGGTCGCTACGTCACCGTACCCGTCTGCGTCCACATCCGCGTACCACAGGACTGCGACGCCCACCGTCGGGTCGCTCTCGTTGCAGTCGTCCCACTCGTGCCAGCCGTCACCGTCACGGTCGGTGTCGCACCCGTCCGGCTGCCCGTCCGCGTCCATGTCATCAAGGTCGCTGAAGCCCGCACAGAGGTCAACGTCGCCGCAAACACCGTCGGCATCGAAGTCGTTGAGGTTGTCGAGCGGACACGCGTCCGCACTCCCACACAGCAAGTCTCCGTCGGGGTCTGCTGTTGCGTCATCAAGACCGGGACATGCGTCCACTCCGTCAATCACGCCGTCGTTGTCCTCATCAACGTCGAGCGCGTCGGGCGTTCCGTCTGCGTCCGTATCGAGGTCACACGCGGGCGTGAACGAGATGGCGTCGAGCAGATTTCCGTAGGAACCGCCGCCCCCCGTCGCGGAGATAGCCTCAAACTGGAATGAGGTCATGGCATCGACGATGGTGATGACGCCACCGTAGCGGCCCCACGCCATGCCGTCCGTCACCGTCCGAACCTCGATGCCGCTCAACGAGAAGCGCATCGTGTCCGGCCCCGAGCGCCCACGATGCGAGAACGCGTAGATGTACGCATCCCCGTAGGTGGTGGGAACGTCTTGGTAGAGCGTCGAGGCGTAGTTCGCGTTGAGTTCAACCAGTTGGTTGCCCTCGTACGGTGCGGAGATGAAACCGCCCCACCAGAACTCCATCAAGTGGTCTATTGCGGTGGTGTCCCAGCCGGGAACGAGCGTTTCGTTCACCAGCATGTAGCCGTACCCGCCGAACAACGGCTCCTCAAACCCGCCGTTGACGAGGGCGAGCGCGCTCACACCCCCGACGCGGCACTCGTCCACGTTGGGGATGCCGTCACCGTCCATGTCGCTGTCGAGGTGGTCGAACAGCCCATCTCCGTCGCTGTCCGCGACGAGAGGCGGCAGGTGGGCGGCAATCTCGTCGGCATCGTCCAGCCCGTCCCCGTCGCTGTCAGCGGCGAGCAGGCGTGAAGCGAGGACGAGCGCCGCCCACATGGTTCACTTCCGCTCGCGGAACGTCTGAAAGCACTCGGCGCGAGGTGCCCCTTCCAACGAGCCACAGGTGCGGAGAATGACCAACGTGTTGTTCACGTTGCTCACCGCATCGCAGGACTTCTCGCCCGCTGCGCCTGTCGTCGAGTTGGCCTGCGCGAAGCAGAACATCTCGCGGCAAAGACCGTCGCCATTGGCGGAGATGAACTCCGCCGTGCAAACCGGCTTCACAATGTCGAGGTTGGAGAGGTTGACCTGCACCTCCGCCTGCTTCTGCGCGGACACATCCGCGACGACGACAGGGGGAGCCGGGTCTTTCCGGGTAAGAAGGAGCGCCCCTCCGCCACCGGTAAGCAAGCCAGCGGCAGCGGCCACGACAATCCACAGCATACTGCCTCCGCTCACACGCCCGCCGTGCGGTCTTCGAGCAACTTGTACCCACCCTCGGGGCGTCGCGTGGCGACGTAGTACCCGAGCGTGTACAGTAGCGTCCGCGTCAGCATCTTGTTCTCGTTCAGCGCAGGAATCTCCTGCGTTACGCGAGCGAGGCCGTACCCGACGGCTGCGACGACTGCGAGTTCTGCGACGAGGTTCTTGTCCATGTTGTCTCCTTACGCGACCGTTACGGTGCGAACCTTGAAGGGCGTCTTCAAGTCCCAGTTCCCCTCGTTGATGAGGGCGGTCAGCGCGTCCATACGGTACACGGTGCCGTGTAGAATGGTTAACTTGTGCGTCGCCAACCAGTTTCGACGAGCGTTGATGTAGGACTTGACCCACACATCCTCCGCACCACCGTTGGCGGGAGACTTCGCCGCGAACATGTTGCGAATCATCGTGACGCCGCCCGGCCCCGAGTGGATGCAGGTGTCGTACACGACCGCGAGCGAGAGCGCCTTCGTGAGGCCAATCTGGTTCGCGTGGTTGACCGCAGGCTGGAAATAGTCCCTGTCGAACACCTCTTCCTGCGCCTGATGCATCTTCGGGTCAGCGCCCGCCGCCTTCAGGAGGTTGACGGCGT
>Ga0181355_1001112_pt1 | contig 11861 bp, 13 predicted proteins | sample Fa13VDMM15DN_FD_130099 | JGI IMG/M metagenome (GOLD analysis project Ga0181355, IMG submission 130099) | Freshwater viral communities from Lake Michigan, USA - Fa13.VD.MM15.D.N | ecosystem: Environmental > Aquatic > Freshwater > Lake | place: USA: Michigan | collected 2013-09-23 | reverse complement strand
TTTTCATGTATTTTTATTACGCACAACTGAACTCGGTTGATGTAGCAATTTGCCTGTCACAGCTTAGCGGCGAGGTTGTTGCCAACCACATGATTCCGATTACCCAAGAACAGTATGAGCAAGGATCGTTAAACACGATGCAGTATGTTCGTAGCACGGGGCAGTGGATTGAGTACATTTCACCAGAGGCAGGCCCCGGCGAAATTCCAGTGGCGGTGGTCTAACCATGGCTTATCCAAAAATAAAAATTGCGCACGTCCACAACATTTACACCCGCATGATGGTGTTTGAGAATGTGGGCGACGTAGAGGTCGAGCATACCCATCAGTTTGACCACGCAACTTTGGTTGCGCACGGCTCTGTTTTGGTCAAGGTGCGTGGCAAGGAGACTTTGTTTACGGCCCCTCAGCTCATCTGGATTGCAAAAGACCTTACGCACGAGCTGGTTGCGCAGGAAGCGGGGACCGTCTGCGTTTGCCTGCACTCCACCGAAAGCATGAAGTCAGGTATGCCTCCTGTGCCCCCCGAAATTTTGTCTGAAGTTGCGGCCACGGATATTGTCACCGAAGACATGATCCCTGCCGGTGCGGAGGTGTCGTTCTACGCGAACCACGCAGCGCCAAACGAAAACCCATAAGGAGACATCATGCGCCTGATCGCCATCCTCTGCGCCCTATCCCTGACAGGCTGCGCCACTGCCGAGTACCAAGCCTACGCTGAGTCGCTGGGCGTAACTGGCTCTGCAATCTTTGATCTGCGCTCCATCATCATCACAGGCAACAACCGTCTTGGTGTGGTTACAGAGGTCAACCTGCAGTCGCAAGAGACCATCAACTACGTGAACATGACGACCAACGTCCTGTTCCCTGACGCATTCCGCTTGACGACAGCCGAGGCCAACACGCTGCTGACTACACCTGCGGCACCTAACGAAGTTCAATGAAGCGCCGTATCCTCAACGTATTGATTGCTATAGACCAACTAGTCTACGTGCTCATCACGTTGGGGAACGGTTCACCTGATGAAACTTTAAGTGCTGCAGCGTGGCGACTTGAACAAGCAGGACGGTGGCAAGGCAAACTGTTTAGACCCTTGATTGATAAGCTGCTTTGGTTTGATCCAGAGCACTGCAAGAAGAGTTTTTTAGCAGAAGTAAACAGAAAACATTTACACAGTACTTATAGTATAAGTTAAGGAGCAACCATGAAAATCATCGCAACTATCCTCTGTACACTGGCCCTGACGTTAGTTGGGTGTGGTGGCGGTTCTGAGCCTGAACCAGCAACAATGATTGTTCAGTTGTCAGCAGACACTGAATTGCCTGCCCCGTTTATGATTGGTCCCTCTGATACTCAGGTTGTGGTCGGTCCTACTCCTGTTCAGCCTCCATCGGTTGTAGTTGGTCCTACAGTGAGCTTTGTCACTGGTCCAGTGGTCGGTCCTGTAGCGATAGTAACAACTCCTATTATTAGTACTCGACCCAATACTCCCGAGCCAAACTGGTGTACTGATGGTTTTGTAATTGGTCCGTGTGTACCACGTTGCCAACCTAACCAATTTACTGTTGGCCCTTGCTGAGGTAGAAATGTCTGATGTTATCGATCCGGTTGAATACGGAAAACTAATTAGCACTGTCGACAATCTAACTAAGAAGGTTGATAGTATGGACGCTGATATTAAAGCTTTACTGCAACTTGCTAATCAAAGTAAGGGTGGTTTCTGGATGGGTATGACAATCGCTTCAATCTTCGGAGGCTTTCTCACCTTCGTTGGTGAAAGATTGTTGCGTTAATGTTGGTAGAACTCGCCGCAGCGAACGCCGCATTTGCTGTCATTAAAGAAACTATAGCAAACACTGGTGAGTTGATGAATGCTGGTAAAGCATTGTCACAATTATTAGACAGTGAAGCAACATTACGTAAGCGTTTGTTAGATAAATCAGGCGACACTGTCAACACAGACGCTGAAGAATTCTTTGCTCTTGAACAAATTCGAGTGCAGAAAGAACAGCTTGAACTTGCTATGACCTACAGCGGTAGGCCGGGACTCATTGACGACTGGCGTATGTTTCAGGCTAAAGCTGCTAAGCAACGTAAAGAAGCTGTCGAAGAAGAAATCAAAAACAAGATGATACGGCGCAATCGTATCATTGAAGGATTGTGGTGGAGTGTTTTGGCAGGTGTATTGGCTTTCTCTATTTACTTTACAGTAATTATTATCACCTTATTCAAAGATAGATCATGAGTAAAAAACTACAAGAACATTCTATCTACAATGATTTTGATATAAATCATGATGGTGTTGTAACAGACGAAGAGCTTGACCGCAGCGAGAAGATGTTGCAGATTGACAACATGGATAAGCTTGCTGACCAACAACGCATCATGGCGTGGTTGGCATTGTTTCTTCCGTTCATCCTCATTATTTATTTAGCATCAGGTTTTGTAGAGGCAACAAAGGTGACACTCATAATGAGTTTGGTTGCCACATTCTCTGCATCAATGGGTACAGTTGTTGTTGCGTTCATGGCTGCTACAGCATACGTTCGTGGTAAGATGACGGATGTACCAAAGCACATGCCGCCTCCTCCACCCCCACGTCATATGCCACATCCTACACCACGTCCCTATCAACAGGAGCATCCTCTGTGAATGTTATCATCACAATTGTCATAGCCATTGCCACCTTCTTTGGTGGCTTTGCTGTTCAGGGTTGGAGAATGAGTGCAACCATTGCAGAGATGGAAGCAACTAACGCTGCTGCTGTAGCGGCTGCAACAACAGAGGTGGCTAAAGAAGCTGCTCGTTTACAAGGACAGAAAGATGATGCTCTCAAAGCTGCTCAACAACAAATTCATAAAAACTCTCTTGCTGCCGATGCTGCTCGTATTGAGCTTCACCGGGTGCGCGTCGAAGCAAACCGTGCCACCACCGCCATCACTACAGCTACCTGCCCCGCCGTTAGAGACTACGCCACAACCTCAACGTCCGTATTCGGAGAGTGTACAGTTGCTCTTGAAGAAATGGCAAGATTCGCTGACGGACACGCAGTTGATGCGAAAGCCTTGAGAGATGCTTGGCCTACAAATAAGGAGAAAAAATGACAATGCTGACTGACAACTTCTCTTTACACGAGATGATTAAGAGTGAGACAGCTTCACGTAGAGATATGGACAACACACCGCATAGTGATGAAGTTGTGTATAATTTAACTACTCTGTGTGAACAAGTGTTGCAACCATTGCGTGATGCTTATGGTGTTGGTATTAAAGTTAATAGTGGCTATCGCAGTCCTGATGTCAATGCTGCCGTTGGTGGTAGTCGTACTAGCGATCACTGCAAAGGACAAGCTGCTGACATTGAAATACCCGGTGTAGCCAATGCAGATCTTGCACAATATATAGCAGACAACTTTGAATTCACACAATTGATTTTAGAGTTCTACACACAAGGTATTCCTGATAGTGGTTGGGTACATGTTTCATACGACAGTAACAATCTTAAACGACAAGTGATGACAGCGGTTCGACAAAATGGTAGAACTGTGTATCTCCAAGGTTTGGTAGCTTAAAAAGGTAAGATATGGCTGACAATTTTACAGCAAAACAAAAAGAAATCGTAGCTCGTAAGCTCGGTTATGACGGCCCTATGCAGGGCTTTGACGACTTCATCAGTTCATCTCCAGCTTTGGAAATGAAATATGCTGCGTTGTCTGATAAGTTCGCAAAGCGTATGGCGAAGGGTGGTGTAGTGAAGAAGTTTGCTGATGGCGGCAGTGTGTCGGCATCTCAGATTCAAGCAGAGTTGGCAGCAGGTCCACAGACTCAAGCCGCACTTGATGCAGCATTACTCAAGTATTCACCTGCTGATATGGCTGCAGCGTTTCCTCAGTTTGGTAATGTTGCTGACTTCAACAACGCAGCCCGTGAAGCTGCTGCACGAGCAGAACAACAACAACGAACCGCTGATCGTGAAGCCGTTCGTGCGGATATGGAGTCAAGGGGTGAGGAGGTTCGAGTCGCCAATCCCGGTGGTGATGTAACACTCCGAACTATGCCATCTCCTGCTATGTCTTCTGTTCCTGTAACTGAACTTAAAACTGCCCGAGAAAAGCTGACTCCTGAGCAGCAACAGTTTATTGACTGGCAAATGGCACAGATCAATCCAAACACCGGAGAACGTATTTATGATGAATACGCCCGTCAAGGTGTTAATCCATATACCAATCCTACTCGTGCTCAGGAACAGATTGATCGTGCTAATAGAAGGGGTGAGTTGCTGGCCCGATCTGGTGTAGAGACTTCAGGTGTTGCACCTTGGACTGATCCAGACTGGGCAAAAAAACAACAAGCACAAGAAGATGCTGAACGTGCTCGTATGGATAAGCAGGCTGCTGATTGGGCCGCGCTTCCAGAAGGTCAACGTCCTGTTGCTGGACCGGGTGGTCAAACCACTGGTCGCAGCTATGGTCCCGGTCTTGATAAGCCAATGTTTGCACCTAACTCACCGTTGGCATTAGAAACCACAACTGCCACACCAGACCCGTTTGTTGCTGGTCCCGGCGGAACAACACCTACAGCACCTACGACACCTACGACACCTACGACACCTACGACACCTACAACACCTACGACACCTACAACACCTACGACACCTACAACACCGCCTACCTCACCTACAGGTAAGCCTCTTGCTCCTGACGCTGCACAGGTTTCGGCTGCGTTGATTACACCAACAGCAGCACAGAACATTGACACTGCTCCACGTGCTGGTGCTGCTCAAACAGCCACTGCTACTCAGGCTACAGCCGCTACAGTCAATGCACCCGGCGCTGTTGGTGCTGCTACATTTGATGCATCAAAGACTGCAACGGATATTGGTAAGTTGATGGAAGGTGTTGCACCCGCACAAGGTACTGTGTCTGCGGATGCTCAAGTGGCTGCTCAAACTATGGAGCCAACATCAACAGCATTGTCTAATTTGCAAGCTGCACAAGGTGTTGCTAGTAAAGTTGAAGGTGCTCCTACTCGTACAGCACAGGCTGGTGAAATGGTGGCTGGTCCTGCAGTTGATCAAGCTCGTGCTGAAGCATTGGCTGCACAGACTGCAGCGTCTGCTGCACAGGGTGTTGTCACTGAAGAGATGACTGTTCAGGGTCAGCTTAACAAGTTGATGACCAACTTTGAATCTGGTAATCCTCCACCTTGGGCTGCTGCTAACCTTCGCGCTGTGACAGCTACATTGGCTGCTCGTGGTTTGGGTGCTTCTAGCTTGGCTGGACAGGCTTTGATTCAGGCCACGCTTGAGTCTGCATTGCCTATTGCTTCTGCTGACGCACAGGCTTATCAAGCTGTTGCTGCTCAAAATTTAAGCAATCGTCAACAAACTGCTGTGTTGGCTGCACAACAACGTGCTGCTTTCATGGGTCAAGAGTTCGATCAAGAGTTTCAGACTCGTGTTGTCAACGCAGCTAAAGTGTCTGACATCGCTAACATGAACTTCAGTGCTCAACAACAAGTGGCTTTGGAGAATGCTCGTTTGGCTCAGACAATGGACTTGGCTAACCTGTCCAATAGTCAAGCAATGGTGATGGCAAACGCTGCACAGATTGCAACACTTGAGACAGCCAACCTCAACAATCGTCAACAAGCTGCTGTGGTGAATGCTCAGGCGTTCTTGCAGATGGACATGGCGAACTTGTCTAACACTCAACAGACAACATTGTTTAAGGCACAGCAGATTTCACAATCTATCTTGTCTGACACTGCTGCTGAGAATGCTGCTAAACAGTTCAACGCAACTAGCACCAATCAGACTAATCAGTTCAATACGCAGATGGCTACACAGGTGAGTCAGTTCAACACTGCTCAACAGAATGCCATTGCTCAGTTTAATACTGATCAGACTAATGCAATCTCCAAGTTCAATGCTGAAGTGCAGAACCAACGAGAAACATTCAATGCTCAACAGCGTCTTGTTATTGATCAAGCAAATGCTCAATGGCAACGTGAGATTGCTACAGCTAACACTGCTGCTACTAATGCTGCTAACATTGTGAATGCACAGCTTGCTCAAGGTATGACAATGGCTGAGTATAATAACGAAGTGCAGATGTACAGAGATGCTGTTGATCACGCATGGAAGTCGTTTGAGAACGATGCGAGTAGAGCTACCCAACTTGCTGCTGCTGAGATAAGTGCTGCCGCCACTATTGTTGCTGCTAACATTAGGGCTGACTCAGAGTCTAGTGCCGATGTTGGTAAATTCGTATCTAAGATTCTCGGTAAGCTTGACATTTTCTAATGGAACAACAATGAAAAACTTCTCATCCTTCTATTCTAAAATTGACACAGTTGTCAATGAACGAATGAATAAAAAGAAAACATCGACAAGTAAGGGTCTTGTTACCAAGACAGACGGTAGTGTTAAAAAGCAAGCCGATATTTATAATCAAGTTGCTGACTACATCGAAGCAATCAGGAAACAAAAACAGGAGTTGATGAATGGAAGAAAATAAAGACGCGATGTTCTTGTCGGCACCAATCCCCGGCATGTCATTGACATCAGAACCCGGTAGTGTTCCTTGGGAGCAACCACCACAGTACGTCACAATTGATGATGTTGCTTCCTTCTACATGGAGAAGCTGCAGAATCCTGAATCAATTTATGAGTTGATGAACTTGATCTCGTCTGGTTTGCCGATCATCACAATCGTCAACACACTGACTAAGACTTCAATCATGAAGGGTTATCACACTGTTGAGACAGCCTTCTTGGTAACACCAATCATTGTTGAGATTATTAAAACCTTGGCTGAACTCAATGACGTTGAGTATGTCGTCACTCCTGAGGAAGTGGCTAAGAAGAATACAGTGAGTCCTAGTATCATCATGGAGTTGATCAAGGAAGCTAAACAAAGTGTTGTCGAAAACCCTGAAGCTAAAGTTGCTCGTAAGGGTTTGATGGCTAGGGGAGAATGATATGGGTTTTAGACTGAGTTCATTTGTTGGCGGTATGGCTAAAGGCTTTAGCGAACAAATTGAAAAACAAGAAGAGCTGAACACGAAACAGATTCAAGACAACATCAAGTCGATGTATCTTGGTTATGCTGAGCAAAAGAAAGAAGTGGCTAAGCGCAAGGAAGAATTGCGTGGTGTATACGACTTCTTCAAAGGAGTTAAGTTCTCGGACGGTACTCTCGACAATGAACAAATGATTGGTTTGTTGTCCAATCCTGCATTGGCAAAAACTGTGCAGAAGAAGATTGAAGAGAATCCAGAGTACGTCAATCAAGTGTCGAAGAACTTTGTTAAGGCTACAGCGAATGCCCCTAAAGATGTTGATCCTGCTACATGGATTGACACTGTGTTCAGTACAGCACGTGCTACAGGCGATCAAGTTAAGTCAGTCTTTGCTGACTCTACAGAAGGTAATTTGATTCAACGTTTGTCATCGACTAACAAGATGGCAGAAGCTAAGAAAGCTGCATCTAGCTTGGGTGTTTCTCTCGAGGACTTGCTTGGTTCACGAACTGGTGCGTCAAAGACTATTGAGTCTATGGCTGAAGTTGATGTTGGCTCTTTCCATAAGAAGCCACAGTTCAAGGATGTCAAAGACAAAGCACAGTTGGAGATGTTGAATGCACAGCAAAGCGGTGATCCTACAAAGATTGCTGCAGCTACAGAAAACATTGGTCGCATTGTAGCCATTGAAGAAATCAGCAAGACAACCAACAAGACAGAAGCACAGATTCAGTCTGACTTGATTACTGAGATTCAGGACAAGCAAGCTAAGGGTGACAAGAAAGGTGCGGCGTTGGCTCAGACACTGTTGCGTCAACGTCAGATCTTGGCTAAGACACCGGGCGCAGAAGGCAAGACAGATGCTGATAAGATTTCTCAAGCTAACTTGATTCAGGTGGCAACACGTACACGTGCTACAACAATTGAGCAATCGCTTCCACCGGGCACATTCATCACCTCTACAGACGCACAAGGTAATGTCACTATGACGTTGCGTGATTTGTCACAGAGTGAGTTGTTCCGTAAAGGTGATGCTATTGCTGCCAATGCCATCATCAAAGAGATGGCGAAGCCTGATGGTACACCTCGTTCTGAGATGCACAAGAATGCTATGATGTCTGCTGGTATCAGGTTCGACGAAGCTGGTAAAGCTATCAAGCCTCCTGTGCCTGAAGTGGTTGGTAGAGGTGGTACACCTACTCCTACACCTGCTGCTCCTGCGGTTCGTGGTGGTCCGATGCCTGCGACACCACGCGCTACTACACCACAGCCTGCAAAGAGTGCTGTGCCTAAATGGAATCCTGCTACAAATTCTTGGGAATAATAGATGGCTCAAATCGTTGAAATTATTGGTGTTGGTCCTGTTGAGTTTCCCGATGGAATGTCTAAGGATGAGATGGCTGCTGCGTTGAAGAAGCTACCGAAGCCTACAACTGCTCAGCCTGAATCTGTTGAAACAAAACCAACACAGCAACAACCTGCGAAGGCTGCTGCACCAGCACAACCTCAAGGCTTCAATGTTCTTGAGGCTTCTGGTGCTGCTTTGATGCGTCAAGAGGCTGCTCGTCAAGCTAAGAAGCAAGCAGAGATTCCTTTTGAAGAGTTGTATAGCAATCCTGAAAACATGAAAAAGATTCAGGACTATGCCACTTCTCGATTCGGTAAATCTGGTCAACCTATTGCTGGTGAGTCTGCTGAAGACTACGTCAAGCGTTGGGCTACTCATATGCGAATGGTGAGTACAGGGAACCTCATCTCATCTACACAAGAACTGCAATATCTCAACAACGCTAAAGATGTTGACAAGTTGAAAGCCAAAGAAGCGTATGACTTGTTTGATCAGACTGCTGGTTATTTCAGCAGCGCAGGTCAGAAAGGCATCAAGCCAGTCTTCGATGTGCTTGGTAGCATCGTCAGCGATCCTACTACCGCCATCTCTGTTGGTGCGGGTAAACTCGCCACTTCTGCTTTCATGAAGCAAGCAACAAAGACTGGTGTTAAACAAGCTGTCAAGACCAACGTGGGTAAGCTTGCTGCTGTACCAGCCATTGAAGCTACGGGCGCTGCTGCTTCTGATGTTGCTCAACAGAAGATTGAGTTGACTGGTGAAGCTGCTCGACTTAAACAACTTGAAGAAATCTTACCTACGCTGACTCAAGAAGATCAGGCTAGATTTACACCAGACGTTGATGCTCTTCGTCAAAAGGTTGAATCTGGTGTTAGTGGTAAGCGAGTTGCAGCGTCTGCCGCACTTGGTGCTGCACTGGGCACTGCCGAGACAGCACTGCTCATCAAAGGTGGTAAAGCTGTTGCTGGTAAAGGTGCTGTTGCTGAGTTGGATGAACTGCTTAAACAACGTGTAACTAAAACTACAGCAGCACCTGAAGTGAAGGTCACCAAAGAAGACCCAACGATGAAGGCTGTTGAAGATGAATATGACATCTTCGAAGGTCGTAAACTGTTGGATGCACAAGGACAACCCACCTCTGTTGCTGAGATGCAGATTCGCAATGATGTGAATCAGCAAGCTGCGAAAGTTGCTAAGGAAGTATGGGCACGTGTTCCAGAACTTGCACCACAAGCAGATCAAAAAGTTAGCGATGCTGTGAAGAATGTCTTCATGAACATCGACAAGATTGACAACATCGTCTTGGAAGACTCATTGGCTAAGGCTGGCATCACTGCTGAAGAGTTTGCACGTATGAACCGCACCACAGTTGGTGATGCTGGTAGAACGTTGCAGGCTTATTCTGTGTTGGCTCGTATTCAAAACAAACTGAAGAGCATTGACCCTGCTGCCGCTAAAGAAGTTGATGCGATGTATGGTAATAGGGGTGCGTTGACTTCGGCATTCTCTGGATTGCGTGATGGCGCCATGCGTCTTGACCGTGAACTGAAAGCGTTGATGGTGTCTCAGGTTGCCACCACTATCCGTAACGGATTCTCTGGCGCTGCAGTTGTAACGCTTGGCTCAGCATCAGAGGCTATCGAGTCTGTACTGTATCGTGTTGGTAAGTCTGCATCAGAAGCCATTTCAGGAAAGCCAGTCACTGGTACATTCACTGGTGGACTGAAAGGTGTTTATGACGATGCCGTTCGTACAGCTTTTTATCTCGGTCAGAATGACTTGTCGTCAGAAGTGGCTGAGCGCTTGCTTGCTGGATCACCTGCACTGCAAAACAAAATCTTGAAGACAGTTGGTGAAGCAGACTCTAAAGACCTGTCTAAGGTTGCGCAAGTTGCTAACACCCTTAACGTTGCACAGGACGCATTCTTCCGCAAAGCAATCTTTACAGCATCGGTTGAGAAACAACTCAGTCGTGTTGGCATCGACATGTACGATGTGATGGCTCAAGGAAAGACTATTCCGTTTGATGTGTTGCGTAACGCGACAGATGAAGCATTGGCTGCTACGTTCAGTAAGATGCCAACTAAAGGTCCGATGTTCCATGCTGTGAAGTTCGTTGAAGAACTTGGTCCTATTGGCTCCACTCTTATTCCGTTCCCTCGTTTCATGGCTAACGCTATGACGTGGACCTATAAGCACAGCCCTGCAGGACTTGCTTCCGGTACAGCAGACATTGCCAAGGGTGCCACTCTGTTGAAGGGTGGTGATGAGACTGGTACAAAGTATATTGCTCAGGGACTAGAGAACGTTTCTAAAGGGACGATAGGTACTGCTGCAATTTATGCAGCTTACAAGTACAGACAAGAACATCAAGACACTGCATGGTATGACGCTGAAGGTCCAGACGGGTCTAAGGTTGATATGAGGGCACTGTTCCCTCTCGCACCATTCATGGCTATGGGTGATTGGTTGGTGAAGTTCGAAAAGGGGCGCACTGACGAGTTCAAAACTAAAGAGTTCATTGAAGCCATGACGGGCTTTAAAGCTCCAGCAGGTACATACTCTTGGTTGGGTGATAAGTTCACAGAGTCGCTGTCTAATATGCAGACTGGTGAAGGCAGTGCTGATCAAAAGATTGCCACCTTCTTTGGTGAATGGGCAGGTGAATATCTTGGTAGAGCGTTTGTTCCGTTGGCTCAAGTGAGTGACATCATTGGTGCTATTGATCGTGATGAAACTTTGCCACGTGACGCTTATCAGATTCCTCAAGGTGAGGAAGGTTTCGGTACGTCATTCCAACAACAAATTATGAAGCGCACACCAGTTGTTAAACAGCAACTGCCTGTGTATCAGCCTGCTTTGCGTGAAGAGGCAGCATTCAATGATGCTGGTCCGTTGAAGATGTTGAGTGGTATTGCTGTTAAGGGTAAACCTAGCGAACTTGAATCTGAAGTGGAGCGTTTGAAGATTGACTTCAATAAAGTTTTCACAACTACGGGTGATAAAGTAATTGATGCCGCTGCTCGTAAGACAATGGCACCACTCATCATGGATGTGTTTGATCAGGTTAAGAACACTGACTATTATCAGACAGCATCACAGGATGCGCAGAAGATTGCATTGCAGAACCTGCTTGGTTGGGCACAGCGTAATGCTAAAGAGATTGCCACAAACAAGGACATGGCTGCTGTTTTCGATCAGGGTGGTCAGTCTCGCATCTTCTCTGTTAAGTATAGTAAATTACCAGCAGAAGTTAAGCGTGAAACAGCAGCGTTCTATAAAGAGAATACTGGACAAGACTTAGAAACCACCAAAGACTATATGTCTGCGTTGGCTATGGCTGAGTCTATCCGTAAGCGTATGAAGTTTGCAGTTGGTGGTGTTGTCAGTGACATCATCGGTAAGGCTGCTGGTTCGGCTATTAAGAAATCTTCCGCTGATCTACTCAAGGAAATGCAACAAGCAGCAACTAAGAAGGCTGTTGCAGCACCT
>Ga0181355_1001110_pt1 | contig 11869 bp, 29 predicted proteins | sample Fa13VDMM15DN_FD_130099 | JGI IMG/M metagenome (GOLD analysis project Ga0181355, IMG submission 130099) | Freshwater viral communities from Lake Michigan, USA - Fa13.VD.MM15.D.N | ecosystem: Environmental > Aquatic > Freshwater > Lake | place: USA: Michigan | collected 2013-09-23 | reverse complement strand
GAAGAAGGAGAAAGGAGGAAAGAGAGAGAGGGGATGGGAGAGCGGGCCGGCGCCGCCGCCGCCCGGTGTAACATGTTACAGCCAACTCAGCCCCGACCCAACTCTCATGCCAACTGTAACCTGTAACCTCCACCCTTCTGTAACCCAACCTGTAACCCCAACCATTACACAAGCAAAAACCCCCTGTAACTTGTGTTTTACAGGGGGCTTGTGTGTCATTTGCGCTTGCTTTTTACCTTACTTGTCACTTGCTTTCCTTGACTCGCTCCCTAACTCGCTCGCAATATTCCAGATATTCCTCCCTGACATTCTGTACCACAATTGAAGCCTCTTTAATTAGGTCTTTTGCGTCCCTAGCGTCAATTTTCCTAGGGATTTTCGGAAATTTGTGCGACATTAAGCACTCTTAAGGATTGTTACAACCAAAACGTTAAGCCCACAGATTTGGATATAGAACGTCCCGTTTGCGTCTTTAATGACATTGACATAAACAGGAAGCTTTGCGCTTCTAAGAACATTCCAAAGGTCTTTCACTTCTCACCTGCCTTCTTAAACTTGCCATCTTTTCCCTTAGCCGGTGCCCCGTCAATTGGATTGCCTAGACAATCCCTCTTGATACCATCCTTGCCGTAAAATCCACCGTCTTTACTTGCCATTTTCATCATCCTCCGCTGGTGACAAATCAATTAAAACGTGAGTCTCTACAGAAATTACTCTTACATACCCAATGCCGCAAGACTTTGCGTATTCCCGGTACCGTCCGGCTACTAGTCTGTAGTCCTCCCCGACAATTGGCCCTCCAACGTTAAACCATGTTTTCCCAAAATCTCCTGACGATTGAAGCCTCACAACCGCGTTAGACTGTCTCTTCATTTAAACCTCGGCCTAGATTTGAATTCAGACACACAAACCTGTCTAATCAGAAAAACAACCAACTCTTCTGAAAACCTAGACTCTGCTATATCCTCAATCCAATCTGGTAGTTTTGAATTCCTGGTCCTAACCGTGTCATACAGGTTCCTGACAAATTCCACAACCATCGATTGCTTTACTTTGCCATTCCCTCCGCTAGTAAATTGGCTTTCGACAATTCTACACAGCGTCCTTACAATAGCCAATAGAGTGTCTGTGGAAATCATTCCAACTTTCTCTCCTTGCATTTTCCCGCCCTATTTGGCTCGTCGGTGTCAGGGTCGCGAGCATACCAAGTATGCCAGCTAGACCCCTTTGTACCCTTTAGCCGCTTGCGCCTCTTTTGCCTACTAATGCCGCATTTGACACAAACAGATAGGTGACAATCCCCATTCCATTTGTGTCTATTCATTATCCGGCTACCAGAAAACCAAATTGCACGCTAGCAAACATAATTACCAGCGTCCCGGCTACTGTTGTAAACAAAGGATATTTGGTAGGCACACGCAAGCAATTCAGGGCAATAGCAAAACACATACCCCAAAGGCCAGATGCCACACCCGCAATAGTGCTACCAGTAAACAGTGACACACTGAAAGCCATCACACACGCGTCAACAGCAAACGTAATTTCAATGCTCTTATTTTCAGCCTTTACCAAAGCATAGCTAACAACCATTCCAACACACACAGCAAACAACCAACATTCAATCACGCTCATTTCAACCTCCTAACGCTTGACAAACCTATCCATATTCCCAAACAACTGTGTAAACGCTTCACCAAATCCCTTTTCTCTCTTGCTCTTAGGCTTGGTTTTCATGTCGCTACCACACCTAACGCAAGTCCATTTTCCATTACCAACTAAATGGTACATATTGCCGTCACACCTTACACAACTGTCACCCATTTTCAGTGAGTTGCTCATCATTGCCCTCCTTTGGTGCTAGCCATCCTGTAGGCGTCCAGTTCTCGTCATAGACAGTCTTTCCATTTGGAAACCAGTCAACATTAGCGTCAAGGAAAATAGGGTCACTTGTCGCTGTACTGTCTTGCCCCGGTCTGCTACCAAAATGCCATTCCCTATTTGTATCAACCATTTCTGAACCATGTTTCTCGACTTCCTCCGCATCGGTGTCACCTTCTACACCTTGCGCCGCAATCTTTCCCGCATGGTTATAGGTCCCAACTCCGTAAAACCTCAATTCTCCCGTACCCTTGACAGCAAAAGAGCTACCAAGCTCAATTTCGCCATCCACCCAAATCGCGTCAACGTGCGCCGCTACAGTCTTATATTTGTCAACGGCCGACAAACCAATTGCCATTTCAATCGAGTTTCTAGACGCGATATAGGCAGAATGGTCCGGCATATAATCCTTGGGAAAGTCAAAGGAAGTATCTACATCCTTTCCCGCCCAAACCCAAAACAGCCCGCTACCCCTAAACTTGTGTACCTCGGAAACTGCTACGTCATTTGGCCTACCAATAGTACCGCGCCATCCCCCCTGACTTGCCATCCTCCCCCAATATCGCGTATAAAGAGACTTCCTAAGTGCCTTACTCTTTACTTCTGACATCCGTTTAGCAGCGGCAGCATGAATTGGTGCTACCCTACACTGAATAGCCTCGTAAACCTCCAATACTTCTACACCCATTTCTTCCGCTAAACGCAAGTGAGGGATGGTCCAACATCCAAAAAACGTACCAGTTGGGTAAATATTCTGTCCGTTCCTCCTTAGAGGCAACGGGGGGATTTTACCTTCCCAACTATCCGGGCGGATATACACCCTAGCCCGCACAAACCCCTCCGTAGCCCGTAGCCGCCTCCATACGGGGCTAACCGCCGTGTGAGTGCCTGGAACGGGTACGGGCTCGTACAGAGCCGCTAGGAACGCTTGCTTTCGGTCATACTGCGTAGCCGCTTGCGCCCCTCCCCTACACACAATCATAGGTCCCTGATGAATTGCTTCATGCGACATTCTGCGCCACCGAATTGGCAACTGTCTAGACAGCGTGCCAGTTTCCCTCATAATCTGCCCACAAATTTGTGTTACAGATACCTTTGATTTCCATCCCTCATATTCAATTTCTTGCTCTTGCAACAGTTGTAACATTGTAGCACTACCTGGGTCCAATTCCTCAATACCAATAGACGAAAACGGCGCGATTTGGAAACTACCACCGCTGCCTGCATAGGTGAAACTTGGCATCATTCCCGTTCTGCCTACATATGCGGTATCGTTGTCACCCATAACTGACTCGAAAACCTTTGTGTCACTTTCCGCTGTGTACCTAGCAATCACACCCCTAAGACCCCTCCTATATGGGTGACCCGTTACAGTCTCAAAATCCAATTGGAGGCGCCCGTTTTCTGTAGTTGCGAACAAATTAGAGCGCCTCCAAATCAGACATTATTTCTTGCGCTTTTGGCCGCGCCTATACCTAAGGGTATTGCCGCTGTCGATACTCAATTCCCAACCTTTCAAGTCACTAAATTCCTTCCTATCCTCCAACCAAGTCAGGATAGACTCCTCCCCTTTCCTTCCTACCTCCTTAGGCACTACCAGCTTTAAACCATCCTCATTCTCTATCACCAAATCAGGTAACATTGCGGTTTTCGACAAACTGCTAGTTTGCCATCTTTCCAAAAAAATGGCGACCGCCGATGTGTAAAACCGGTAGTCGCCATCCTCCCTATCACCGCTAGTTACCTTGCCACCTTCGATTTTTAAAGGCAAGGTATACCCCCAAACTTAAAGAACAAATGTGACCTTGCTTTTACTCTCTCTAGGCTTCCTAGCTTCTGTTTTCGGGTTGTCAGAAACAACTCTACTAGAAGCTACACAGTATGAAGCGTATGAAACGTCAGATAAATGCGCTTCTCTAGCTCCAATATCAAACGCAGCGGAGCTTCCAGATCCGCAAAAGCAATCGGCATATTCCCCGTTTTCTGGGCAAAGCGCTTTTACGACAATCTCGCAAATGCTGGGATTTTTTTCTGTCGGATAGCCTGTACGTCTGCCGTCTGTGTTGCTAAACCCACTCCAAAGCACGCTAGCCGCCCTCTTGTCACCCTGGTAGCCATCTTTAGCAGCTCTCCTTTCTACCATAGGCAAAGCCTCAATATCAAAGTCAGGATTTCCAACCGAGAATAACAGGATATTGGAATGCTTCATTGGCCATTCTGACATAGACGGCCTACCAAGACCAGACTCTACAATCACCTCACCCCTATGTGAGAACCCAGCAGCAATAGCTTCTGACACCCAAACATAGGCGGTGCGGTAATCTACCCAAACGGCAAACCAACCATCTAAACCAATTGCACCCATAGCCCCCTTGCAAATGTCCCCCGCAAACAACCTGATACTTTGGTCACTAAAGCTATCATCATATTCTGCTACGTCAGACTTCTGCTTTTTGCCAGTGTTCCAAGGTGGATCAATAAATACCAAATTGACATCTACCAATTCGCTTAGCGCGGTTACAGCGTCAATGTGCCTAAAGTTACGCGGCATTAAATCGTCCTCGCGCGCTTAGAAGTCATTACAACGTCAACACAAATACCGTCGTCTTGCCACCTTCTAATGACGCACGGGAAACGTGATTCCGCCGCTTGCATAATGGCAATATCAAGGCTACCACACAAAACGTTACGGTGACTATCTGTTTTCCAAATCGCGGTTACAACAAACATTAGAAGGGCACTCCGTTGTCAGTATCGTTTTCGATGGCATTATCGGGGCTTTCGGTTTGGTTGTAACCATCGGACGAATGCAAACGCGCATTTGCCATTTCAAGGATGATTACCGACATTTGTGCAATCACGTTACTGTCGTCGATAATCTGTTTTTTCCCAACGGTTACAGTGACAGGCTTTACAAACTGAATTGAATTGGAGTACTTTTCCCCGTTGACGCGAATAGCTCCGCAGCAACGTTCAGAGCCTTCTGTAACGTAGAAGTAAGGAGTAATCCTGACACGTTGTCCGATGATTGGACGATTGTTAAGTGTGTAGTCCGCCATTCGGCCGACAATCATGCGACCAAACGTTGTTTGTGCGTTGAAAGAGAGGATTTCAGAATCACTGTCAAATCCGATTTTGACACTAAATCGAGCGTTGCCCTCATGTTGCCATTCAGACAATTCAATGCTAGAAATACGACCCTCGTAAAAGTCACCGGCTTTGACGTAATCACTCCCAAGCTTTTCGACAATGATAGCACGCTTGCAATCGACACCGTAATACTGTTTGCGATTGTTAGAGCCGACACCCATTTTTATTTCCTTTAGCCTACTGTGTAGCAAGCTGTCTTTGAGGCGCCAACTTGACACCCCGTTGAAACGTATCACGCGGGGGCGTTCGGCTCTATCTCGGCGGTCCCGATTTTCGGGTTTTTTGGGCACGAAAAAAGGGAGCTTGAAGCTCCCTTTTTTACTGTTTTGACTCTGACTTTACAAAGGCGGCTACGGTTAAGGCAAATAGCACGAATTTGGCTATCTTTCCGATTGGAGTCTCGTTTGCTATGTGTAGGACTGCGTACAGTGGGTTTTTGTCAGGGTCAAATTGGTCAACATGGATACTTTCCTTGCCGCTTGGAAATAGCTGGTAGTGTAACCTCTTACCGTCGCTAAGGGGGTACACCCTGTCGTCTATCTGGCCCACTGGTAAAGCGATTTTGATTTTTCGCCATTCAGTTGGTTTGATAGGCATAGTCGCTATCTGATTTTCGGTAAGAAAAAGCGGCATAGTTACTCGCTGCGGGCGACTAGTACGGCAATGTTGGAGGACATTTGTTTGATATCTATCGCTTGATCGCGGAGGGTTAACCAGACGAGGATAACTAAAACTAGTGTCGGGGATTGCTTGGCCAAAAGGTTTACGATGTCTGCTGGCAAGTTACACCTTATATTTGAAATCAGGCTTCCAACGCATGTAACAGACAAAATCGTCGCGATAGTTGGGAGTGGAGAATACCTTTACCTTAGCATTTGGATTGTTACCAAGAGTTGTCCTGGTGCCTCCGCTAGCCCCAATTACCGCTGAATGTCCGTTTGCGTCTAGGGGCTCGCTACAAACGACCATAATGTGACCGGGATAATACGCAAAATCGCCCGGCATTTGGGAGCCGATTTCGATTTTGTCGCAATTGTTTGCGATTGTGGCGGTATTCATGTCTGGACAGCTTGGGCTAATGTTACCAATACGGACACTGACCATTAGAGCATATCCCCCGCAATCAATGCCATCGCTACCGCTATCCCAAGGGGTAGACGGGCTCCCCTTTGAGTAGTAATAAGGCCAGCCAATGCTGTCAGTGACAGGAAGTGATACTAGCGTGGAGTCAGACAAGTAATTGGTATCCTCCTTTTGTGAGTTGGGTGCTAGGTCTGTAATACTTGACAGATACCAGATTGCCGCAGCGCCAAGAGCCAGAAGTAGAATTGGCATTTGTTACCTAGTCGCCAAAAAGGCAATTAGAGCTAGAATAGCAATAGGCCAAAGGGCCTTAGGGTCTGTAATGTTGTCTAGAGTTTCCTTTGTTTCCTTTCCGGCATCGGCAATGTCGTCCGCTGTTTCGGCAATTGCGTCACCAACGCCTAGGTAAGGATTTTGCTCTAGCTCTGTGTTCCCAGCTGAATTAGCAGAATACTCTGCGCCTACTGCGTAGCCCCTTACCGTGTCAATGTTGCCAAAAGCATCATAGTCTGGATTTGCAAGAGACAGGTTTACCTTTTCGTAAAATTGGATAGCAATGTGAGTATCGGCGTCCATTCCGATTTGCAATCCCTCCAAAGCAAAAAGGTAGTCTAGGGGGCCTGTAAGGTCCTCATAAGCTTTGGTAATGCCGGACATTACAGTGTCTTTGTCAGATTGCGGCCATTCCTGATTTTCGATTACAAGTGTTACAGCGGCTAGAGCCTCGTCGATGTTGTTTTGCGCGCTCATTTGTTACTTCTTTGCAATGAGGTAGACGACCCCGATAGCAATAGCAACTGCTCCACCGGCAAGCGCGATTTCCTGGGTTGACCAGGCGTCCATAGACTGACTCGATTCAGGATTGACAACTGTAACACTGGTATCAGCAGGAGTGATAGAGCCGAAATAGCCGTCTACCAGGGCATTTGCCGTGTCATTAACGTTATCCAATTCTCCGGCGAGAAAATCGAGAATGTCGGAACCGGTAGAAGTGGTTTCCTTGCTGTCAGTCTTAGCCTTTCCATTCTTTGCCATTTTTTCGTTCCTCACTTGCTTGTCATTTGCCTTTTTGTCGTTCTTTGCCTGCCTGTCGTCTGCGTTACCTGACAGAAAACGATTTGGAGTTTCCTGATATTCATAAATAACGCTACTGCCTAGAAGTCTATTCTGAAGTGTTCCGGGCTCTGTATCGCCGGGGTCGGGAGCAGCAAAATAGTAGCTTCCGGAGTACTCCACAATTACGATATTATCATTATCGTGGTCAGCATGGGACCAATCGTTAGACGGCTTTGCTTTGTATCCTACGGAGTCGCTTTGGGACTGGTAATATGCCTTGACTTTTGCGTCGTCAATTTTACGGGCCATTTGTCACCTAAATCATAAAGATTAGAGTATTGGAATTAACGTCGCCGCCAGTGATTAGAAGCTTTGCGTTAGAACCTGGATTAATGAATTGGATTGTCGCGCCGTCAGCGTCAAGAAAAGACACAAGCCGTACAGCTTGCATTCCTTCGATTTTTAAATTGACAATTACAGGGATAACCTTGCTGTTTGTAGCAATCTGAAAATACTGACAAAGGGGAGGGATTTGGCTCTCTTGGACTGCGGCGCTTTGGTTAACCTGCCGGCAGCGAAGGTCAATTGGGAGAAAACTAGGTACTGAATTCATGGTCCCTCTTATGAGAATAGACCCGTCAACCTGTCCTAATTTGGACAAATTGAGGGGTCTATCCTATTGGTACATTTGGCGATTACTGACTAGTCGATAGAGAAACCGGCATCGGCGGTAAAAGCCGCATCGTAAGTAATGGAAACCTGAATAGGGGTTCCCGCCTTAGAGTAGAAATCAAACTCCGGGGAGACAAACGTGGTAGCGCGGAAAGCGGCAACAGGGAAGCTGTCACCAATAACGACGTTTTCGCCACCAATCTGGAAAGAGCTAACGCGACCACGAACGTTACCGTCGTCAACGTACAGCCGACGCAGGATGCAATCTCGCGGAGTGTTCTGATTAAACGCGGCTACGCCAGCGCCGGCATTGGTGCGCGAGCCGAGCCCAAGCGCAACGTTAAACTCGCTTTCGCCGAGTTCCTTAGGAAACTTGCCGAGAAGCTCCTTATTGAGCGGAAGCATACGGTGGGGGCGGAGCTTGACACCAGCGCCGCCGAGGGCGGAGCCAACGGCGCGCGAAGCGGCGGGATTAATACGGTCCATTTGTGTGTATCCTTTGAAATTTGCTAGTTAATAGAAGCGTTGACGATTAAGCGGAGACGGTGCTACCAAACTTGTAAGCCTGACCACAGAGCGCGCCAAGGCCGAGCGCAGACAAATCAGGCTGACGCATACCAATACCGACACCGAGCAAAAGGAGCCCAACACCAGCGGAGGTAGGGACGCCGGCAATACCTTCAGGCATAGCCTTATCTGCGTACCCGGCGATAGCGGCTCCGGCGAGGATTTCAGCGGAGGAAACAGCGGTACGGACTTGGTGACGGTTAGCAGAAATCTTTTGCATAGCAGAGCTACGCATGGTTTCCATGCGGCGTTCTGCCTTGACCAAAGCGGAGCTAGACATTTGACATTTATCGTTGTGTTAGAGGGGTGAGTGAAATGGCTTTTGGGCCACAGTTACAGTATATCCGGGCTCGTTTGTGGGGTGCGGCTTTGGGGGTTAGGATTGTTTGGGACCAAAGCCGGGCCGCAAAGGTCCGGAAACCCGAAAAAGCGAGGTTTAACGTGGACTTAGAGCGTTTGGAGGCGTGGGTTTCCGAGCAAATTGCTAAAAATGTGGATACTGAATATCTCACTGTTAGCCCGTTGGTTGGTAGGCAATGGCCACAAAAGGCTAAAATCACTGTAGCAGATATCAGCATTGACAGTGTAGTTGCTGAATTGGACAGCGATATTAGGAGCTTTTGCGAAGACTTGCGGGACGATGATACGCATGTGAGCCGGATTAAGGTAGTGCTGTACAAGTGTAAGGGTGTGTATATCAAAGAAAAGACGTTTGTTGTGTCACCGCAGACTGACACGTCTAATGCAAAAGCCGATGGGGATGGCACTAAGGAAGGTGAGACTGTAGCGTTTTTGCGAGAAATGAGATTGATTGTTGGGGACCAAAATAAGGCTTTGCTCGCGTCAAATGAGACTATCAAGCAAATTGGAGCCGGCAGTTTGCAATTGGCTATGGGGATGATGGAAAAAATGACCACAATGGGGTCTGATTTGGCGCAAGCTGAAGCGGCTTTGGTTGTTTCTGCTAATGAGAAATACGACCCTATGAGAGAGTTGGTTGAGATTTGCAAGCCTGTTATTCCGGGCGTTATTATGGCAATTGCACAAAAGCTTTCCGAGGGTAAGAAAGATGCTTAGTGTCAAGTCTTTTTTGATTGGTTTGGCGGTTAGGTGGAACGAAGCAAAGGCTAAGGTAATTGAGCCTAAGCTTGATACAGAAAACTGGCCCAATTTGCGTCCTACTAGATGCTATGATTGTGGCAAGAGGGTTTTTGCTTATGTCGGGCAAACTAGCGGGGAGCTGATTTTTCTCGACCCTGCTACGGGGGATGGGCAGACACATATGTTTAGGCATGTAGGTAAAAGGTGTCACCCAAATAGGGGGCTAGTCGCTAGCGGTAGGGTGAGGATCCTGAATGCCCTAGGCAAGACAGGCTAGAAGTGTATGCAAAAAGCGTGCCGGCACGCTTTTTGCTACGCGCGCCTAGGCGCGTTGCAATGCTGCGTAGGGGCGTCGTAAGTGCAGAACACACGATTTTACGCAGGAGCGCGATTGAGGGGCTTAGGGGTACCACAGCCTACCCCTTAGGGGGTCGCTCCCTGTGGGGCTTCCTAGAGCGTTCTAGAGGGGTCTAGAAATTTCGAGTTTTCTTAGGCTAAAGGGTAGCGCGTACAGGGGTGGTCCGATAATGGTCTTTCACGGGCGGCGACGCTCTAGCAGCCTTGAAATCGCGAATACGAGTGGTTAAGAGAGTAGGACCGGGGCGCGGATAGTCCGACCGCCGGTTGAGTGAATTCAGAAGGATTTAGGAGTTTCAAAATGGCTACCCCCACTGTTCCCGCTTCTACCGTTGCTCCCGATAAGACCCGTAAGGCCCGTACCTCTAAGGTTCCGGCCGATGAGGGCAAGGCGGATAAGTTTAAGCGTCTTGCGTCTAGCCGTACCAGTGAGGCTTTGTCTACCATTAAGGGTATCGGCAATCTCGCGAATAAGGCTAGCTACGATTACGAGGACGCACAGGTGACGCGCATTCTCGCGGCCCTCCGCATGGAGGTAAACGCCCTTGAAGATGCCTTTAAGGGGAGTAAGCCTAACGCGGGTTTCTCGCTCTAGGCTTTGGTGAATGTAAAAGGCCCGGCTAGGCAATCTAGCCGGGCCTTTTATTGTTTGAAAATCAGCAAAGGAGAAAAGATGATTGACAAGCGTGGTTCCGTTGTGAATAGCCTTGATGCTATCTGTCAGGAAGCTTTGAGTTTGGAGGAATGCGGGATTTACCAGATTGACTGCTATAACGGCATCATCTGGGTTTGTGAGTGTCCAAAGGGGTGGACCGCCCTTTCCACCGATGAGTGCATTCCTCCTGACGGCATCCGTTACAAGTTTACCGTCAAGGGCGTTTCTTAGACTGTTTGACAGGGTGAGATAATCCGCCAGTGTCCGGTGAATGTCCGGCGCACCCTGTCTCTACTTTGGGCTAGTTCTAAGTTGGATAGAAGCCAATGCCGTTGACGCTCGCGTATCCCCTACCAGATAATTGGGTGAGATACGCAGAAATTGCTCTGCGTTAGAGACGCTAGAGTGTCTCGGATAGGCTTGGGGTTCGATTCACCCAACTAGCCGCCACTTCTGATAGGAGGTCTAATGGATAACCCTCATTGTGATTTGGATTTTGGCTCGCTTGATTTTCTGAATGATGAGTATACGTGGCCCAATAGGCGCGCGTATCTTTCGTTTGTTACAAAGTACGTCTTTGGGAAATGGCTCGTTGTCGTAAGGAGTTAGATATGCTTTTCTACACTGACAGGTTTGGAACGTTTTACCTCGGCGCCGTCAGGCATTGTGGGTCTATTAGTAGCTTCAACTATGCCGAATTGGAGCGCGACGGATACGGAGTTACCTGGAATTCTGCGAAGAACAGCGGATACCGTTTGGTTTGTCCCGATTAGGAGGAAGAATGGTTATCAAGTGTTACAGTCAAGAGCAGCTTAGTTGTGTTAACAACATGCTCGAAAAAACGTCATGGGAAATTAACCACCGTGATTTTAGGCTTGATGAAAAAAGTGACTGCATTACGCAGTTGTTCTATGAAAATGGAGGCTATGAATGGCTCCTCTGTGTAGAAATTCACTTTAAGGAATAGACAAACAGGCCCCCACCTAACGGGATTAGGTGGGGGCTTTTCTTTGGAGGGAAAGCCGAGTGACAATCTATGTCAAAACGCACAGTCAAATGGAATTTGACGCGGTTCGTATCTTGCTTGAAAAAAACGGATATGAAATTGAATTATCTGACAGGGTTACAATCGAAAAGCGAAAACAAATGTGGCATTATCTTCGTAACGGTAGTGAGGTAGAGTATGTAATTCAGGAAATGGATGTAGAGTGACACGCAAACCCCCTGTAACACACAAGTTACAGGGGGTTTTTGCTTGTGTAATGGTTGGGGTTACAGGTTGGGTTACAGAAGGGTGGAGGTTACAGGTTACAGTTGGCATGAGAGTTGGGTCGGGGCTGAGTTGGCTGT
>Ga0181355_1001108_pt1 | contig 11874 bp, 21 predicted proteins | sample Fa13VDMM15DN_FD_130099 | JGI IMG/M metagenome (GOLD analysis project Ga0181355, IMG submission 130099) | Freshwater viral communities from Lake Michigan, USA - Fa13.VD.MM15.D.N | ecosystem: Environmental > Aquatic > Freshwater > Lake | place: USA: Michigan | collected 2013-09-23 | reverse complement strand
CAGAAGATCCGCGAGTGTAAGTTCCATTGACGCCAATACCAAACTTGCCGCGCCTGTCAGGAAGATTAAAGGTTGTTGAACCATCGCCAGCGCCATACGCTGTACCAAGAACAGCAAACAACGAAGAGTATGTTGTGCGGCTTACAGCGGAGCCATCGCATAGAAGCCATCCAGTAGGGGCAGCAGAGCCACCGTATTCAAGCATAGCGCCTGTCGGCATCACCAAGCCGCCGCCCTGGGTAATGCTGCCAGTTACAGCAAGATCGCCCCCAACCGTGGCGTTGCTGGCAACAGCAAGAGTTCCAGTAACCGAAGCATTCCCATTCGTGGCGTTGACCGGAATGGAAGCCAACACAACATTGGTGCCATCACAATACATTAGCTGGGTAAAGCCATTAGCCAGCGCAACACCAGTGCCAGCAGATGTTTTTACTGTCACCGTGTAGCCACCCGTGGTGGCGTTACGCACCGCATAAAACTTATTGCTCGTTGGAACCACGAGGTTTGCTGCACTAGCTATTGTGCCACCTAGAACTAGGACCGCATTACGCGCTTCGTCCGAAATGCCATTGCCTGAAACAAGAGTGGTAGATGCGCCAGACATAGTGATGTTTGCAACACCAGTAATGGCCTGCTCAATAAGGCTGCCAAGATTGGTGTTGGTTGTGTTGCCCCAGTTAGCAGCCTGCTCACCGTTGCCGATAAGCTCAAGCCGTAAGGCTGGTGAATATGTACTGGGCATCTAGCCTACCCTCAGCAAGAGATCGAGTAAGTAACGGTCAGCGTGTCGCCGCTCAAAACAGAACGTGCAACAGCAAAGTCAGCAGCCGAGAACAGGATGCCTGTGGTGCCGCCAACAGTGTTGTTGGTGGTGATAAAACATCCGCCCACCGTGGCTGTGCCGTTGATGTTAAACACCGCAGGGGAGGCATTGTTGCTGGTGGCGCCAGCAGAAGCCGAAGCGGCAGTGTATGCCGGGCGAGTTCCGTTTGAATACGCCGTGATCTCGGTCCATGACTTCGATGACATCGTGTCAGCCGCGCTAATCGAGCCAGCGGTCTTCAAGCCAACAAAGAATGCGGCGGTGTAAGCAGACCCAAGGAAATACTTATCCAACAGGTCATTCTTACCAACCGTGACGACAAGGTTGTTGAAGTCATCTTCCCATCGAATAGAGCCATCAGCAGCCCGGCACACCACCTTGAAGGTGCCGCCAATACCAATGACATCCGAGACAGCATGACGGGCCACTAGACCCGCAGCAGCCTCATCATTGATCTCGATAGTGTCTTTGGGGTTCATGTTAGCTATTCCCTATAGGTGTCCATGTTGCAGTAACGGCGGGGACGGGCGTCCAAGGATCGAACACTCCCGGCATGATAGGCGTCCAGCCAGGGTTCGGATTCGGTATTGGATCCCATCCTCCATATCCTGCCCCAACATCCACAAGCAGGATTGTATCCGAAGCAGAGGCAACCATGCTAGCGATATTTGCGGCAAGATCCGTGAAAGTAAGGGCGTCAGAAGCAGAAAGGGTGGCAGCAAAAACACCAGTTGCGGTGTCAACAAATGTTATTGAGTCAGATGCACTGGCAGATGTTGCGAATGTTCCTGCTGCGATTTCTGTAAAGGTTAATGTGTCGGATGCGTTGTCGAAATAGGCTGTTCCGCCAGCGGCAACATCCGTGAAGGTGAGGGTGTCAGATGCTGCCCCAAGGAAGTTGTAGGCGATATTGGCCGCATCAAGGAATGCCAGTGCGTCAGAAGCCGAGACCGAAATGCCCGTCACCCCAACCCCGGTATCAGCCAGGGTCAGGGTATCAGAGGCAGACAGAAGGGCCGCAAAGGTGCCAGTGGCCGTATCGCTTAGGACAAGGGCGTCAGAGGCCGATGCAACACCCGCAAGGGTGCCTGTGGCAGTATCAGACAGAGTAATGGCATCAGACACACTCTCAGCGTAATAGGCATTAGCAAGGCCGCTAAAAGACGCTCCGCTGAAAGGGTAGAAGCCAAACATCTAATTACCCCCAAGGAAGAGGAGGAGTGACCACAGGCGGGTTTACCTGATTTGCAATCTGCTGATCAAGGTTCGTTGCCAGTTCCGCGCACTGATCGAAACCAAGCGCACCCTGCACCCAGCCAATGACTTGATCCTGCGTCAAGTCAGCATATGGCGTGAACGGAGAACCCGGCGTGTAGGTCAGGCCCACAGTGCCGTACACAGTGGCGTTGTATGTGCCATCGGTGGCGTTCTGGCGCCAATGCACAGTGATAACCACATCGGTCTGGCCGTCTTCTTGAGGAACGCAATCCATCGCCTCAATGACCCAGGTGTAGGTATTAGCCATTTTGTTGCTCCGTAGTTTGCACCTGTGCCTGCGCCTGGGTGCGGATTTTCTCTACGAGTTCAAAGACCTGTGCGTATGGCGCATTGCCCAACGCTTGCAGGATCATGTTGATTTCGTTGATGGTGAGTTCGAGTTTCATGGATGCGCTGCCTTATATGCGTCAAAATCTGTTTTGAGTTCTTGAATGGCTGCAACAAGGTGAACAACGACCTTGGAGTAGTCAACGCCCTGCGGCTTGATGGAGCCGTCATCGTTCACGGCGTCTTTTTCGCCGCTCACAGCTTGAGGGATTATGGCCTGCAATTCATGAGCAATGAAGCCTTCGCCGGGGCTGTTGTCAGCGTTCCACTTGTAGGTAACAGGTTTGAGCGCGGCAACGGTGGAAAGACCGGCCGCCATCGGCTGCACATCATGCTTGAGGCGGTAGTCGGAGGAACTGTTGTAAGAGGTGGTTGTCCCACTCGTATTGATGGTTCCAACTTCCCCATTTGGATTTACAAAAATTATTTGATTAGTATTTGCTGTTGTGTTGTTATAACTTGTAATAGATGGCGAACTCGCCGTTTGATATGCTGTCACTTTTGCATTTTTGCCCGCCACCGTCGAGGATGTCGTCCCCACCATAAAATTGCCGCTGCTGTCGATACGCATTTTTTCATCGCCAGTTGACCAATTTGCGGCGTCTGAATTGCTATCGTTATAAAAGACCAATGAGCCTTTACCATTCGGATCGGAACGTAAAAGTCCTATAGCGGCCTTTGTGTACGTTGTGTCCGAAGCAAACTGAATACCACCAATACCCACGTTGGCATTGCTATTGATTGCAGTAATGCCAGCGAAACCAGTGCTATTAGAACCCAGTGCGGCCAATGTACTCCAGCTAGACGGCGAACTCGTCCCAATCCCCACGTTGCCGCTGCTGTCAACGCGCATACGTTCGGTGTTGTTGGTGCCAAAGGTCAGCGGAATTGCCGTAACGCTGTTAATCGTCATATCAGACGATGACGCATAAATGTTTCCATAAAGCGTTCCTGCAACGGACAACCGAAAATCCGCCGCGCCAGAACCTTTATTTAATTGCAGCAAAGCACCCGGCGAACTCGTCCCAATCCCCACATCCCCACCGCTTGTAAGCACGATGTTGTTGCTGGCGGATGATTCATGCTTGAGGTTGGTGGCGGCGAGTGTGGACATGGTTAAACTCCTAACGCGGCCTTGATTTCATCAGGCGTGGCAGCAGCTTCAATCTGATCTTGCATAGCAGAATACTTGGCCCGAATGGCAGCGCGAGCAGCTTCAGCAGCTACAGCATCAATGCCAGGGATTTGCTTCATGATCACCTCATCATGCGGCTTGAACTCCTCCGCGCGGGCCGTACGGCGCATATCATGCGCGATGGCCTTGGCCTTGGTGATGTTGATGCTGATCATGGGGTGTATTCCCAAGCGTTACGGAAGGTGCGGTCTGATGGAATATCAGCGACATCCACAATCTTGAATGGCTTACCCTCTGGCACATCCTTGGCAGCGATTTCTTCAATCGTGAGGCCGCATTCGGGGGCTGGGATGATCACAGCAACACCGCCTTCGTCTGTGGGGTAGATGATGCGAGAGTTCATGGTTATCTCCTAGCGGAAGATGGCAACACAAACAGTGCCTGGATCATAAGTTGAACTTGAGTAACCGCAAACAACTGCCACAGATCCAGTGGCAAAATTAGCTACCTCAGCATCTGTTGACCTAGTCACGCCACCAGCATGACTTAAAGCGGTTTGCGCGCTGTAATTAACATCAGGCATAGCATTAGTGAAGTTGACCGTGTAATCGCCAGTTCCGTTGTCAGTAATGCTAGTGACATTACCGCTCCCCCTAATCGCCACCGTCCCAGTGCCATTAAAATTTACCCAAGCCCTGCATCCATACGCCGTAGCAACGGAACCGTAGCCGGAGTTGAATTGGAAATTGCCGCTGCTGTCGATACGCGCGCGTTCGATACCAGCCCCAAAACCCTGGTTGTAAAAGCGAAAACTGCCGTCGCCCTCTGCTCCTATATGCCAATTTTCTGTGGCTGTTGCAGAAGTTCCAAATTGATAAAAGGCGTATCCAGCGCCTCCGGCTCCGGTGCCAGTTCCAATGGAGCTTCGGGCCAGCCCCTTAATATCCAGCCTCACCCCAGGCGAACTCGTCCCAATCCCCACATTCCCACTACTATCAACCCGCATCCGCTCAGTGCCGCTAGTGGCAACTGAAACGGTATCAGCAGCCGGGAAGACAATGCCCGTATTCGTGTCGGTGCCTTGCACAGCCGGGGTGGAGGCAGAGCCGTCAACACCCGCGATACCTGTGGAGCCTGAGATGGTGATTGGCATAGCCTACCCCTTCACAATGTTTACAATACGCGAGTTATCCTCAAGTGCAACAAATTCATGCGGATCATTGGGCTTCCAATCAGCCACATCACCCGCCTTCAAAACCCGCTCCCAGCCATTGCCATGCGCCTTGAAGCTGCCTCTTGCAACCACGGTAATATGCACATCGCCCTCGCCATGCTGGTGCATAGGCAGCAAATCACCAGCAACGGGAAAGTCAAACACAGTCCCGTTCAATTTACCAAAGGTGATGGGCTTTGTTTGCAACATCAGATCACCGTGGGGCCTTCTGATGGGGTGTCAGGAGCTTCAGGCTCAGGAGGCGGCGGAGGATTTGGATCAACAGGCGCACCATCAACCCACAGCCAGCCAATGTTCATCGGGCCGTCCCACTGATGCAATTCGCAGCCCTCGGGCGGCGTGTATGGCGTAACGCCATCCCAATCAACGACATTCACGATCACGCCATTCTGCACCATTGCGTAATTCATGACTTTCTTCTCCATATAAAACTTGATCAATTCCTCTGGTGATGGAGCGCCAGGAGGCGCAAGCATAGAGAGCAGCATTAGCTGTACTCATACACGATGATGTATCCAGCGCCGCCAGCTCCGCCGCCAGGAACACTGGGTTGACCAGAAGTACCTCCAGCCCCACCAGCCCCAATGGTAACAGTTTCAGTTGCACCCACAGTAGTTGTGTATTTAATACAAGTTTCGCCCTGACCGCCGCCACCGCCTTGACCATAAGTTATACCGGCACCACCACTACCACCACCACCTCGAACTCCGGCAATACCAGCAGTCCCACCAAGGCCCCCGACTGTTGCAGGAACAGATTTTCCTGCCCCTTGACCTCCACCAAATCCTGAAATTCCAAAAAGAAAACTACAGTTAACGCTAGCATCTAGTTTAATGCCACCCGGCTCACCGCGTATGGCTATTGTTGCGCCAGTACCTCCGGTTCCACCATTACCTCCAGAACCGTTACTATTATTAGGGCCAAAACCACCGCTTCCGCCCGCTGCGCTAACATGAGAGCCAAAAGATGTAGTACCTCCTGATGAACCGTTAGTAGCTGTTGTGCCTGAAAACCAAGGCGAACCACCACCACCACCCCCACCAACAGCCACCACAACCGCCGTGGTAACGCCGCTGGTGCGGGTGTAGGTGCCGGATGAGGTAAAGACCTGGACGTTCTTGAGAGCGCCCGTGCCAGCAGCAGCCTGCCACGAAGGCGCAGAGCCAGAGCCATTGGAGGTCAATACCTGACCCGAGGTGCCGTAGTTTGCGCCTTGCAGACCAATCTGCCCGGCAGGGCCAATGCGGAAATCCTCTGTGCCAGCAGCGGAAATTGCTACCGTATCGGCGGCAGGGAAGAAAATACCAGTATTCGTGTCGCCAGTAGTGGTGATGCTTGGCGCGGCAGCACTGCCAGCAGCAAACTCAACAGTGGAGGCGCCGGTTGTTGTGACCATAGTGCCAGTGGCAGCAGGAATGGTGACTGTGAAATCACTCGCCGTGCTGGGCGTGGTTAGGGTGACGCTGCCGCCACCTGTGGAGTTGAGCTTTACAGGCATCAGGTGACCACCCACGTTGAACCTGACGGAACGGTGACGGTGATCCCGCTATTTACGGTAATCGGCCCCGCCGTCATGGCGTTGTAATTGGTTGGGATTGTGTAATCGGCGGATACGGTTGTCGGGTTCACAAAGAACGTGCCAGCAACATCGCCATTTACTGTTAGTTTGGAGCCAAGGGTTGTGGTCCCAATCCCCACGTTCCCATTGAAGTAATTGTCAGCAGTGCCATTGGCGTAGAAATTCCAACGCCCTGTGCCGGAGGCAATGTTGGAATAAAAGCCGTAGTTGTTGGTGGCTCCCGTCAAACTGCTCGCAACATAAAACCCATGTTGATTAGTAATGGCGGAAGTAGCACCAATAGTTCCTTGAACGGCAGCAAAATGCCTAAATTCGCCAAGCGTGAAAGCTGTTGCTTGTGTATTTGATTGAGAAAGATAACCGTAGTTTACTGTCGTGACATCAGACTGAACTTGCCCAGAAGACAAAATTCCATACGCAGTTGTCGCGCCGGTTAAAGTTTTTGCTATAGTTACTGTTGCGCCGGTAGTGCCTGTAGAACCAATACCAATTATTCCGGCATTAGTAATCCGCATGCGCTCAGTCGGGCTGGAAGCCCCATCAGCCGTGGTGCTGAACACCAGCCGTCCAGGCATATCGTTCGTGCCGGGGGTGCCGTCAACGGCGGCTGTAATAGTTGCGGCAGAAATAAATGTCGCCCCGTCATCTCCAGTAAATGTAATGTTCCCAACTATGTCGCCACTTTGCACAATTGCGTTTGTGCCGATTGTGGCGCTACGGGACTTCCCAATTAACACAGATGGGCCAGTTGAAGCAGCGTTCCAGCGAATACCACTGAACGGCGTCCCGCTATTAGATTGATAAGCCGCTCCGGTTAAGTTGGCTGTGTAGCCTTGAATAACAAACCCAGAAGCATCAACCACAAACGGCGTCGAATCTGGATTAGCGCTATCCTCAACCACCAGCGCATTGCCCGCGCCTGTTTGAGTAATGCGAAGGGCTGCTGAAGAACTATTTACCTCAATCAGATTAGGTTGATCTTCAACATTCGTTTTGCTGGCAGGAAGGCTAATAAACACATCCTTGGTGCCAGAAGTGAATGTAACAACACTACCGCCATTGCTGGATGATAGAATGGTTGTGCGCGCCAATGTAGATGGGCTGGTAAATGTACCAATACCCACTTCCCAATTAGCGCCACCCTGGTCGGCGATAGTGTAGTAAGTGGTATCGCTTGTTGCCATAACAGACGCAAAGGTCTGATAGCCAGTTACTGCCCCACCAAGCGTGAAGTTTCCCGTGCCTGTGCTTACGCTGCTTTCACGAACCCGGTCTGCAATCACAAAGGCCATATCAGTTGATCCTTATAATCGCGCTGAGATCAGTGATCTGCGGGAACTGAACGCTAAAGCTATTGCTCACAGCAAACCGGGTGGTCCCGAAATCAAGGACCAAGCACACGGGGTTTGTGTATGTGTGGGCAGGGGTGGTGTTGTAGATCAAAGCACCACGCGCCGAGAACGAAGCGCCAGCCCATGTGGCGGTCTCAAACGAACACACCCCAGCTAAATTGTATTCAGACGGAGCAATATTGGTCAGCGTCAAGCCACCAGCGGTGTAGCCAGTACCACTGATCTCGCCAGTGGTGGTGTATTGAGAGGTCGTTACATTGATGTTCGCAGCCTCAGTGTACAGCGCAATCTTAAAGACATCGCCGCCAACGACCCGAAAATCATGCACCCCTTCCAGAAGCTGCTTCTTGAAGCTTGTGCAAAACGCCTGAACAATCATCGTTCATCCTATGTCGGCATGATCCGAGGCAGATCAAGGCGGAAGTTATCCCGCTTATCCTGACCCTCACCCAGAACCTTCAGCCGTCCAAGAGCTTCATCATACCGCGCACGATACAGGGCAGTCAGATCAGCGTCACCCTTCATGTAGGTGTACGCCTCAGACAAGCACCCATAGAACAAGACACTCTCAGTGTTATCCCCAAGCCAAGAATTGCCAGCCTCCACAATGCTGGGAGGCTCATAGAAGTAGTGAAGTTCTACTTCATAAAAATCATCTGGCGTGGGAGACACCACAAAGGTCGCATCATTGAATAGGGCATAATACCTCGGCACCCCCGTTGCAGACGGGTCTGGGAACGCCTCATTGATGTACCCAACCTCTTTCTCAAGAAGGTATGAATAAACCCCTGTTGCGCTCTTAGCCGCCATTGAATAGGCCGCAAGGAAGTCTGTGGGAGCCGCCAGATACTTATTGCCCGAAACAAAGTTTGATGTGGCATTACGCTTGAGAGCCGGGATCTGAACCGATTGATAGATTCGATCCTCAGCCAGCTTCACAATCTCAGGAATAGCGGCAATGAACTCAGACGAAGAGTTCTGCGTGTAATCCTGTAATAGGGTTACAAGAGTTGTGTAGTTCATTGCTGCCTATCCCTCAGCCCATTGGGCCGCGAGCCATAGTACCCTTTGTGGCCGCGCCTGTCCCGCGAATTTTCGTGGGCTTGTAGGGGGCAACGCCCTCATCCACAATGGCTTGATCCGGGGCCTTGGCGTTCTTGACCACCTTGCCAACCGCGCCAGTATTGGAACCCTGGTCAGCCGAAACCGACTTGAATGGGTTGCCAGTGCTGGGGCCTTTGGCCCGGCCACTCTGGTTCATGGCACGAGCGATATTCCGCCCGTACTTCTTCATGTTTTCGCTTGTCACTCCAGCCATTTGCTTCGTCCTTATGAGATGTAAATGCTGACAATGCCAACATTGCCGTTTGAGGTGGTGGCTGAATTGCCCACAGGATTCCAGCCAGGAAGGCTCCTGCCCGGATTGATGTCGGGCCGTGGGTCTTGAAGAGCTACAGGATCATTGATTGGGAACTTACCCAACTGATACTGAGGATGGTCAACGTCATTGCACTCATTGCAAACCTTCAGCCCCGTTGGCTTCTGGTTCACAACTTGCCAAGTCAGATCCTTCAGATCATACCGCTGATAGCAGCGGTCACAGAAGGCGTATGCCTTATTACCACGGGCAAACTTGACCGCCATAAACCGCTACCTCACGGGTAAGAAGACCAAGGCACGAACCTAGCTGGTTCACGCCCACGGTCTTCATCTGAGGCAAGCTTCCACTGCTCCTCATAATCAGCCTTGAGGATCTGCAACCTCCCTGTGGCTTCTGGCCGCTTCAGAGCAATCTGATACGCCAACGCAGCCGACAGCGCCGGGACAAACCGGACAGGCATATCCATGACATCGGTGGCAAATGTGGCATCCTGAATGCGCCTCATCGTCCAGTATAGGATGGTGTAAGGAAGATCCGGCACAGGCCAGAGGGTGTATTCTGGATCAACCTGACGATTCACATAGATCTGAAGAGGGCGACCCGTGGTGTTCTTGTTTGGCAGGGTGGCATAATCGCCTACGCCAATGCGAGATACCGTGTAATCAAGAGCAGATCCGCTGGTATTCACCCGGATCATGGTCTCGATAATATCAATGGTATCAGCAGGCAATGAATATGTCTTAACCCCAGGTGTCAGGACCAGGGTGTTCTCCTGAACGGTCCATAGGTTCAAACCCCTATTGGACCACTCAGCAGAGATCATATTCAGGGACCGACGAGCCGTGCGGAAATCATAACCTGTCCGGGCTTCAAGGCCCGCGCGTTCATACGCCTCCTCAATGAGGTCAGCGATGTCGAGATTCCAGACTGCGGTGCCAGAGGTTGTCATTACTTCTTCTTCCCGCTGGGAGTTATGGGCCAACTCTTACGGGCTGGTCCAGTTTTCTTTTGAGCCATGGTCGCCTTCTGGCTCGATGACATCTTGGCAGCAGCGGCAGCAGGACGGCAAGCGGGATACCCGCGCTTTGACTTCTCAGAACCGCTACGCCCACAGGGCTTCCCGGTCTTTACATCAACCCACTTCTCACCAAACCACTTACCAAGACCGCCCTTCATTTCTTTGTGACCCTGTTATCAGGCCCACGCCAAGTGCCACCCTTCTTCTTGTACTCCTTTGATGCCCAGGCATTTGCATAGGCAGAGGGGTACACATCGAACTTGGCCTTGGCGGCACTCTTTGCCGCAGCCCATAGCTTTGGGTTCTGAGGCTTTACCCGCCCACCCTCTCTCATGCGGGAGGCTTCAGAAAGCGCAATCGCCACAGCTTGCTTCCGGTTTGTCACCTTCTGCCCACTGGATGATTTAAGGTCGCCTTCCTTAAACTCCCGCAGAACCTTTCGAATTTTCTCCGGCTTCTTCAAATCATCCGGCCCTTGGTCTTACCCCGAGAAGCAATCCCGTCACCACGGGTGCAGCCGCCACCAGCCATCTTCACCATCCCACCCTTAGCCATGCGCCGGGGAGGCATAGGCGGGGGAATGGGCGGAAGGGGCATAGGCTCGCGGGATGGACGCATCATACCGCGAGGAGGCGTGATGTCCTCTTCATAGGATGGGATCTCAACTGGCGCACGGCGGCGCGCAGCAGGCTCCTCGCCACCCGGCAGGGTGCGGGGGCGGAAGTTACGCATCCCCGGAGGGGGCGTCATGTCTTCTTCATAGCTTGGGGCAGAACGAGTGCGACCACCATCGGCGTATTTCTTTTTCATACCATTCGACCTTTCGTTTTGCCACGAGCGGCACATCCATCACCACGGCGAGAAGCAGAAGGAGCCTTGACGGCGCCACCTTTAGCCATCTTTTTGACCTTACCGCCCTTCTTAAACCCAAGCGACTTGCCAAGCTGGCGAAGGTCTTCACGGAAATCACCCGTGCTTGGGCGACCTTCCCCGGTCTCATTAGTGCGGCGCAGGCCAAGGCGCTCCAAGAAAGAACGCTCGGCGGGAGGCTGAATATCCCCGCCTTTCATTATGTCACCCAACTGATTGCCAAGGGCAATCCGATCAAGTTCACGCTGATTGAGCGCATCCGCTGGAGATGGAGTTGCGGTCATGCGGGTATTAGGACGATTACGCTGCCGTTGCCGCTCCATCCTCGTCCGAGACATAGCTTCCTGAATTTCATCTGGAGCAAAGCTCGTCCCTGGCGCAGGAATGTTCCCTGGCATATCTGCATTCTGCATATCCTCCGCGCGCATGATGCCCTCACGCGCGCGTTGAATATCAGCCTGAGATACGGGAGGAATGTTCCCCGGCATATCTGCCTCTTGCATGGCATTATACCGCATGAGGTCATCTCGCGCTCGACGAACAGATGCCGCGCTTGGGCTAGATGGAATGTTGCCCGGAACATCTGCCATTTGCATATCAGACATGACAGCGCCACGCTGAACAGCAGGAGGAACGCGAGTAGAAGTGCGAGCAGCAGCGGCTCTTCGAGCGCGAAGTTCTTCTACTGGAATGTTAAGGCGATAAGCTTCTTGCAGATCTGCCCTTTCATTCGTTGGCAAGGTACCTTCATCGCGCATCCGGCGATATTCGCGGACATCTAGCCCACGACGATATGCCTCACGAACATCATCTGCCATTAGATGAACTTCCCTTTGGTCTTGCCCTTGGTCTCAACGCCGCCACCGCGAGCCATCTT
>Ga0181355_1001105_pt1 | contig 11894 bp, 9 predicted proteins | sample Fa13VDMM15DN_FD_130099 | JGI IMG/M metagenome (GOLD analysis project Ga0181355, IMG submission 130099) | Freshwater viral communities from Lake Michigan, USA - Fa13.VD.MM15.D.N | ecosystem: Environmental > Aquatic > Freshwater > Lake | place: USA: Michigan | collected 2013-09-23 | reverse complement strand
TCCGATCTGGGGAGCATCTGAATACAATTGTGCCGCAGAAAAAAATAAATAAGAAACTCATAGTTTCCAAATTTGTCGAAGTCCCTCTTAATTCAAAGAGGGAGTTTTGGCAGCGCGAATATGTATTACTTAATCGTTTGATTGAGAGATACAGCATTGAGTTTTTAAGAGACACTTCTTTTTCTTTAAAGGGAGACTCTTTAGCTATTCTGTTTGCAGATAAAATTCTCAAAGACTTGGACAATAGATTCAAGATTTACAACTCAGATGTGAAATTAAACGTCGATGAGATCGTACTTAAAGATGACCCCACTGTAGAAAAAAGAGAAGTGGCGAGAAAGATCAAAAACATTAAAGATTTTTTATATGAGAAAAACTAAAGAGACGAAAGATCCAGAAGAGAAGAAAAACACATCAAGCGATGTATTGCAGAGCTTTTTGAAACAAAATTCAGAAGATCATTATAATTTTGAAGAGACGGTTGATTACAAGGTGTCCAGCGGCTCCCTTCAATTAGATACTCAACTTGGTGGAGGATTTGGCCCAGGACTTCACAGATTTGTGGGGATGAATGAGGGAGGTAAGACTTCTGAAGCGTTAGAGGTTATGAAGAATTTTCTGCTAGAGATTGAAAATTCAAAAGGATTTTATATCAAAGCCGAAGGGCGTTTGTCTCCAGAAATGCAAAAGCGCTCTGGAGTTAAATTTGTATTCTCTCCTGAAGAATGGGTTACTGGAACATGTTTTGTATTTGAAAGCAATATTTATGAAACAGTAGTGGACGCAATGAGACAGCTTGTTTCTAACAATGTAGAAAAAATTAAATTCTGTTTTCTTCTCGACGCTGTTGATGGTTTGATTGCAAAGAATGATATGGACAAATCTTTCGAAGAGAGCGCCAAGGTAGCTGGTGGTGCAGTGATCGCCGCAACCTTCATGAAGAAACTCTCTATCGCCTTAACTAAAAGAGGCCACATGGCAATTTTCATCTCTCAAGTTAGAGCGGATATTAAACTTGATCCATACTCGAAAGCTCCCGTTCGCCAGACATCAGCAACAGGAGGTAATGCTTTGCTGCATTTCGCTAACTGGATTTTAGAGTTTGAGCCTCGTTATAAAGGAGATATTATTCTTCAAAATCCTAGCGAAAAAACTATTGATGTTCACAAGAATCCTCCTGTTGGTCATTGGGCTAAAGTCACTGTTAAAAAATCCCCAAATGAGAAGACTAACCTAACCATTCCCTATCCTATTCGTTATGGAAGAAGTGGTGGGAAGTCTATTTGGATCGAAAAAGAAATTGTTGATCTTCTCTTAGCTTGGGAATTGGTTGTTAAAGGAGGAGCTTGGTATACTCCAAGTGAAGAATTTGTCACTCTACTTGCTGAAGCTGGTATTTCTTTACCAGAAAAAGTTCAAGGAGAAAACAATTTATTCAAACTCATTGAAGAAAATGACGAACTTTTGAAATTCCTTGTATCGTATTTCAAGAAGCTCGTTCAAAATGAAATTTAAAAACTTATACGGCAAAGAAAAGAATTTAAAAAACGCTAAAGATTACCTCATCAATTGGAACGCTAAAACCCGTAGCAAATTCCAAGATGAGGTAAAGCGTTATTTAAAGAACTATTGGTCTGAAGATTTTGTATTTGAAGAGTTTCGAATTGTCGATACTCGCATGACTTTTGATTTTTTTAACGCGAATAAAAAGATAGCTATTGAAGTTCAAGGAAGGCAGCATACTAAATTTGTTCCATTTTTCCATAGCAGTAGAGCAAAGTTCTTACAGCAATTGAAAAGAGACACTAAGAAGTTTGAGTTCTGTGAAATCAATAATATTAAATTAATAGAAATTTACGACATCAAAGAATTAAATAAAGAATTTTTTGAATCTCACGGGGTATATCTGTAATATAAATGTATGCCAATTAATAATCTAATTAAATCTCCAAAGTTTCACATGCCGTCGAACTTGATTGATCAACTTTACGAGTTGAGTGGTAGCGCTGATAAGTATAAGGGAGTTATTCTTGCTTATATCTCTGAAGATGGTGATCCGTTAGTTTATGCTAAATATGATTCTCAAATTGTAGAGTTTGGAATGCGTAAAGTTTTAGAAAAATATCTAAATAATAGCGATGAAGAAGATTTCTTCTCAGGTAATGAAAATATTGAAGAACAAGGACTTGACGAAGATGACGATTGAGAGTAGCGTAGTATCATAGGCATGATATACTCTTACGAACTCGAAAAACAACTGCTAGCGGGGCTGATAAAGAATCCGCAAAACTATTTTGAAATCTCTGCATTTATTAATGAGAAAGATTTCTATAGCGAAGACAATAGCATCAATAAAACAATCTTCACAATCGTTAGGCAAGCCCTAGAAGCTCATGAAGATATTGATGATGTTATTATTGCTCAAAGAGTTCAGTCTCTTGGGCTTTCATTTGATGATATTTTAAATGTGGGAGAATATGTCAAGTCTCTTGGCATGAGGAAAGTAGCGGAAGGAAGCATCATTAAGACTTCCAAAGAATTGAAAAAGTATACAATTCGACGCGAAATTTACGAGTCGTCACAGACCATTGCTCGTAAAATGAAAAACATGGCTCCAGAGAGCAGCTATGGAGAAATCATATCGGTAGCTGATAAAGAATACAATAGCCGCATTAATCAATATGAGGTTGGAAACGATAGTCCAGAAAATATCTATGACGACATGGAGGCTATTATTGAAGATCGTGGAAATAATCCAGTGACCGAATTCGGCATGATGGGACCGCATCCAAAAATCAATGATATGTATGGTTCATTGCTCCGCCCAGGGAACATCGCCGTCATTGTTGCTCGTTCTGGTGTTGGTAAGACTCAGTTCTGTATGGACTACAGCACCAAGGTCAGTTTAAAGTATAATGTTCCAGTTCTTCATTTTGACAACGGAGAAATGAGTAAAGAAGAACTTATGGCTCGCCAATGCTCTGCACTTAGCGGTGTTCCTATGCATTTGATTGAAAGCGGACAGTGGCTACGAGCAGGAAAGGAAACAGTCGATAAGGTAAGGTCTGTATGGGCTAAAGTTAAGAATCTTCAGTTCTATTACTATAATGTCGGTGGTTTAGATGTTGATTCCATGATCAACACTTTAAAGAGATTCTATTACTCTAAAGTTGGAAGAGGCAACAAAATGATCTTTAGCTTTGACTATATTAAAACCACTTCAGATATGGGAGCCAACAAAACAGAATGGCAGACTGTTGGAGAGATGGTGGACAAGTTCAAACGTTGCGTGCAGAAAGACATCCTTCACGAAGGTCTTCCAATTATCCCAATGATAACATCGGTTCAATCTAATCGCTCTGGTATCACCAATAATCGCAACTCTCAAAATGTGATTGACGATGAAAGTATCGTTTCTCTTTCTGACCGCATTACTCAATTCTGTTCACACATGTTTATTCTTAGAAATAAGACAACAGATGAAATTTTAAATGAAGGCGTAAGATTCGGTACTCATAAATTAATCAATGTTAAGTCGAGGCATTTAGGAAAAGATATAGCAGGAGCGCTTGACGCTGTGCGCGTAGGAGATGTTCTAAGAAAGAATTTCTGTAATCTAGAGTTCAAGAACTTTTGTATTACTGAAAGAGGAGATTTAAGAGACATCGTAGAATTTAACGATATTGGGGAGGATACAGAACATAATGGTCGCAACACAGCACCAGACTTTGATGAACTCTGAAGATATCAAATCCGCTCTTGAGCAGATTGGTTATCGGTTAAAAGATTTTGGAAATCACTGGCGAACAGCGGCGATTTACCGTGGAGGAGATAATCAAACCTCTTTAAAAGTGTATAAGAATACAGGAGTATGGCAGGATTATGTTTCTGGATCAGAATCAATGCCGTTTCAAAAGTTAATCGAATTAACTCTAAAAACTAAAGATCCAAAAATCATCAAACAATATATTCGCAACTCAAGCGAGCCTACCGAATACGTTAAGAAAGAAATACTAGAAATGGAAAAAGTTTACCCAGAAGAATGCTTACAAAGACTCTTTCCCAATTACTCTCTTTATCTCAAAAAGAACATCTCAGAAGAGACTCTTAAAAGATACAAGTGCGGATTAGCCAGTAATGGCCAAATGTATCAGCGCATGGTTTTTCCGATCTTTAATTCTGATAATCAAATTATTGGATTTAGCGGTAGAAAGATTAATGAGAACAATGATTTCGCAAAATGGAAACACATAGGAGTCAAGAGTCAATGGGTATATCCAGCATTCGTTCCTCAAGAGATAACTGTAGATCAGTCTATTGAGAAAAAGAAAGAAGTCATTCTGGTAGAGAGCGTTGGAGATAGTATGGCTCTGACAGATGAGGGATATGAAAATAATCTAGTTACTTTTGGATTAGATTGTTCACCAGCGCTTATCAATTATCTTTGCTCTAAGAGTTTAGATCGAATCATTATTGCTACAAATAACGACTCTGATAAAGACAAGAATCATGGTAAAATTTCATCAATGAAAATATACATGAAACTATCTCAGTTTTTTGACTTTGATCAGTTATTTATTCAGTTGCCTTGGGCTAATGATTTTGGAGATATGAGGCAAAAAGAAATGTCGTTTAAAGACTGGTATCAAGCTCCTACTACTAGTCAGGAAGCAAAATTAAATATTTATAAAGAGTTCTGTCTAGAGAACCGTACTGCTTTTAACGATAAAAGACTGCAAAAATTTTTAAAGAAAATAGATAACTTTGGAATCTAAGAACAAAACAACTCTCTCTGCTAGTCGTATCAAAACAGCACAATCGTGTAGCTGGTTATACTGGTGCAAATACCATCTGAAGCTCCCAGACAAGAGTAATGATGGCGCTCGCAGAGGAAGCATTTGCCATTTAGTTTTTGAATGTCTTGGAGAGGATCGTCACAAAAAGCATTTTAGTCTTGTCATTAAAAAGAGAGATATTTTTGCTAGCAAATCTATTGAAAGACTTGTTAGGAAACATGCGAAGAAAGAAGGTATCGGTGACGAAGCAAATATCAAAATGATTTGCGAAATGACTCTTGCTGGATTGCAGCATGATTTTTATGGGCTAGATCGCGGCAAGCCAACCGAAGCATTAAGCGAGCAAGACTTCGATATGAATATCGAAGAAGGAAATGTAAGCTATAAAATCAAAGGCTTCATTGATAAACTCTTCTTATATAAGAAAAAAGGTTTAGCCATCATTCGCGACTTTAAAAGCAGTAAAGAAGTTTTCAAAGGCAAAGAGCTAGAAAACAATTTACAAGACTTAATGTATGCTTTAGCTGTTAAGAAAAAATATCCAGAATATGCCCAAACTCAATCTGAGTTTTTGTTTCTAAAGTTTCTCCCAGAAGAGAAAGGCGTTATCAGAATGCCCATCTTGACCGACGAAGAGTTATACGGATTTGAATTAGAGTTAACCGAAATTCAAAAATACCTAGATAACTTTGATTTAAAAACAGCCCTGTCTAATTTTGCAGCTAGACAAGATTACCCGAAAGACAATTCTTTCGGCGGACCTTTACAATGTGGAAGAGCAACATCTAAAGGGCAATTAAAAAAGGATGGCAGCATAATGTATCACTGCTCGTATAAGTTTGAATTTTATTATTATAAAATCAATGACTTACAAGGCAATATGGTAACGTCTTGCTTCCTTGAAGCTTATGACGAATTCGTGAAAAAATATCCAGAAGATAAATTCTTGTATGAAATGATTCATTACAAAGGTTGTCCTGCTTTCAATAAAAGAGCTTGACGCGACAAGCGTATCATGTTAGCATATAACATGATTCCCATCTTCAAATCAACATATAGTATCGGCAAGTCGATACTAACATTAGACGATCCTTCTAAAGTAAAAGAAGGAGGATCTGATAGTATTCTCTCTATCGCCAAAGAAGAGAATTTAAACCAGATTGTTTTGGTAGAAGATTCTATGATCGGCTTCTTGAATGCACATACAAGATGCAAGGAAGCAGGGGTTCAATTAATTTTTGGTTTACGCATTGGATGCGTGAACCAGAGAACTCCAGAATTCTTAGAGTCAAACGATACTCTGCACAAGATAGTTCTGATGGGAAAGAACGATGCTGGTATCAAAGCTCTAACTAAAATTTATTCTATCGCGAATAAGGAATCGAAAGGTTTAGTAGATTGTGATCTACTCAAACAATATTGGACATATGATTTAAAACTCTGCATTCCATTTTACGATTCATTTATTTACATGAATAATTTTATCGGTAGAAAGTGTGTCCCTAATTTTGGATTCACAAAACCGACAATCTTTATCGAAGACAACGATCTTCCTTTCGATCAATTCATTCTTGAGAAAGCGTCTAAATACGCTCAGGAAAATAATCTGCATATCGAAAAAGTAAAATCTATCTATTACAAAAATAAAGAAGATTTTTCAGCTTGGCAAACTTATAAATGCCTATGCAATCGTACCTTTGGTAAAGAACGCTCTTTGTCTAATCCAAACTTAGAGCATTGTGGAAGCGACTCGTTTTGCTGGGAATCTTATAAACAATATGAAGGATAATTTACTACGATTTAATTTCGGTCAAAAATACCTTGTCTTAGATACTGAGACAGAAGGTTTGAATCTTTGTCATACTCGACCTTGGCAAATTGCTTGGATCGAAGCTGTTGGCAAAAAGATCATTAGCCGCCAAGAGAGATACATCTGGTGGGACGATTTAAAGGTAAGTGAGGAAGCTGCGCGAATCACTGGATTTAACTATGAGAAATATCGCTCACTAGCAAAGAGTCCAAAAGAAATCTTGAAAGAGTTTTTGCCGCTTATTAAAGACAAGAATACAAAAATCATTGGTCAGAATATTCTTGGCTTTGATGTTTACATGATTAATTCATGGATGAAACATGCTGGCCTAGAAACAGACTATTCTTATGTGAAGAATATTCTCGACACAAAGGCTATTGCTATGTCTATCGCTAAGGGCGTTAAAACAGTAGATACTGACGACTTAATTTCTTGGCAGTATAGATGGCTAAATTATAGAGAGAAGGGCATCAAAACAAGCCAAGCTCACTTGCTTAAAACTTACGATATTGCGCATGATCCATCCAAGCTTCATGACGCCCTTTACGATATTGAAATGACCTTTCAAATTTTCCAGAAACAGATTTATGACATCGAAATTTAATATGTTAAGCGAATTCCAAAAATACGAAAGACCAGTACTCCCTGGAGTTAAGCTCCCACAAATTATTATTGAACAAAAATATTATGATTCTTTGGGCATCCCAAACTCTTCAAGCAATTATCAATTCTTGCGCAAGCTTTGCCATAAGGGGGTTCTTGACAAAGGCATCGACAAAAAAGAAAACGCTCAAATTTATTACGATAGAGTTAAAACTGAGCTAGAGCTTTTTGAAGAGTTGGGGTTCATTGATTATGTTTTACTTAACTGGGACATTTTGAATTTCTGTCATGAAAACAATATTCCAACAGGGCCAGGGCGTGGAAGTGCTGCTGGTTCCCTTGTCCTTTATCTCATTCAAGTAACGAAGGTTGACCCAATCGAATACGATCTTTATTTTGAGCGTTTCGTTTCTAAGAGTCGAGCCAAAAAGATTGTTGTTGGAGATGAGATTTATCTTGACGGCTCCCTATTAGCAGATGTGGATAACGATATTGCTTATGAACGCCGCCATGAAGTTCTCTCGTTTATTGAGAAGAAATATTCTGGCAAGACTTGTAAAATTTTAACATTAAATACTCTTAGCAGTAAACTCTGTATTAAAGAATGTGGCAAGCTGGTTGGTGAAATGCCAGAGTCTACCGTTAACGAAATTAGCGATTTGATTCCGAAGAAATTTGGGAAGGTCGCTTCTTTAAAACAAGCGGTAGAAGAGAGCGAAAAGTTTAAAGAGTTCGCTGTCCAAAATGCCAGAGTGTTTGAGATCGCTCAAAAACTAGAAGGCTTAATCAAGAACACTGGCGTTCATCCTTCTGGCATTGCTATCAGTCACTACTCTCTGGAGGATATAATGCCCCTTCAGACGACTTCTGAGGGTGATCTAGTGTCGGGATATGATATGAACGATGTGGCGAGCTTATGCGTCAAATTCGATATTCTAGGGCTTAGAACATTGTCTGTAATTCAGGACGTTTGTTCGCAGATTGATTTAGATATTTTATCCGTTGATCTAAAGGATAAAGATATTTACGACAACCTTCAAAATATCATTACTCCTCAAGGTCTTTTCCAGATCGAAGCGGATACTAACTTTCATGTTTGTCAGAAAGTAAAACCTAAAAACCTAGAACAGCTTTCCGCTGTGGTCGCTATCGCAAGACCTGGAGCTTTAGATTTCCTTAGTCGTTATACAAGATATGTAGAGACGGGAGAGTTCCAAAGTGTCCATCCATTATTTGATGAGGTTCTTCAATACACTGGTGGCATTCCATTGTATCAAGAACAGCTTATGAAAATGGCTGTGAAAGTAGGATTCACTTTAGACGAGTCAGAACAGCTTCGCCGCATTGTTGGCAAAAAGAAAGTGGACCAAATGGGAGCTTGGCAACAAAAAATCAAAGATAAGATCGAAGAAAACAAACTTGATCCTATTGTGGGAGATGTGCTTTGGAAAGTAGCTGAAGACTCTGCGAATTATTCCTTCAATAAATCACATTCGATCTCTTACGCTATTCTCGCTGCTTGGACTGTTTATCTTAAATTCAAATATCCTCAGAATTTCTTTTTGAGCCTCTTGAAGATGACTCAGTTTGAACCAGATTCTTATGAAGAAATCAATAAGATCAGCCAAGAGTTGGCCCTGTTCAATATTAAATTGCTTCCTCCAGACTTAACTAAGTCTAAAATAGACTTTTCTATTGAGGGTAAAAATATCAGATTTGGATTAAACAGTATCAAAGGTATTTCAGATAATACAATGAGCGGTTTAATGGAGTTCAGCAAAACAGAATTAAATAACAAATACGATGTATTTCAAGTAGCTAAACAAGTTGGCTTAAATATTGGAAATCTCTCTGCTTTGATTCAAGCAGGAGTATTGAATAGTTTTACAGAAGATAGATGCAGGTTAGTTTTAGAAGCTCAGACTTTTAATATTCTCACAGACCGAGAGAAGAGACTCTTTATGTCTCTTGGAGAAAAATATAATTATGATATTTTAGATACCATTCATGATTCTGTAAAGCATAAGTCAATTGGTGACGATGCGAAAGTTATAATGAGCGATAAACGATTCTCTACTTTTAAACAAAAGTATGCAGGATATAGAGAAATTTATGACAAAAATATTAAACATCCAAAATTTGCCAATTGGTATTTTGAAACTAAGCTACTTGGCTACTCTTATTCACAAAATATTAGAGATATTTTTACCGAAGATAGCGCGTCTAGATATGTTGATTGCTTAACATTCAACTCACTTGACATTAACGAGAATGTTCGTATGGTTGGGGTAGTGAAGGATTGCTATAGAAAGAAAAGTAAGAATGGAAACAAATACGCAAGAATAGAGCTTTCTGATGAAAGCGGCAAAATCAAAGCTATGCTGCTTGATTCCGCCAATAAAATGCGTCTTACAGAGTATCTCGATAATGGGGACAAGTTGCCAAAAGAAGAAAGTATAGTCATCATCACAGGCAAAAAAGGAGATGGGGTTCTTTTTATCGAAAAACTATCCATTTTAGATGAAAAGATTTATATGAAACTATCAGAAATTAAATAAGAGTGTAAAAAGATGCAGATGAAAAATTTCAACTTGACTCCAAGGGTCAAAAAAGTTTTAGAAAACGCGCAAAGAAGCTCTGAAGGAGCTAAACACGAACGTGTTAATTGCGCTCATCTATTTAAAGCGCTATTCGAAATCAATTACCCATTATTTGATTCTATTTTTAAACCATATAAAATAGATTATGTTAATCTTGGCCAAAATATTATTCCGTTTGTCGAGCAAAATCATCCAGAATTCTTTAAGAAAAAGAGCAGAGAAAAACTCTGGCACAATGAAGTTCAAGAAATCATTAAATTCGCCAATCAAGTTAGTGAAGAATTAGATCAAGAATATATTGGGATAGAGCATTTTTTATATGCTTTGTTAACAACATCTCCCACGGTTAGAGGATATTTAGATTATAAGAAAGTCCCTTATGAAAATATTTCTAAATCTATCATTTCTTATTTAAAGCCTCAAGAGAAAGAGGCAGAAGAAAAAGAGGCTGCTGAAACAGAAGAAGCCACAGAAACTAGTAAGTCTAAATATATTGAAAAATATTGTACGAATTTAAACATTCTTGCGATGACTGATCGCGTTAATAATGTCTTTGGTAGGGACAAAGAAATTGACGCTTTAGTGGAAACCATTCTCAGAAAAACAAAAAATAATGTTATTCTAATCGGAGAGCCTGGAGTTGGTAAAACAGCGATTGTAGAGGGATTAGCTTCGAAAATAGTTAATGAGCAAGTAACTTACTTACTTGGAGGAAGAATCGTCGTCTCATTAAATGTCGCTGCAATGATAGCGGGAACAAAATATCGCGGACAGTTTGAGCAAAGATTTCAAGGATTATTAGATGAGCTTAAAAAAGATAAGCGTTATATTTTATTCATTGATGAAATTCATACAGTGATTGGCGCTGGCAGTGGAGAGGGATCATTAGATGCGGCAAACATGATTAAGCCGTCATTAGCTAGAGGCGAAATCTGCTGTATCGGAGCAACGACTCAAGCAGAATACAAGAAATACTTCGAAAAAGATGGGGCATTAAAACGCCGCTTCGAAGCTATTAACGTTGAGGAGCCAAACAAAGAGCAGACAAAAGAAATAATCATGAGTTCTAAAAAGAGCTTTGAAGAATTTCATGAGGTTTCTTTTTCAGAAGAAATGATTGATAATTTGATTTATCTTTGTGATAAGTATATGCCTTATCGTAAATTTCCAGATAAAGCTTTTGACGTTCTTGACACTATTAGTTCTAAAGTTAAAATCAAGAATTTTAAAATGCCACAATCTTTAATCTCTCTAGAAAAGAAGATCAAAAAAGATTTAGAAAAGATGGATAGCAAAGCTGTTCGTGAAAGATGTGAAGATATGATTGCATCATATAGCGAGAAGCTTTTTGAATGGTCTAAAAAAGAAAAGAAAGCTGTTGCTATAACATTAGACGATCTAATAACTGTCTTCTCAGATAAATTAAAAATCAATAAGAATAAAATAGTAATTGCGCAAAACTCTGAAGATGAAGAGATTTCTAAAGTAATGAAAGAGAACGTCTTTGGCCAAGATGAGGCTATGGAAAAACTTTCGGATATTTTAATCTGTGCAAGGGCTGGTCTTAAAGATAAGAAAAAGCCGTTAGCTAAATTTTTGTTTATTGGACCAACTGGAGTTGGTAAGACTTGGACGGCAAAATTATTAGCTGAAAAATTCTTTGGCAACGAGAAGCTTCTGCTTAAACTTGATATGAGCGAGTATCAAGAAGCTAGCTCTATCAATAAGCTTATTGGTTCAGCTATTGGATATATAGGCTGCGAAGAAGGAGGAGTATTGACCGAGTTCGTTCGCAATCATCCTAACTGTGTTGTTTTATTCGATGAAATCGAGAAAGCTAATAGAGAAATTAATAGTATTCTTTTACAGATTATGGACGATGGTTGCGTCACTGATAGTCTTGGTCGCCGCATTGACTTTACCAATACGATCATTATTCTCACTGGCAATATTGGACAAGAGGAAACAGCAATGAAACCCTCTATGGGATTTAATGCCGTAGCGGAGAAACAAGAAGACGTTTATAAAAAAGCTGTTGAGAAATTCTTCAAACCAGAATTCTTAGCTAGACTTGATGAAGTGATT
>Ga0181355_1001102_pt1 | contig 11908 bp, 22 predicted proteins | sample Fa13VDMM15DN_FD_130099 | JGI IMG/M metagenome (GOLD analysis project Ga0181355, IMG submission 130099) | Freshwater viral communities from Lake Michigan, USA - Fa13.VD.MM15.D.N | ecosystem: Environmental > Aquatic > Freshwater > Lake | place: USA: Michigan | collected 2013-09-23 | reverse complement strand
GGTGATGGAGAGGAAGAAAAAAGATAGCAAGCAAAGAATCTACCTATCTTTTGTGTTAATTAGAGGAACAAATCCCTTTATTGACCGCGAGTCAATTGTTGGGACTATGGTAGCAGATCCCCAACGTAGGGATATGGGATGCGTAAAGTCTAGGCATGTGCATGCATGCATGCCCATAGGAAAACCCAAAAAATCTGAGAGAAGCCGAGCGACTGCCTACCCCCCTGTGCGAAAAAAAAGTCGTTTCGGTTCGGGGTCGGCTGTCGTAATTTGGTGGTATTACCCAATCTCTCCTATCATCTAAATGATTATATTTGTGCATGTACGATGGACTAACAGTTAAGAATGGTCGTTTGATAAACAACCGTCCTAATGGAATCACTGGTATTCAGGAGGCTCTTAATATTAAGAAGACCTTGAAGCGAGCTGAGAAACTTCAGATGTATTCTGAGGCTGTATCACTAGGTGTCCAGAAAGCGGAGAATGTCGAAAATATTAAGGAGATGTTCTTGAAGTAATTGCTTTTTGGGATTATTGAAGAGAGGGACTTTTAGGAGTCCCTTTTCTTTTTACTAGATATGACAGATTATCTGTCATGGCATGTACGAAAATATGTCGTGTAACTAATTGATATTCAATCTACTGATAGATTATGTCGATTTTTAAACTGATTTGAAATTAAAAAAAATAATAATATATAAATAAGTATATATATATATATAGGGAAGGAGAACTTTGACATGGAATCGGGGTTCAATTTTTTCATTATCTTTGTGTACACTAAAACCAAAAAACAAGATGGAGAAGTTTTTAAGTATCCCAGTAACAGACCAGCAGAATCAATTGCTTTCTGCAACAGGTATTGTATTAATTACGCAAGCGTCAACAACTACTGTGGCTGTGCACTACAAGTCAAGCACAGGAACTGATGTTGTGACAATTACTCATGCTACAGCTGGTGCTGGTGATGAGTCTATGCGTGATGCTATTCAAGCAGCTGTTGTGAGTGCATTGGCTACATCATGGACCTACGTAGCGTTCCAGGTTGAGAACCTACCGTTTGCGGTATCAGGTATTGCAATTGCGTAATATCCCTGATTAATTAAGAGAGCCATTCTTCGGGATGGCTTTTTTTGTTTTATATAAAAATTCTTTAGATTTGGTAAAATTTAAATCAAATGGAACCTAAGGATTTATTCTTTGCCCAGGAGGGCAGACTCAAATTAATCTCTGGCATCAAGAAGATGGCTGGAGCGGTGAAGAGAACGTTGGGGCCTTATGGCAACACGGTGCTTATTGAGAGTCCTAATCACACGCATGGCATTACTGTAACAAAGGATGGGGTGACTGTCGCTAAGTCTGTTGACTTGATTGACCCTGTTGAGAACCTTGCGGTGAGGATGATGAAGGAGGCTGCTGATAGAACGGCTACCTCTGCTGGTGATGGCACGACTACTGCCATAGTGTTGACTGAGGGGTTGGTGTTAGGTGGGTTGGAGCACATTAAAGATGACATGAGTCGCACTGAGGTGTTGAGACACATTGGTGAGTTAAGTGGGCATGTGATAGATGGGTTGAAGAAGAAGGCCAAGAGGGTGAGCACAAACATGCTGCTTGACGTGGCGACTATAAGTGCTAACAATGACCGTGAGGTAGGTAAGATTATTGCTGACGTGTACAAGGCTGTCGGCAAGACTGGCATTGTAACGGTGGAGCGGAGCCAGACAAGTGAGACCTATGCTGAGACCACGCAGGGGCTAAAGATTGACAGGGGGTACACAAGCCCACTGTTCATTAATGATCAGAGCCGAGATGAGTGCGTGTTTGAGGACGTGCATGTGCTGGTGGCTGACATTGAGATAGGTAACATCTTGCAGATTGAGAACGTGCTAAAGCCAATCATTACTGATGGGAAGAAGCTACTCATTGTGGCACCTTGCCACGTGAACGTGGTGAACACACTTGCTGCAAACGTGATGAAGAACAATCTAAAGATGTGCGTGGTACAACCACCCAGCTTTGGCTACAAGCAGCATGAGCTGATGCAAGACCTTGCGGTGAGTGTCGGTGCGACATACTTTAGCGAGAAGACTGGCGATGACCTGAGCCAAATTAGTATTGATGACCTGGGGCATGCATCCAGAGTGGTGGTGAGCAAGGACAAGACCATTATTCTCAAGTCAGACTTCAAAATTGACGCAGCCAAGATTGAGGAGCGAGTGGCTCAACTATGGCAGGCACATAAGGTCGCAAAGCGTAAGACTGACAAGGACCACCTGCTTGAGCGCATTGCCTCTCTAACCGGTGGCATCGGTGTGATATACGTGGGTGGGCAGACTGACCTGGAGCAAAAAGAGTTGTACGACCGGGTTGACGATGCGGTGTGTGCTGTGAGGAGCGCATTGGAGGAGGGCATCCTACCGGGTGCTGGCAAGGCGTTGCTAGACGAGACTGCTGTGATTAGAAAGGAGCTATTCTTTAACTTAAGCAAGGAGCGTGAGGCTGCCATTGAGATACTGTCAAATGCGATGATGGCACCATTCCAGCAGATCCTAGCGAACGCTGGGCTCAAGCCAAGTGACGTGTACAAGGAGGGCGTGGCTGTGGGGCATGGGTACAACCTAAAGACTGCTCAGACAGGTGACCTCATTAAGATGGGGGTGATTGACCCACTGAAGGTGACGCGAAGCGCATTGCAGAACGCTGTGAGCGTAGCGACAACTATTCTAAGTACCAATGCTATCATAACAATTGCTAGACCATACTAACTATGGAGACAATACTTAACCCATTTGGCCACGGACAGGCGACAAAAGTCGTTGACGAGAACCGGAAGGTGTGGCCTGAGTACCTACAGACTGCTGTGGTGCATGATGAGAATGAGTTCTATGTGCTGTTCGAGGATGGGCTGCTGGTAAAAAAGGGCCGCTCTAAGTTCCGTACAAGTCAATACATTAATGGTGAGCGGTTCAAGACGTTCAGAGAGCACTATGAGAACGCTTAAGTCATGGGTCATTGTGGTTGGGCTGGCTGTGGTGTTTGCACTGCTGGTCATATGGTGGCACGAGTTCCTGACAATGTGATGGAGGCACCATTTGCAATTAAGGTAGGTGAGGTGCTTGAGCAGATTGAGCGCATGCTCATTGAGAAGAACCGGAAGTACGGCAACTCAGCCCTTGAGCCTATTGGTGTGTTCAGTAAGCTCTCCCCTAAGGAGGGCCTACTGATACGCATCGATGACAAGTTGAAGAGAATTAAGAACGGCAGCCTAGATAAGGATGACGAAGACGTTGTGAATGACCTGATTGGGTACCTAGTCTTGTTAAAAATTAGTAAGTAATTCTGAGAATATCCGAATTAGAATAGTTTTTTAGACACGCCAATCTGGTGAATACGCTGCAATGGCTGGTACTGGTACTGGAACAAGTACTTGTTGTCCAGATAAGATGCTGATGCGCTAGGTTGGAGTAATGAGTTGACTCCTAAACCCAAGTAAATACCCTTAGGCTTCTGTACAATTGTACGAGTTTCTGTGTTGGTGACCGTGTTAGTTACCACTGGTATTTTAAAATCGTTCGTAACGCTCATTTTAAGGACCTCTCCGAGGACTTCTCCGCTCACATAGGTGTTACCATACTCAAAAGGAGTTGTCGTGCTGAAGGCCTTAATAATGGGTTTGTGGTCAACTAGGACTGTGTCCCTAAGAACTGTCTGTTTTATCTTTGTTTTAGGGACATATACCGTGTCTTTGACTTCAACTATCAGAGTGTCTGTTTCAGTTACGGTGGTAAACTTATAAATCTCCTCTGCTTCAGGCTTAGGGTAGATAATAAAGGTCAGAACCACACCAATTAAAAAAGAGATGATTGCTATTTGTATTCTTTTATCTTCCATTATTGTTCGATAAATAAATTGTCTTCTGCTAATATTTTTCTTAACTCCTCACGGCACCATTTATAAGCCTGATAGGTCTCATCAGATAATTCTTTGTACTTCATTTCAGAACGAAGCAACTGGTCAAAGTCCCAGATGGCACTTTTGTAATTATGACCATTGATAGCGGCTTGGAAGTCCTTGTTGTCTTCAGGCAAATTAAATTCTAGTACTGCTTTCATAGTGGGAACTTACAACTGTCTACTAATAACTCGTAGTTTCTTATATCTTTTTTATGTGTTTCCTTACCAGATAGAGTAAGTATCCTTCCACCTGTAGGTTTTATAGGGGCACCACGCTCAACATGCCAGCCAAATGCTCCATCTTGGTACTCTTCCTTGTAAGATCCGGTTATGGCTAGGTGAATCTGCTTGTGAACTATTTCATGCACATGTTTTCCAGGATTAAACTGAATAGTATCACGCACATCATTGCGACTAGAGTTCTCATGTATGTGTCCCATGACAAAAATGTCCATGTTCTCATACATTTCTAGGGCACGTGTTAAGTTAATTGCCCCCTTTGTAACTATTCCTCCACCACCTGAGCCGTGAAAGTACTTTAAATTTTTTGACATGTAGGTATTACCACCTAGATGATACTTAATAACTAACCATCCACCATATCCACCTGTATAAACGCTTGTCTTATTGGTATAGTTTAGCAAATCAACGAACCGTTGTAGCGGATCGGTCTCTAAGTTCTTTATGATTGCAGTCTCATGGTTACCATATCCAATTACTGTGAGAAGATGGGCGTATGGAGACCACCAATCTACAGCATCTTCAATGACTGCATCGATATAGTTGGCCTTGTTATGCTCAGGCAGAATATCCTTCTTGTTTCTTCTTGGATCATATTTCCCTTGCATGAGGCATAGGAAATCTCCGTTGATAAAGATGGGTATATTTTGTTTTTTGCAGTACTCTAAATGATCCTTTAGCTTTTCTCTATCACACTTTGGATTATCCCAGTGTAAGTCTGATAGTAGTGCTAACTTTGTCTCTTCTTTTGTAAGTTCAAGGACGTGAACATTTCTGTTAACCTTTTTTAGATTCATCAGAAGCTTATTTGTTGTCCATAAAGTTACTATTTTTTTTTATTTTCCAAATTCCTTTGCTATATTAGAAACATAAAAATAATCCTATGGCACTAAATCAAAGAGATTATCGCAACTTCATAGATGGACTTCTATTAGGGGTTGTATTCGGTGTGGTTGTGTCCACTATCCTATTCTTAGTCTTTGCATGACCATAGTCGAACAGATTATGATTGACTACCCAGAGGAGACATTCTATGTTATCTATGGGTTTGATGCTGCAATTATAGGGTTTGATGAGTCGTATAGAAGATTAGTCTACGACATCGACAAGGTACTAGATATCCTTGTTCTTGATGGGATGACTTATGATGATGCTGTAAAATTTTATGATTTTGAAATACTGGATGCTTACTTTGGAGAAGGAACTCCTATCTTTGTAAAAAATTATACATGAAAGCAATAGGAAAAAACATTGTAATCAAATCTATTGACGAGGAAGTTAAGACTTCTTCAGGACTATTACTATCAGGTGATGACACCAATCAATTACGCTACAAGCGTGGAGTAGTAATCAACTCGGGCACAGACGTTCAAAACATCAAGGCTGGAGATGAGGTGTACTACGACAAGTCAAATAGTTATGTGATGATCATCAATGATGAGCACTGCGTAATTATTCAGGAACGTGACGTAGTTCTTGTCCTGTAAGTTTATTCTGCCTTAGCTCCTCATTCATAGTAATAATCATATTCCTGTAGACTTTGTCTGAGAATCGTACGTTCTTCTTGAACATGGGATTGTTGCACATTGTCTCAGGGATTTCTTCTCCCTCCAATTTTTTGTAGATTGAGTTAATCATTCGCTTTGCTTTATAGGACAGGCAGTATAATGCCTTAGATCTCATGGCAGGTCTACCCTTCTGCTTGCTTGCGAATAGTTCAATCCAACCTTCATGTATTAGGCGATAGAATCTATGTTTATCCCAACCAAATATATTTTCATACTCCCTGAAGGTGCTGACATTAAAGTATCGTTCTGAGTAGAGGTAGAGCAGCATATCTAAATCTGCTTGGCTGAGATTGTGCCTTACCTTAAAATATTCACGGATTACTTTCCAGAATTTCAGGTAGTCTCTTTTATTTGATTTCATTTTTATTATTACATTTGTAAACAAAGGTAAACATAAAAAGACATGAAACCCTGCACACAAAAAGTTAAAACCGCAACCTCTTACAAACCAAAGAAGAAATGAAAGGAGATCAAATGATGGCTATGGGTATGCCCAAAGCCGCTGTCCTAGGTGGACCAAAGAAAGCAATTGCTAAGAAAGCTGTTAAGGCTGTAGTAAAAAAGGCTGTAGCTAAGAAGCTAGGCAAGAAGAAGTAATTATGGCTGAAAAGTCTAAGATGAAATGTAACCGTGTCGTTGCTTCTGACAGACCCGGCAAGAAGAGAATGGTCAAGGCTTGTGCTAATGGACAAGAAAAACTAATTCACTTTGGTGCCGAGGGTTATGGTCATAACTATTCAGCAGCGGCACGGTCTTCATTTAAGGCTCGTCATAAATGCGATACTGCAAATGATAAGTTATCTGCTAGGTACTGGGCATGCAAGAATTTGTGGGCTGGACCTGGAGGATCTACTCAATCATCACCTAAGAGTAAGAGAGGTAAGTACTGATGAAAGACGCTTGCTACAAAAAGGTAAAGGCATCGTACGATGTGTTCCCTTCTGCTAGGGCATCTCAGGCTATTGCTAAATGCCGTAAGGCATCTGGCAGTGTTACTAAATCTGATAAAGGTTCTAGTTTGAAAAGATGGGAAGCAGAGAAGTGGCAGGACACCAAGACTGGTAAGGCTTGTGGTGCAGGTGGGCGTAATGAGTACTGCCGACCTACCAAGAGAATATCATCAGAGACACCAAAGACTAAGAGTGAAATAAGTCCAGCAAAACTTGCTGCAAAGAAGGCAGAGAAAAGTAGAGTTGGCATGGGTAAAAGAATTTCCAAAGTTTAACTATATTTGTTCATCATTAAAAATCAAATCAAATGGCACAGAAAGTAACAAAGACAAACGCTGAATTGCTAGAGTTAGTAAGAGCGTTGAACGTAACCCCTACTGAGAAAGGCAGTAAGGCAGAGGCAAAGATTAAGAAGATTGTAGACAAGATTAAGCCTCTATTTGACGAGTACAACGAGAAGCGTGAAGACATTCGTCTTGACCATGCTCACACTGAATCTAACGGTGTGTTGGAGTTGAATGAGAAGGGTGAATATAAGTTCACTAAGGATGGAATCAAGGCTATGGCCAAGGACATGAAAGCATTGCTTGATGAGACATTTGAGTTCTATCAGTTTACTTTCTCAAGTGAAGGTATTGAGAACTTTAAGTTCTTAGCAGGATGGGTTGAAAGCATTGAGGCTGAGCAATCTGCTGAAGAGGTTGAATAAATTATTCATCTAATAACAGTAAGAACGGCATCAGTCTTAATTGGTTGGTGCCATTCTTTCTTATAAAGAATATGAAAAGCAAAGGACTAGGAGATACTATCGAGAAAGTAACTAAGGCCACTGGAATTAAGAAGGTGGTTGAGACTGTTGCAAAGGCAGCAGGAAAAGATTGTGGCTGTGGAAAAAGAAGAGATACACTTAATAGGTTATTACCATACAATGAAGATTAATTAATAAGATCATGGCATATCAGAAATTACAACAATCAAGAGCAGCAGTAGTAACTAAGAGTGATACTGTAAACATTCCTAATCCTGGTAATGGAGCAGTAGAAGGCTGTGTATTGTACGTTGGTACTGGAGGAATCCTTCGAGTGCTAACAGCAGGAGGGGATGACATTACATTTACAAATATCCCAAATGGATTTCTAACTACATTTCAAGTAATTAGAGTATTCGCTAGTGATACAACAGCTAACAACATTGTAGCTCTTTGGTAAATGAATCCTCAAGAAAATAGTAGGCTTGATTATATGGCAGCTGAATTGGATGCGTTAAAAAATGACGTAGCTGAGGTTAAGGCTATTGTTAAAGATATGCACACATTACTTTCAGGTAATCCTATTGATAGGGACTCTAATGGAATGATTGGAGACTTGAGGACAATGAAGAAAGAGGTGTATGAATTAAAGTCTGAATTAAAGAAATACAAGAATTATTTTTATGCGCTTGTCACACTTGTTGGACTTGGTGCATTAAAAGTTATTGTTGAAATAATAAAATAGAATGGCAAAGGCAGTTGCAAGTGCAAGAAAAATTAGCTTCGGTAAAAGAAGAACAGGTGTGGCTAAGAAGTCATACGGTAAGTATAATCCAAAACCAAAAAAATATAGAGGACAAGGACGATGAAAAAGTTTTTTGAGTGGTCATCAGGATTTCTTTCCGAGAATGGACAAGCATCTAGCAAAAGATTTGTCGGTGTGTTTTCAGCAGTAGCATTGTGCTATACTTTATATGCCAACCATGATTCAGTTAATGAGCCATCAGAAGCACTTGTTTATTCGGTAGCTGCTTTGTCAGCTGCTGCTTTAGGAATTAGTGCCGCTGAAAAGATATTTAAAAACCCAATAAAAAAAGAAGAAAATGAGTGAGGAAAAAAAAGAAATTAAGGCAAATCCTTTACCTATTAGTTTTGCTGAGTTTGCTAAAGAGCCAGTTAAAGGAATGTTATTCCTTGTGATTATTGCAATTGGATATCTGTACATTGATGGCAAAATCAACTATACTTCACAAATTGAAAAGCAAGGTGTAAAAATTGATGCTTTGGAATTGAAGATAGATAATGCTACAATGAATTTAAAAAGGTCTGATAGCTTATTGTCTGCATCACTTGCTAAATTAACTACTTTGCAGGAGCTAGGTAAAATTAAATAAGATGAGATATCTACCTATTTTATTCTTTCTTGTTTTGGCTTCTTGTGGTAAAGAAGAAGTTTTGGAAGAAGTCCAAGTAACGGATAGTTTGTTTGTTAAAAGCGATAGCTTATTTAAGCAAGCTACTATTACATTGCCAAAGTCAGATCAGCAGTTTACAAAGTTAGTAGAGAAAGTAGACAAAAAAATTGAAACTCTAAAAACTGAGGTTATTGTAGCAAAGAAAGCAGTTGAGTTGGCTAAGGCTGAAAAAACAATTGTTTATATTAGAGATACTATTTTCATTAAAGAGGAAAAGAATTTTTGGGGAAAGAAGAAAGTGACAATAGATTCTACTGGATTAGATTCACTTAACAACTAAATCAAATGAAAATTAGTCAACACTTAAATCTATCAGAACTTACTAGAAGTGACTCTGCGAAACGTAACGGCATTGATAATAATCCTACTGCCGAGCACTTAGAGAACTTTAAGTTGCTTGCAGAGAAAGTATTCGAGCCTATCCGATTGCACTTTGGAGTTCCTATTCATATCAGTTCTGGGTACAGATCAGAGGCTCTTAATAAATTCATTAAGGGTAGTTCATCATCTCAGCATTGTAAGGGTCAAGCGATTGACATCGATATGGATGGAAGCAGCAGTGGCGTTACTAATGCTGACGTTTATAATTTTATTAAGGACAATCTTAATTTCGACCAACTAATTTGGGAGTTTGGGACTGACAAAAATCCTGATTGGGTGCACGTATCTTATACTAAAGACAAAAACAGAAAGCAAAAGTTAAAAGCTGTTCGTAGTAATGGTAAGACTTCTTACCTTAATCTTTAGTATATTTGTTTAATTACTTAATAGATAATGGCGAAGATAAGTACATACCCAATACTATCAAACCCTACAATCAATGACATTCTAATTGGAACTGATGTAGAGGACTTGAATATCACCAAGAACTTTTCGATAGGTTCTATAGTCGATATAGTTGGTAATGAGTTTGTACCATACGTTGGTGCAACTGGGAACGTAAACCTAGGTGCATTTAATATTACAGCCACCTCATTTATTGTTGCAGGAGGATTATCCTCTCAATTTTTAAAAGCAAATGGTACGCTTGACTCTACGGTCTATGTACCTGCATCAAGAACTCTTACCATTAACTCAGTAACTTATGACCTAAGTGCTAATAGATCATGGGACTTAAATACCATTGATACATTAACTACTATAGGCACAAGCGGTGCTGCTACCTATATTGGTAAGACTCTTAATATCCCTCAGTATCAGGCTCAAGGCAGTTACATCACTCAACTTAGTGGAGAGGCTACTGCTGTAGGACCTGGTAATGCTACTGTTACGCTAAGTAATTTGGCTGTAATCAGTAAAGTTCTTTCTGGATTGAATATAACAGGTGGTACGGTTACTGATACAGACAGCATCCTTACTGCATTTGGTAAGGTACAGAATCAGATAAATGGCCTTGCTGGTGGAGTAACCTACGAGGGCACATGGAATGCTGCTACCAACACGCCTACATTAACTAGTTCAGTTGGTGTTCAGGGACATTACTATGTTGTAAGTGTTGCTGGTAATACCAATCTTAATGGGATTACTGATTGGCAGCTAGGTGACTGGGCCATCTTCAATGGTTCAGTTTGGGAGAAGGTAGACAATACCGATGCAGTTGTTAGCGTTAACGGATACACAGGTGCAGTTGTGCTTACGTTCAGCGATGTAGGAGCACCTCCAGCAACAAGAACGCTTACCATCAATGGTACAACATTTGACTTAACTGCTAATAGATCATGGACTGTAGGTGATGTACGTACAGACCAGACTTATTCTAACCCTACTTGGATTAGTACACTGGCATGGGGTAAGATTACAGGTACGCCTACTACCCTAGCAGGCTACGGCATTACAGATGGAGTATCAAGTAGTAGGACATTAACTATTAATGGGACAACATTTGACTTGTCTGCGAATAGAACGTGGAACGTAGGGACTGTAACAAGTGTAGGGACTAGTGGTCCATTGACAGGTGGTACTATTACAGGGTCTGGAACGATAGGCATTACGCAGGCAGGAGCAAGTTCAGATGGATATCTGTCTAGCACTGACTGGAATACATTTAACAACAAGCAAAACGCATTAACTAATCCTGTAACAGGGACTGGTACAATTTTCACTTTGCCAATGTGGAGTGGAGCGACATCACTAGTTGATAGCCCATTGTCTTATGGTCCTGATACGTTTAACTTCCAATACAATAGTGCAACCGGTGGTACTGTAAACTTTACAAACATCGGATTGACTGCTTACACGTACTCAATTCAGATGAACAACTTCGGTTCTCCGAGGTCAACTGTCCATAGTTATACTGATGGCGTTGTAGTTCAATCTATTGGTGGTACACAAGTGTCTAGAGTGTTTGCTAATGGCAACACAATACTTGGGGCTGGTGTAGTAGACAATGGGTACAAGCTTGAGATTAGTGGTAACCTATATGTGAACAGCATTGTAAATGCTACTACTGATACTGACAGATTCATTGTATCTGATGGTGGCGTTATTAAGTACAGAACAGGATCTGAGATACTAAGTGATATTGGAGCACAGGGTGCTTTGACTTTAACTACAACAGGTACATCAGGTCCTGCTACATTAATAGGTAATACATTAAATATTCCTCAGTACACTGACCAATTTGTGGGTACAGTTACTTCAGTTGGACTATCTATGCCTCCTGCTTTTACTGTATCGAACAGCCCTGTAACAAGTGCTGGCACACTAACCGTTGTCGGAGCAGGTACAGCATCTCAGTACGTTAGAGGTGATGGTACTCTTGGTGATTTCCCTGGTGGAGGTGGTGGAGGTGGATCATCTGTATCCTACTACTTAAATAGTTCTGTAAGTCAGGGAACAATTGGTGGAGTTGCTTATAGAGAGTTAAGTAAGGTGCCAATTCTTGGAGCAGGCACAGATATTAGTATAAGTTCTAATGGATACATTGCTTCATACATTACCGATGCAGGTGACCCTAACTTATTAGAGATTC
>Ga0181355_1001101_pt1 | contig 11911 bp, 13 predicted proteins | sample Fa13VDMM15DN_FD_130099 | JGI IMG/M metagenome (GOLD analysis project Ga0181355, IMG submission 130099) | Freshwater viral communities from Lake Michigan, USA - Fa13.VD.MM15.D.N | ecosystem: Environmental > Aquatic > Freshwater > Lake | place: USA: Michigan | collected 2013-09-23 | reverse complement strand
CCGCGGAAACGACCTGTGGCACGTTTTTAACACAGTGCAAGAGAACCTTTCTACCCCCGGTGTATCGGCGGTACGCATGTTGCCCACCGGCGCCCGTCGCACAAGCATCCGCGGCATACGTGGCGCATCTTCGACGCTCTCGTTCAACCAGCGACTGTGGACCCTGGCATCTACCTATGCCCCTGCCAATGTGCCAACCTGGACGACTGTTACCGCGTAGCTAGGTTTAGTTGCTGCTAGGCACCCTCTAGCCACTCGTGGCTAGGGTGGTACCTAGCGGCAACCAAATCGCGCTCTAGGCCTATCCCAGCCCCAGGAAAGGGCATTTAAAACATGAGCCACACCCTTAAGACGACTTTTCCACCGTTCCACCGTTCGCCGGCTCACTTTACAGCGGGTGCAAGGAACTGCTTGCACTGTTCTCAGAGGTTCCAGTCCGAGTGGCTCGGAAACCGTGTTTGCCCCAGGTGTAAATTGTTAGACACCTGGAAGGGCGGCGTAGTAGCGTGAACCCCTCCCATCAGGTTTAGAGGAGCAATCTGTGAATAACCCCCCAGCGTCTCAAAGTGACAAAATTAAGCAATTGTTGCACACCGGAAAGACCGTAACACCGGGAGAAGCGTTGCTGGTATTCGGCTGCTTCCGTTTGGCAGCCAGGATCAAAGAACTTAGGAGCGATGGGCTCGTTATCGAAACCGTTCTTAAGGCTGACGCTAACGGAAAGAGGTACGCTAGTTACCGGCTGGCAACCGTTGACCCCCTGCATACCTGTGTAACCTCCCCCAGCCGTGTATGCAACTGTACGCCTAAAAACGAAGGGTGCCGGGTCGAGAACACTTTCCCCCCTGTGAGTCCTCCCCTCGATGTCCCTCCCATCGAGGTCTACGACGACCAACCGGGGTGCTGAGATGAACCCGGTCAAGTACGCTTTCTCGACCCCTACGGACGCCGGCGACCCCCTGCCGCTTCCGCCTTCCTACGCCACCGATGGAGCGGCCGGCGCGGACCTTTTCGCCGATTGTACCTACCCGATCACCTTGGCCCCGTTTGCCCGTGCGGTAGTTCGCACCGGTATAACGCTAGAAATACCGCCGGGATTTGAAGCCCAGGTGCGGCCCAGGTCAGGTCTGGCACTGTCGGTCGGTGTGACAGTCCTAAACGCGCCGGGGACGATCGACAGCGACTATCGCGGCGAAGTCTGCGTGCTGCTCGTTAACACGGGGGAATATTATTTCACTATCACCCACGGGATGCGCATCGCTCAGCTAGTGTTTGCCCGCTGCGAACGTGCGACGTTTCAGCACGTTAGCCTAGCTGACCTTAAAAAAACACAGCGTGGAGACGGCGGGTTTGGCTCCACGGGAAACGACTAAAGCCAGAGACCCCTAGTGTGATATTCTTGCCACTTGTCACACTAGGGTCTCGTGTGGTACCCTCTCTATATGTATAGAGAGTACTACATATTAGACTCTACTGTTACTCTTAGAGACACATTGTCACACTTATTCCTTTACAAAGGGATTTAACAACTGTGATACTGAGTCTCTGAGTGTTACTCTCAGAGCTATAAGAGTCTTCTACCCAGCGCCTCAGTAATAAAGGAATTAACTTATGGACACGAATATCGTCACCGACTACATCGTCCCGCTGCTCGACGTTTTTGTTAGTTGGCCGGTTGCGGTCGTGGTAATTGTGTATTGGTTTCGCTTACCGCTTCTGGATACGTGGAAAGAGTAAAACGAGCGCAGACATTCTATTTAGCACTCACCTTTTATCCTCTGTTTAAACAAGGAAACATTAAACCAATGACCTACATCGAGCCGTGGGGTTATCACATGACCATGGACTGCGCCGGCTGTGACCCTATGGCCATCGCAGACCATAAGCTCATTGGCCGCTTTGCCCTTGACTTGGTCTCCGCTATCGACATGGTGCCATTCGGCAAGCCGTACGTTGTACGGTTTGGAGAAGGGAACAAAGCAGGCTACTCGCTTGTTCAGCTAATCCATACCTCAACGATCACCGGCCACTTCTGCGAAGAGACTAATGACGCTTTTATCGACGTGTTTAGCTGCAAGTATTTTGACCCTGAGACCGCGGCTGACGTAGTGAACCGTTTCTTTGCTCCTGCTCATATTAATAAGCAGCTTATGTACCGGGTCGCTTCGATCCCTCCGCGGATGAACGAGATGAATAAACAGAAAGAGCCTGTCGCGGCGAAGTCCCGCCGTATAGACCTGCACAAGATAGTCTTGGTAACGTGGTACGATGCCGCCGGTGGTGAGCTTACCGGCTGGCGCGATCTTACTGAAGTGAGGAAATCTGCTCCGGTAGTCTGCTATTCTGTAGGCTTTATTGTCTACAGAGGCACGGTGGAGAGAGAAGGTTTTATCAAGGGTATGGAGTATATTGTAGTCTGCCCGCACGTCAGCGACCCTGAGGACCATGAGTCCGTAGGAGACGGTGAGATTGCGATACCGCGAAGCTGGGTAAAGAGTGTTCAGTATTTGGATGCCAAGTTGTAACTATGCGGTGTATTATCTGTGACGATATGCTCCCCAGGTTGTATCGCAAGGACGCTTGTTCCAAGTGTCGAAGCGCTATATCGACCGACCTTAGAAGCACCAACCCATTTGCTTCTGACCTTGGAAGCTCGTTGCAAAGCGAGCTAGACGATAGAAAAGACCTGTACGCATTGTTCGAGCAGATTAGAAAAGGTTCCGACTAATGACTATGTTCTTTATAAGCATCGGGTTGTTTGCGATAATCGTTTACTTGCTCTGTGTAATAGTTGATCTAAAAGAGACTAGAGGTCCTGAATGATCATCGTAGCTTTTGCTTCACTCGTAGCTGTCTTTATTATCCTCGGATATTTCGGAGTTTAATTGCCATGGACCGTGTTGAATGTCTGGAAACTGCTAAATCTCTGATTACAAAGGACCGCGCTGCGCAGTACGGCGGCGCTTATCAAATGCACCAGCGCATCGCGGACCTTTGGAACGGTTACCTACACGACGATCACGGTGCGCTGCCGGGTTCCTACACGTTAGGTATCAAGGACGTTGTTGTCATGATGATCCTGCTGAAGGCCGCTAGGCTTAGGGCCGCCGGCACGTCTGCTGCCCCTGAGCAGAGCGGTCATGATAGCTACGTTGACATCTGTGGCTACGCTGCCCTAGGCTGCGAGCTTACGTCGCCAAACGACGAAGATCGGTGATCGTACGTACATTAGCGCCATCGTGGCTGAGCAAGCCCCCCCTGTGCTTGAACATGATCAGACCAAGATTACGAAAGAGGTAACTCTCAATGTACGAGGAACGGAGTAGGGACCGTGCGCTACAGAAACACATGCCGTGTGACTCCTGCGGATCGTCCGACGCTCTAGCAGTCTACCCAGACCACACCTATTGCTTTTCTTGCCAGAACACTGTGCAAGGCTACACTGGAGAGGTAAAACAAATGTCCCCCGCGGTAACACCGGAAGTACATGAGAACGACGCTTGGACAAGCCGCGGCATTAGCTCGGCTGTCTCCGCGTTCTACTCGGTCTATCTAGACGACGGCGGAGAAACAGTTGAGTTTCCGTACTACGGACCTGACGGTACGCTGCTGGCGAAGAAGGTGCGCGAAGCCGGCAAGAGCTTTAGGACCGAGGGCGACTTTCAGGCTTGCGGGCTCTTTGGCACCCATGTCCTAGCCAAGGCCAACCATAGCACGATCATTGTGACCGAGGGCGAAGCCGACGCGCTGGCGGCGTTCCAGATGGCTAACCGCGTGTCTAAGGCGGCTATTACGATCACTAGCCCTGCCGGCTCGCTGATCCCTGCGCTGAGCATCAAGTCTGGCGCTGCGAGCGCTGAGCGCGACTTCAAGACCCACCTAGAAATGCTCGAACGCTTTGAGCGTGTGCTTATCTGCTTCGACTCTGACGCTGCTGGTCGTGCTGCGGCAGACCGTGTGGCCAAGCTTCTTAGCCCAGGCAAGGCGTACATTGTTACATTGGAGCACAAAGACGCTTGCGAGTACTCGAAGTACGGTCTAGCTACCGACTTCCTATCGCATCTTAAGTCTGCGCGGCTCTATACGCCCAGCGGTATCCTTAACGCTTCTGACAACTTTGACCGTTTGTGGAACGAGACCAGCGTCCGCAGCATCCCTTTCCCTTTTGCCGAGTTGCAGAAGAAGACCCTCGGCGTAAGAGCCCGCGAGATTGTCACCTGGGCCGCCGGCACCGGGGTCGGTAAGAGCAGCATCCTGCGCGAGCTTCAGCACTACTATATCAAGAACACGCCTGAGGATTTCAACATTGGCATTATTGCCCTAGAGGAAAGCGTAGACCGTACCAGGCGCGGCATCTTGGCAGTCGAGGCTAACGACAAGCTTCATCTTAACGAAGTATTTCTTCAGTACTCGAAAGAACAGATAAAGACGTTCTTCGACGCTACACTGGGCTCAGGGCGGGTATTTCTATATGATCACTTTGGCTCCATGGAACTCGAAGACCTATTGGCTAGAGTCCGCTATATGGTCGTTGGGCTGGACTGCAAGATCATCTTCATCGACCATCTTAGTATCTTGGTTAGCGGCCTCGACGTGACCGACGAACGGAAGGCGATCGACCGTACTATGACCCTACTTCGCCAGCTTACCGAGGAGACAGGCTGCACGGTACACTTGGTCACCCACCTGCGGCGTACTAACAGTGAGCGCTCGCACGAGGCCGGTGAGGAAGTGTCGCTGAGCCACTTGCGCGGAAGTCACGGCATCGCCCAGATCAGCGACACCGTTGTAGCCCTAGAGCGCGACGTGCAGAACAACGACCCAAACATAGCGAACACTGTGACCATGCGCGTGCTCAAGTGCCGCTATACCGGCGACGTTGGCCTAGCCGGAGCCATGCTCTACGACAAGCACACCGGCCGCATGCACGAGACCAGCGTGCCGCCGACGCACCAAGACACGTTCTGAACAGGCACCCCCTATGGACAAAGAACCGACGCAGATGCCTAGGGTCGAAGCGATGCTACTTGACAGCATGGGCTCCGACTACTCCATCGTGCGCGCTGCTAGAGTATCGTTCGACAAAGACAATAGACTGCGCAGGTCCAACAACTTTCCGTTGTCTGACCGCGATCAGAAACTGATCCAGTACCTTGCCAAACACGGCCACTGGACCCCTTTTGCCCATACGTGCTTAACGTTCTACGTACGTGCTCCTATCTTTGTTGCTCGGCAGCTTGCAAAGCATCAGGTAGGCTTGGTCTGGAACGAGGTGAGCCGACGCTACATTGACAGCGACCCAGAGATATACAAGTTTGGAGGACTACCGCTGCGCAAGCGAGCCCATGACAAGAAGCAAGGCTCGATGACCGACACGGTAGAGAACGCTCCAGAAGCTGCTGCTATCATGGACCTGGTTGACGCTAGTAGCCTTAAGGCATATAACCGTCTTCTCGAGCTAGACGTGTGCCCTGAGCAAGCCCGCTCCGTACTTCCAATGTCTACGATGACGCAGTGGTACTGGACCGGATCGCTTCATGCCTTCAGCCGCGTGTGTATGCTTAGGTCGAGCGCGACTACGCAGTACGAGACACGGCTGGTGGTTCCTCAGATTTCTGCCGCATGCCTAGAAATGTTTCCGCACGCTTGGAAAGCCCTATCTGACCTATGGTCCTTCAAAGAACCTGCGTAATAGACATCGAAACGGACTCTCTGAGTCCTACTAAGATACATTGCTTAGCGGTGCTGGACACAGAGACAGGTAAGATCAGAACGTTTGAATCAGGTGCCGGCAAACACGCTGAGGTCCACGTTCTATCGTTCGACCGCGTCGTCGCTCATAACGGGTGCTCGTTCGATTTCCCGGCGCTTAAGAAGCTCTGGAACATCGACATCCCGTTTGAGCGGCAATGGGACACGCTTGTCCTGTCCAGGCTCTCGGTCCCTGACCGTGACGGGGGACACAGCCTTGAGGCATGGGGCCAGCGCCTAGGATCGCCTAAGCTTGACTTTGCTGGGCCGTGGGAGACCTATACGCCTCAGATGTTGGAGTACTGCTCCAACGACGCTTTTATATGTGCCAAGCTGTTTCAACACCTCCGCCAGGAGATGGCACAGTTTGAACTAGACGCGATCCGCGACGAGCACAGGGTCCAGATACTTGCTGACAAAGTGAAAGCCCGCGGCTTCCTCTTCGACCTCGACAGTGCTTTGGACCTCTACGGTACGCTGCGCAAAGAGGAAGAGGAGATCACCGCCGAGTTGCAGGAGGTGTTTCTGCCCAAAGAGCTACAGCTTAAGACCAAGACAAAGTACATCCCGTTTAACCCAGCGAGCCGCCAGCAGATTGCGCAAAGGCTGATGGAGCTAGGCTGGGTTCCTAAGGAGTTCACCGAGAGCGGCACTCAGGCCAAGATCGACGAGAGCATCTTGGAAGAGTGCAACATCCCAGAGGCTAAGGCACTGGCGCGGTACTTTGTCCTGCTCAAGCGTACCGGCCTGATCGACTCGTGGGTTAGCGCTTGTCAGGAGGACCGTAGGGTACGTGCCACATACCACACGCTCGGCGCGGTGACTAACCGCATGTCGTGCTCTAAGCCTAACCTTCAGCAAGTGCCGTCGGCTCGTAAGCCGTTTGGTCTTGAGTGCAGGGCCTTGTGGAAGTGCGCCGAGGGCTCTGTCTTGATCGACTCTGACGCCAAGGGCCTAGAGCTTCGTGTCTTGGCCCACTACATGGACGACGATGATTATACGAAGGAACTGCTTACCGGCGACATCCACACGACCAACCAAGCCATGGCCGGCCTGGATACCAGAGACCAAGCCAAGACCTTTATCTACGCATTGCTCTACGGCGCAGGTGACGCTAAGATCGGCAGTGTCGTCGGAGGCAGCGAGAGCGACGGTGCCGCGCTGCGGTCTAGGTTCTTGGACAACCTTCCATCATACGCTAGGTTCCAACGCGCTGTTGTAGAGAAGGCCCGTAAGCAGAAGGTGCTCTTTGCCATCGATGGAAGAGTGCTACGGGTGCGTAGCCCACATGCTGCGGTGAACACCCTTATTCAAGGGTCATCTGCGGTGCTTATGAAGAAGTGGTTCCTATACACCGACCACTTTGTCGAGCACTTTGAGACAGGTGCAGGCATCGTAGCAATGATCCACGACGAGATCGTAATTGAGTCGCCTAAATCTGAAGTTGCAAATGTTTCAAGCTGTGTTAAGTTGGCCTTAGATCATGTAGTAGGAAAGTACCAGCTACGCTGTAGGCTCGACTGCGACGTTAAAACCGGAAACAACTGGAGTGAAATACACTAACATGAGCAATATTTCGTACATCTCTGGCGCGATGCACTATCCGTATATCTTCGAGGGTAAGGTGGACAAGTTCGACCGCTACTCGGTTGTGCTTACGCTCGAAGGCGATCAGGTGAAGAACGCGAAGAACTTTGGGCTCAAGGTCAACCAGGACGATAACAAGTTCAACGGCATGGCCTACGTCAGCCTCAAGTCTACGTTCCCGCCGAAGCTCTTTAACGCCGACAAGACCCCGTACTCTGGCCCTACGCGCTTGTCCAACGGATCGGCCGCGGTGGCGAAGATTTCGCAGCGCCCCTACGATAACAAGTTTGGCAAGGGTGTGACCAATTTTGTCATGGCCCTGATGATCACCGACCCGATTGAGTTTATCCCTGACGGTGCTTCTGGCGGGACCTTCGACGACTTCAACTCGCTCGCCGCTCCGCCGGCTTCTAAGCAGACCGTGGTTTCGACCCCGCAACCCCGCGTCCCTGCGACCACTCCTGCTCGCCCTGCTCAGAAGCAACAGTCCCCTATTAAGGTTCCGTTTTAAGGATGCCCCCGGTGGCCGTTCCTAAGACAGGGTACGGCCACTGGGACGTATCTATGGTAGGCGAGTTCGATGTGAACAAACACATCGGATTCGTTTACCGGATCACGAATCTAGAGAGTGGTCGTGCCTACATAGGCTGCAAGCATCTCTGGCGGTTCAAGAAGCGGAAGAAGGTAGCGGCGTCCGAATGGCGTACTTACTGTAGTAGTAGCGAATACCTTAAGCCGGACATCCAGAGCCTGGGTAAAGAAGCTTTCAGCTTTGAAATCCTTATGCTCTGTAGCAACCGACGCAACCTGTACTATAACGAGATGCGTTTACAGGTTGAGCTTGGGGTGCTCGAAAGCAACGACTACTATAACGCTAACATAGGCGGGATGCGCTTCTTTAGGCCGGTCGTGAGCTATCTAGACGAGGCTTTTAGAGCCAAGCTCCGCGCTAAGAAGCTAGGCACATTGAACCCTAATTACCGTGGAACGTTCCGCGTCAAGCGCAAGGACGGCTCTGAGGAAATTGTCTCAGACATGACCATGGACGCTTGGTGCAACGAGAACGGTTATAACAGAACACGAATCTACGAAGTTCGTACAGGCGCTAGGAAGTCGTACAAGGGGATTGTAGAGGTAACACATGAACAGTAGCGAAGAAGCACAGTTGTCGTTAGGCCATGAGCCGCCGCCTGTGCCGGCGTCTAAGACCGTGGATACGCTTGTGGAGGACATCTACAAGCTTGTCTCAACGGGGACAAAGAGCCCTGACCAGACCAACTTGCTTGCTATGGCCATCTCGATCATGGACGGGGTCCGTAGGCAGCTTTGGTCTACCAGCGCTCCTAAGAAGCCTGGGCTGCGGATGTCGAACATCGGCAAGCCGTGCTCACGCGCTCTTTGGTACGAGATCAAAGGCGGCGAAGAGGGTGAGCCTTTCTCGCCGGCTACCAAGCTTAAGTTCATGGTAGGCGACGTTGTGGAAGCGGTGATCCTGTACCTTGCTAAGGAAGCAGGGCACAGTGTCACCGACCAACAGCGCGAGATCGAGGTAGACGGGGTCCGCGGACACATTGACGCTGTAATCGACGGTGAGCTTGTGGACGTTAAGTCTGCCTCGTCGATCGGCATGAAGAAGTTTACCGACGGCACATTGGCCCAGGATGATCCGTTTGGCTACATCAGCCAGATCAGCGGCTACGCTAACGCGCTAGGTAAGAAGAGCGGGACGTTCTTGGCTTTCGACAAGAGTTCCGGCGATCTTGTCACCTATACCCATCGCAAACTCGAGGAGACCGGTGGCAGGGTAGCGAAGCTTCGAGAAGTACTCGCCAAAGACCTTCCGCCTGATCGTGCCTTCGATACGGTGTCAGAACGAGCCACAGGCAAACAGAAGCTCGGCCTCAACTGTTCGTACTGCTCTTTCAAGAGCGTATGCTGGGCCGACAAGGGTCTAGACATCCAGTTCAAGAGCGGTCGTCCGGTGTTCTATGTTAAGGGATCGTCTGATGACTTTTCGTTCTAACATCAATCCAATGTTTCGCTCGAAGTTTAGCGAGGACATTTTCAAGCAGAAGTACCTGCACGAGGGCTGCTCTACGTGGGACGCGCTCGCGACTACGCTTGTTCAAGACGTGTGCGGGGACGCTACTCCTGGCCAGAACCTTATGAGCCAAGACGATAAGGACACGCTCGCCAAGTACATCGCAGACCTCAAGTTCATCCCCGGCGGACGCTACTTGTACTACGCCGGCAGACCTAACAAGTTCTTCAACAACTGCTACTTGCTTAAGGCCGAGGAAGACACGCGGGAAGATTGGGCCAACCTGTCTTGGAAGTCAGAGAGTTGCCTGATGACCGGCGGGGGCATTGGTGCCGACTATAGCGTCTACCGTCACGCCGGCGCTGCCATTGCACGCACAGGCGGAAACGCAAGCGGCCCTATGCCTAAGATGGAGATGATCAACGAGATCGGTCGTAGAGTCATGCAGGGCGGTAGCCGTCGCTCGGCTATCTACGCCTCGCTAAACTGGAAGCACGCCGACATCCCGCACTTTCTTAAGGCAAAGAACTGGTACGATATGCCGGTTGGGCGCACCGGGTTCAACGTGGGCCAGCTTAAGGAGCAGGACTTTAACTATAACGCTCCGCTTGATATGACCAACATCAGCGTGAACTACGACACCGAGTGGCTTCTGGGCTACTGGTCCACAAAGGACACTGGCAGCACTTTCAAAGAGAACGTTAAGCAAGCGATGCGCACCGGAGAGCCTGGCTTCTCGTTCAACTTCTTTGCCCAAGAGAACGAGACCCTGCGCAACGCCTGCACCGAGGTCACCAGCGCTGACGACTCTGACGTGTGTAACCTAGGCAGCGTGAACATTGGTCGCATCGCTTCTATCAGCGAGTTCAAAGATGTCGTGGAGCTTGCTACACAGTTCTTGGTCTGCGGAACCCTTAAGGCCCGTTTGCCCTATGAGAAAGTGTACAAGGTCCGCGAGAAGAACCGACGCTTGGGCCTTGGCCTTATGGGCGTACACGAGTGGCTTCTGAAGCGCGGGCAGAAGTACGAGGTCACACCAGAGCTTCATCAGTGGCTCAGTGTGTACAAGGGCGTCTCTGACGCGGTGAGCAAGAGTTTCTCTACGAAGCTCTCGATCAGCGTGCCGGTGGCCAATAGGGCAATCGCACCTACAGGAAGCATCGGTATCGTTGCCGGCACGTCTACCGGCATCGAGCCTATCTTTGCTGTGGCCTATAAGCGCCGCTACCTTAAAGGCAACGCTAGCTGGCACTATCAGTACGTGGTGGACAGCGCGGCCCAGGAGATCATCGACGTGTACGGCGTGAACCCAGACAAGATTGAGTCGTCGCTTGACCTAGCGAAGGACTATAAGCGACGCATTGCCTTCCAGGCCGACGTTCAGGACTACGTTGATATGTCGATCTCGTCAACGATCAATCTTCCCGAGTGGGGCAGCAAATACAACAATGAGGACATGGTTGACGACTTTGCTGCTACTCTTGCTACCTACGCTCACCGCCTGCGCGGGTTTACCGCCTACCCAAGTGGTAGTCGGGGCGGGCAACCTCTGTCTCAGGTTTCTTATAGTGAGGCTGTAGACAAGCTGGGCGAAGAGTTTGAAGAAGGTGTACAGACACACGACATTTGCGAGATAACGGGCAAAGGCGGTTCCTGCGGCATCTAGCAGAAGCCCGAAACAAGAAAGCCGGGGGGCGTATCTCTAAGAGATATACCCTCCGGCTTTTTAGTTTCAGACCCTCACCCTATACCGCTTAGCACTTCCATCTTTTCAGCGAAGCGGCTTTCCTGGTAGGTCTGCCCTTTTTGTCCTTCATAGGACCAGGCATGCCAGACATCCTGGCACAGAACGATCTCTTACGAGCACCACCTTGTGGTTGAGGGGCCTTAAGGTTTGACCCAGTGGCTGCATTGTATTTTGCACGACCTTTAGCCGTGAGCCCTGCGCCTTTTGACACAGGCAGTTTCTCACCGCGTCCGATTGATAGGCTAGGGCTCTTTTTCTTTTTAGGCATGATCGATCACCACTAGCGCTTACATATCTGATCGTATGTTTCGTTTTGGATTAGAATCTGTTTAGCGGTCTCTGTAGTTAGAACGTCTTCTGCGCCGACGTAGATAGGACTGTACACTAGGCAGTAGCTACCGGTCCCGTTCCCACCGTTTACGCAGCCTACTACTGAGATCGCTAGGAGACATGCTGTTAATCTTAGTAGTAACATCATTGCTCGTTGCCACCTGTTCAACGATCTCGTCGTAGTTCTTAGCCACCTGCTCCTCGCGGCCGGAGCGTCGCAGGTTGTACACGAGCACACCAAAGCCGCCGAGAAGCATACACAGTATCGCAACGTAGAGGACCATGGGCTACACAGCCTTGGCCTTGGTACGCTTGGCGTACACAGACCAGGCTGCGCCGGCAAGGGTCACAAGGGCACCTACGATAGAGATCATGGTCGATTCGTCAACGAAGCCTCGGGTAACCACGACGCCGCCTAGGGTCGTGAGAGCATGGCGAGCAATGCCTAGAATCTG